>MDSZ01103826.1_pt1 | contig 13871 bp, 14 predicted proteins | sample 811201 | NCBI WGS metagenome assembly MDSZ01 (sample SAMN05326647, study PRJNA326480) | marine metagenome | isolation source: seawater | place: Indian Ocean: North | collected 2010
CAAAAAATTATAATATAAATACAAGAAAATTAATAGATAATAATTTTTCAAAAAACTCATTAAATACTCTTATAAAAAATGGTTACTTAATTAAGTATAAAAAAAAAACATCTAGATTATCTAAAATAAAAACAATAAATAAAAAAGACATTCTTAATAAAGAAGAAAAACTAGTCTTTAAAAAATTATATGAAAATTATAAAAAAAATAATAAAATATTATTTGAAGGGTCATCATTTTTAGAAAGAAAAAAAATATATTTAGAATTAATACTTAAGGTAATCTCAAATGGAAATAAAGTTCTTTTTATTATCCCAGATATTTTATTTAAAAGGAAAATAATTAATGAATTTCAAAATATTTTTGGAAACAAAATAACAATTTTAGATCCAAACCATTCAAATAATTATAAAATTGAGAATTATAATAGTATTTTAAACGGCAATTATAATGTAATTATAGGAACAAAAACGTCTATTTTCTATCCATTAAAAAATTTTTCTTTAATTATAATTGATAATGAAGAAAATATTATGCTTAAGGAAAATAGAAAAAAATTAAAATATAACACAAGAGATATAGCATTAATTTTTTCAAAAATTAATGAATCTAAAATTATTTTAGGATCTTCAAATCCATCATTAGAAACATATTATAATTCAAGAAAAAAAATATTCTCTTTAGTTTCATTTAATAGTTTTAATAAAACAAAAAAAAATAAAAATATCACAATAATTAATACTTTAGAAAAAAAAATAAAAAATAAAATGAATGGAAGTTTTTCTAACTTATTATTAAATAATATTAATAAATCTCTAAATAAAAATAAACAAGTTCTTATTTACAATCATAATAAATTTAAACTAGAAGGGTTGAATAATGAATTAAATAAAATTTTTAAAAACAAAAAAACTGATATAATCACAAATGATTTAAAACAAAATATCCTTAGTAAAAAAATTAATGATATAAAAGAAAATAAGACCAATATAATATTAATTAACCAATTAATTAAAAGCGTTTTACCTATCGAAAACTTAGAAACAATTGGAATATTAAATACTGAAAAAATGATTAGTTTTCCAAATTTTAGATCTATGGAAAAAACTTTTCAGACTATTAATTTAATTATAAATGAAGCTAAAATTAAATTAAAACTATATATTCAAACAATAGATCCAAATAATAATATTTTTGTTTATTTAAAAAAAAATCAATTCAATAGTTTTTATGAAAATGAATTAATTGAAAGAAAAAAGTTTTATTATCCTCCATATACCAGATTGATTAAAATTAATTTTAAATATTTAAATAATAATACTGCTATAAATGAAGCAAAAATATTTTATAATGAAATTCTTGAATTAATAGATAATAAGAATATTTTAGGTCCAAATATAAAAGAAAATGAAGACGTTTACTTAGTTCTAAAAATAGGGTTAAAAAAACATGATATAAGTAAACTAAAGAAAAACATTATTAAAATTATAAATAAATTAAATAATAAATCTACAATATCAATAGATGTTGATCCAATAAATTAAAATTCCCATTTATCATTTAAATAATCCATTGATTTGTAAGAAGTCAAATCAAATTTACAAGGAACAATTGATATGAAATTATTATTTATAGCCCATTCATCATTATCGTTTACATTATCATGATTTATAAAATTTCCAATCATCCAATAATATTCTCTTCCATAAGGATCATGTCTTTTATCAAACTTTTCTTCCCAATATGCATTAGCTTGTCTACAAATTTTAATTCCTTTTATTTTAGCTTTTCTTTTTTTTGGAATATTAACATTTAATGCAATAGAATTTGGTATTCCATTAACTAATGAGTTTTGTATAATTTTTATGATAAATTCATCAAAATGATTCATATCAGCATTTGGATTAAAATCACATAAAGAAAAACCTATAGATGGAGTATTTTCTATAGCACCTTCAATTGCAGCAGACATCGTTCCAGAATATAAAACACTAATTGAAGAATTACTTCCATGGTTAATTCCACTAACTATTAAGTCAATTTTTTTATTTTTTAATACATGATGCTTAGCAATCTTAATACAATCAGCAGGTGTGCCACTACATTTATATGATTCTATGTGATCAAACAAATCGGATTTAACTAATCTTAATTTATCTCCAACTGTAATTGCATGACCCATACCAGATTGTGGGGAATCAGGGGCAACTACAACAACCCTTCCTATTTTTTTTGTAATGGAAACTAATTTCCTAATCCCAAGAGAATCAATCCCATCATCATTTGTTACTAAAATTAGTGGTTTTTTCATTTTATAAACTATTATAATATGCAACTACTTTTACTAAATCTTTCATTTTTTTAATTTTTAAATTATTCTTCAAATAGTATCCTTTTACTTCATCAATTCTATCACTCATAAATTCAAAAAGATTATTTTTTTTACCATTGAATTCTGATATTGAACCATCTAAATTCATAAAGAAAAAATCATATTCAAGTTTATTATATTGTTCATAATATGTTCTCCCATACCAATAGTAAGATGGAAAATATCTAGGAACTGTTTCTGAAACAATTTTTTCTTTAATTAATAAAGTTAACTTCCCTTCAATCAAAACTTCAAATAATGTAGGAATACTATAATTATAATTTATTTCATACATAAGAGAATAAAATTGTCTATAATCATCAATGGTGTTATCAAAAATTTCAAAATAATAAATATTTCTATTACTAAAAGCCTTTATTTTATTATTAACTTTTACCTGTATCAACTGATTCTCAAAATTATATTTAATAGAACCAGATAAAGTATCCCTTTCATTAGTAACTAACCAACCTTTATGCCAAATTTCTGAAGGAAAATCTTGTGAGAATAATTTTAATTTGACACAAAAAAAAAATAATATCATAAAAAAAATTCTCATTTTTTTTCAATTAAAATTTTATGCCCCATTTTATCTCTTTTAGTTTTTAAATAATTAATATTATGTTGGTTAGGGGCACATTCAATAGGTATATTTTTAATAATCTCTAGACCATAACCAATTAAACCAATTCTTTTTCTTGGATTATTAGTAAGTAATTTAATTTTAGTAATATTTAAATTTCTTAAAATTTGAGCACCAATACCATAATCTCTTTGATCAGCATTAAATCCTAACTTTTCATTTGCTTGTACAGTATCAAGACCTTTTTCTTGAAGTTTATAGGCTTTTAATTTATTTATAAAACCAATACCTCTACCCTCTTGATTCATGTATAAAACAACTCCTTTACCTTCTTCATTTATCATATTCATAGAATCATTTAGTTGGTCACCACAATCACATTTCAACGAATGAAAAATATCTCCAGTAACACAAGAAGAATGAACCCTTGTTAAAACAGGTTCGTTTTTTTTCCATTTACCTTTAATTAATGCTAAGTGTACATCTTCTGTGTTTATTTGAGTAAAAGCAAGTAATTTAAAATTACCAAATTGAGTTGGAAGATTAATTTCAATTTCTTTTTTAATTAATGATTCATTTTTTAATCTGTAAGAAATCAAGTCTTTAATAGAGACTAAGCATAAATTATGTTTGAGTGCAACTTTTTTTAAATCAGGAACTCTTGCCATACTTCCATCATCATTTAAAATTTCAACTAATACCCCTGATGGTTTTAATCCAGCAAGTCTTGCAAAATCAACTGAAGCTTCGGTATGACCTGCTCTTCTTAAAACTCCACCATTAATTGCTTTTAAAGGAAACACATGACCTGGCTTAGATAAGTTAGAAGTTTTAGTTTTGTTGTCTACTAATGCTTTAATAGTTTTTGATCTATCTTTTGTAGATATACCAGTTGAAACTCCATTTCCTATAAGATCTACTGAAACGGTAAATGATGTATTATGATTATCCGTATTTTTTCCAACCATTAAATCCAATCCTAAATTATCACATCTTTCTTCCTCTAAAGAGCAACAAATTAAACCTCGTCCATATTTAGACATAAAATTTATAATTTCAGGAGTAATTTTTTGAGAAGCACAAATAAAATCACCTTCATTTTCTCTAGACTCATCATCTACAACAATTATAACTTCTCCATTTTTAATTTTTTTTATGGCTTTATCTATGGAATCAAATTTTTTTTTCATCATTTTGTAGTAACATTACCAAGTTCATTAGCTATTTCAACTTCTATTTTTTTTAGTTTTTGATGATCACTAATTATTTCTTTTTCTTCTTTTTCACTTAAATTATCACTATTTAGAAGTTGTATGTTATTTTCAATCATTTTTTGAATTAACCTAAATTTTAATCTTAAAACACTATTCAGTGAAGCTTTTTTTAAAATTTCTTTTTCTTCAACTGTTGTAATTTTATATTTTTTAATCCAATTTTCACTAAGCTCATACTTAGAAGATAACAAATCTATAACTTCATTCTTTAAATTCTTGTCATCATGATTTAAAAAATAATTTATGTCTAATAATTTGTCATTTAAAACGCTATCTCTAAAGCATTCAATTATACTTAAATGATGTTTATTAGTAAATTTTACATCTTCTATTTCATTCAAAAAATATTTAATAAAGGATAATCTATCAATACTAAAATTACTGTCACTAGTACCATAGTTTACTAAAATTCTAATACACTCCTTTTCTTGTAATGAAATTACGTTTTCAATAGAAATAAGTTTTTTACTATCTTTTTTTTCTTCAAGTGTTTTAATTTTTTTACTTGAATAATTATTTTTTAATATAATTTTATTTAATTCGGAAATAAGAATACTTTCATCAATTTCTAATTTTAAACTAGATTCTTTAATATAAACAGATCTTTTAAGTGTATCTGGTATTTTAGATATACTATTAATAATTTCTTTTATAGTATCAACTTTTTTTAAAGGATCATTTCTTGTAATTTTTTTTAATAAATCTATTTTAAATGTAACAAAATCTATTTCATTATTAATTAAATATTCACTAAGTAATGTGGAATTTACTTTTTTAGAATAACTATCTGGGTCTTCCCCATCGGGAAACAAGATAACTCTTACATTTGTATCACTTTCAAGAATCATATCGATCCCCCTTAAAGATGCTTTTATTCCAGCTTCATCCCCATCAAATAAAATTGTAATATTACTAGTATATCTTTTAATTAAATTTATTTGATCAATAGTTAAAGAAGTTCCAGATGAAGCAACAACATTATAAATTCCTTTTTGATGTAAAGAAATAACATCGGTATATCCTTCAACAATGTAACATTTATTTTCCTTTCTAATTTCATTTTTAGATTGAAAAATTCCATATAGAGCTTGACTCTTTTTATACAAAATAGTCTCGGGAGAATTTATATATTTAGGTTGTGAAGTATCAACTAAGGTTCTACCTCCAAAAGCAATAACTTTACCAGAGACATTATGTATTGGAAAAATTATTCTATTTCTAAATCTATCATAAAGTTTTTTATTTTTTTCTATAACCAAACCAGTGTCTAGAATCAAATCTTTTTTAAAACCAAAATTCTTCAAATGATTATAATTATCATCCCATTTATCAATAGCATAACCGATATCAAATTTTTCAATAATTTCATCATCAAAATCTCTTTCTTTTAAATAAGAATAGGCAATTTTTTTACCTTCATGAGATTGCAAAGATTTTTTAAAATGTTCAACTGATTTTTTAAGTATTATATGAAGACTCTCTTTTTTTGAATTATCTGTAGATAAATAATTATCTTTTGAATTTTCTATAATTTCAATACCATATTTTTTTGCTAAATATTTTAATGCTTCAACATATGAAAGACCATCTATTAACATTAAGAATTCAATTGCATCGCCACCCTTTCCTGTACTAAAACATTTAAATATTTGTTTAGCAGGAGAAACAAAAAACGAAGGGGTTTTTTCAGAAGAAAAAGGACTTAAAGCCTTATAACTTGAACCGCTTTTTTTCAGATTTATAAAGTCACTAACAACCTCTACGATATCTATTCGTTCTTTAATTTGTAAAATTGTTTGTTCGTCGATCATAATTTAATACAAACTTAATTTAATCATTTTTTTAAAAAGATATTAAAAAGTAAATTACAAGAAAATATATTTTTAAACAATGAAAGAAATAGATGTCCTGAATGTTTTAAAAAATGTTATAGATCCTGATATAAAAAAAGATCTTGTAACACTTAAAATGATTGAAAACATTAAGATTAATAAGGATAAGGTTAATTTTGATATTAAATTAACTACACCTGCATGTCCTTTAAAAGAAAAGATCAAATCTGATTGTATATCTAGTTTTAGAAAATATTATCCAAATATTAAACCTATTATCAACTTCACATCTGAAGTAATTAATTATAATCAAAAATCGATAGTAAAAAATATTAAAAATATTATTGCAGTTTCATCTGGTAAAGGAGGTGTTGGAAAATCCACAATTTCATCGAATTTAGCTGTTGGCCTTGCAAAATTAGGTGCTAAAGTTGGTTTAATTGATGCAGATATTTTCGGACCTTCCATTCCAACAATGTTTAATTGTGAAAATCAGCAACCTCAGATTAAAAAAGTAAATAATAAAAATGTTATCATTCCCATTACACAATACGGAATAAAATTACTTTCAATGGGATTGTTAATTCCAAAAGAAAAAGCTGTTATTTGGAGAGGGCCAATGGCAAGTTCAGCATTAAAGCAATTTATTCTTGATGTAGAATGGGAAGAATTGGATTATCTATTAGTAGATTTACCTCCCGGAACAAGCGATATACATATTACATTAACTCAAAATTTTCCAATTTCAGGTGCTATTATTGTAACAACTCCTCAAAAAGTATCTGTAAATGATGTTAAAAAATCCATATCAATGTTTAATCAAAAACAAACTAAAATTCCTATTTTGGGTGTTATTGAAAATATGTCCTATTTTTCACCTAAAGATTTACCTAAAAAAAAATATTATTTATTTGGTAAAAATGGAGGAAAAGATGTTGCTAATAAATTTGATTTAAATTTCATTGGAGAAATTCCAATTGATGAAGAGATAATGAATAGTAGTGATAATGGCTTTCCTATTGTCCTTAAAGAAACTAATGTTAGTGAAAAATATATAGATATTTGTAAAAGTATTGCAAGACTAATCGTAGTAAATAATTTAAAATAATATTATATTCTATAAATTACATGTAAATGAATAATATAAGTTTAATTGAAAAAGTAGAAAATGCCTTGGATGAAATAAGACCTTATCTAAATAAAGATGGAGGGGACATCAAGGTAGTTTCAATAGATAATAATAATATTGCTAATATAGAGCTATTGGGTAATTGCGAAAGTTGTCCTATGTCACCAATGACCTTAAAACTAGGTGTAGAAGAAGCAATAAAAAAAAATGTGCCTGAGATAAAAGGAATCAAAACAATTAATTTTTCTAATTAAATAAACTTTACTTTACTAGTTTATTAATTTTGAATAAACAATAATTTTGAAAAAAAAAAATATTGCTATTTTAATGGGTGGTTATTCTTCTGAATATGAGGTTTCAATTAGAAGTGGAAATGAGGTTTATAAAAATTTAAGCTCATATAAATACAATCTTTTTAAAATAATAATAACAAAAGAGAAATGGTATTGTATTGATAAAAATGAAAATAAATATTATATAAATATTAAAAATTTTTCTGTAAACAAGCCTAAAATAGAGTTTGATTATGTAATAAATGTTATACACGGAAGTCCTGGTGAAGATGGCCTTATCCAGTCCTATTTTAAAATGCTAAATATCAAACATAGTTCATCAGAATATTTTCAAACCGCACTTACATTTAATAAAAGTGAATGTAAAAACTTTTTAATAAAACATAATATTCTAACACCAAAATCAGTTTTATTAAGCAAACAAAACAATATAAATATTAAAGATATTTTGAATATAACAGGGATTCCTGTTTTTGTGAAACCAAATAAAGGCGGATCAAGTTTTGGAATATCTAGAGTTAATAATATTGATAAATTAAAAAATTCAATAGAATATGCTTTTAAAGAAGATAATGAAGTGATTGTTGAGCAAGAAATTAAAGGAAGAGAAATATCAGTTGGTGTTATCAAAATTAAAAATAAAATTATTGCTTTGCCTCCTACTGAAATTGTTACACACAATGATTTTTTTGATTATAATGCAAAATACAAAGGAGAATCTGATGAAATTACACCTGCTCAGTTGACTAAAGATCAAACTGATTTAATACAAGAATTAAGTAAAAAAATATATAAAATATTAGATTTAAAAGGTTTTTCAAGGTCTGATTTTATTTTAAGAAACAATAATTTTTACTTTCTAGAAATAAACACTAATCCTGGATTAACAAAAGAAAGTATTTTACCACAACAAGCAATATCTTATGGTATTTCTTTAAAAGAATTATTTAAAAGTTTAATAAATTAATAAAAATTGATAAAGATCTTTAAAAATATTATTTACATAATTATTACTTCAGTTGTAATTGTAATGACTTTATTTTATTTATATTTTCCAATATTAACTAATCATGGAGAAACTATAACAGTTCCAGACCTTAGAGGACTAAATTATGATGAAATTGATGATTATTTAACTCAAAGAAATCTAAAATATGAAATAATACCCGATTCAAGTTTCACAACAGATTATCCTCCTTTAAGTGTAATATTTCAAAATCCAATTGAAGGAAAGAAAGTAAAAGAAGGTAGAAAGATTTATCTAACTTTAAATTCAATTCAACCACCAAAAATCAAAATGCCAAAACTGATTAATGGATCAGTAAAAAACGCTCAATTAATTTTAAAAACATATGATTTATTTTTAGGTAAAATTAATTATGTACCAGACATGGCAGCTAATGCTGTAATTCAACAGTATCATAATGGTGATATTATTCAAGGTGGAGATCTTATTTCCAAAGGTTCAACTATTGATCTAGATATAGGAAATGGAATGGGAAATCAAATTTTTGAAATCCCAAATTTAATTGGTTTAGATTTAGAAGAAGGAAAGTTCACCATTCTTGGTTCTGGATTATCAATTGGAGAAATATATTATAAAGATGAAGGTAAATTATTTATTGATATAATAAATGAAGATGGAGATGAAGAAATAAAAGAAATTAATGCTAAGAATGGAATCATATTTAGGCAATATCCAGAATCTCCAAAAAAAATAAAAATTGGAAGAAAAATAGATATGTGGGTTGTGAGAGATTCTTTAGCAATTAAATAAATTTTAATTGAAATATTTTAAGTATTTAATTTGTGTATTATTAATATTATTCAACAACAAATATTTATTTTCTCAATTTATAATAAAAAAGATATCTTCAGATATTTCCAATTCTATTAGATATAGTAATGAGAAAATTGATACTGTATTATTGCCTTTTTTTGATGACTTTTCATCATATAATGATACAATACCGAAAAATAATTTTTGGAGTAATTCAAAAAGTATATTAATTAAAGATTTACCTGATAATAAATCGCCTAGTATTGGAGTAGCTGTTTTTGATGGAATTAATCAATATGGAATTCCTTATAATGAATCTAGCGAATATACAGGGTTAGCAGACACACTTTCTTCAAATTTTATTAATCTTGAAAGTTTTTCATCAAAGGATAGTATTTATTTAAGTTTTCTATGGAAAATCAATAATTTTTCAGAATTTCCTGATGATAATGATTCAATTAGATTACAATTTCTAAATAAAGAAAATAATTGGGAAACTATTTGGAAAACTATTGGAGTTCAATCAAATCAAAATGAATATTTCAAACATGAAATATTTCATCTAAAAGAAAAATATCTTCATAATAATTACAGATTTAGATTTCAAAATTTTGGCAAATTAAATGGTCCTTTTGATAGCTGGGTGATAGACTATATTTATTTAAATAGTAATAGAAAATCAAATGACACAATATTTGTTGATAGAACTTTAACATATAAACCTAAAAATATTTTTGGATCATTCACTTCAATTCCGATGGAACATCTTGTAAATAACTCAGATTTATTTTTAGATTCTATAAATGTTGGTTTTAATAATTTAAATAATCAAATTCAGCCAATTGAATTCAGTTGTATTATTTATGATTTATTTAATAATTCAATAATTGATACTTTAAGTTGGGAAGAACCTTTAAATCCAATAGCCCAAGGCTTTGAAAGAAGAATACTTTCGACTAAAATTTTAGCTAAAGAAAAAATTCCAATAGATAAAGATTCTCTTAACTTAAAAATAAAATTCTTTATGAATTCTGGAGATACAATTATTAACGGAATAGACTATAGAATTAATGATACAGTTGTAAATATTAATAAAATAAATGATTATTTATCTTATGATGATGAAAAAGCTGAATTTGCAGCCGGAATTAATCAAGAAGATGGTGAGGTTGTAGTCATGTATATCTTAAAACAAGTAGATACTATTACTCATATAGATTTATATTTTCCAAAAATCTATCCTATGAGTGATAATAAAAAATTAGAACTTGTCCTTTATAAAAAGTTGAATGAAAATAGAATTAACTTAATTACAAATAATCTAATTAATATTCGCAGCAATAATAATTATAACTCATTTAAATTAATATCTCCATTAATTGTAAATGATACTATTTACATAGGTTACAAACAATTTGATGATGATTTTATACCTATAGGTCTAGATAAAAACAATAACAATTCCGATAAAATATTTTTTAATACTAATGGGTCATGGGAACAAAACAATTTAATAAATGGAAGTTTAATGATAAGACCCAAATTTTCAAGAGTAGAAAATTTTATTACCAAAACGGAAAGTATAATTAATGATAATTTAAATATTTATCCAAACCCATCTTACAACAAATTAAAATTAAATTATTATGTTGATCAGTTTTCTATTTATGATCAAAATGGAAAAAGATTGATTTTTAAAAATGAAAAATCTAATGAAATAAATATAAATGGTTTAGATGCAGGAAATTATATTATTTTATTAAAATACAAGAATAAAATATATAAGAAAAGAATAATTAAATTACCTGAGGCTTTTTAAAAATTTTTCGAATTTATCGATTTCTAAAACTTGAAAAGTATTAAAATTTAATTTTTTTGATGCAATTAAGTTTTCATCAATATCATCAAAAAACATAATTTCATCACCTAAAATATTATTTTGATCTAAGATTAACTTATAAATTTCAATTTCAGGTTTTCTAAGATGTATTTCATGAGAATAATATACTTTATGAAAAATATCTTTCAATCCTAAATTATATTTTTTTATAAAAAGATTGTTAAAGAATTTTTCATGAATAGAATTTGTATTACTTAAAACAAAAACATTGAATTTATTTTTTAAAGATATAATTAAGTCAACTATATTATAGTTAATAGATAAAATTAATTTATTCCATATTATATCAAAATCATTATTATCCAAATTAATTCCAATCAAATTATTCAAACTATTTCTAAAATTATTTTCAGATATTAAACCTTTTTCAAAGTCAAAAAAAAAATTTAACATTTCATTACTCTCAAAAAGTTTATAATCCAAACTATTTAAAATATCACCATTTCTTTTTGCTAGTAAATTAAATTCTTTAATTGTTAATGATGGATCTATATTAATTATAACTCCACCTAAATCAAAAATTAATGTTGTTATTTTATTATTCATAATAGTGAAGTTAAAACAATTTAGAAAAAATAATAAGTTGATCATAAATTTAAAGCATGCTTCTAGAATATAAGAAAAACAAAACTTAAATTTGCAAACAATTATTTAGGATAAGTTATTAATCCTAAGGGCCCATAGCTCAGTTGGTTAGAGCACCCGGCTCATAACCGGTAGGTCCCAGGTTCAAGTCCTGGTGGGCCCACATGATTATTTTATATTAATTAATCATCCTCCACGCTTTTTGAATTTTGTATATATAATTGTAGATTGTATAAATTAAAATTTTATAAATCTAAAATTAATTAAAATGAAAAAAATAATCATATTATCGTTACTATGCATTGTAATTTCTTGTAATCAGAATCAACAAAATCCAAATTTTGAAAAAAATGTTGAATTAGCTAAAAATTGGTTTACAACATTTACTTCTGAAGATTTGGAAGGTTGTGCTGAAATGATGAGTGAAGATGTTGAATGGAGAAGTTGTTTTTATGGTGCACCCGCTATGGATAAAAAAGCAACAATTGAATATATGAAAGGTTGGCAAGATGCAATGGAAAACATAAAATATACACCTGAAAATTATCTTCCAGGAGTTGACCCTGAAACTGGACAATTAAACGGTAGTGTTAGAACTTATGGTACTTGGACTGGTACTAATACAGAATCAGGAAAAAGTTTTGAGATATACATGTATCATTATTTTACCTTTAATGAAGAAGGAAAAATTATTAATTCTGGAGATTTTGGAGATGCAACTGGATTAGTTATGGCAGTAGCTCCTGATCAAACTGAATAGATTAAACTTTTTTAATGTTAAGGGAATACATTAAAAAAAAATGGGAATGGGTTGATAAAAATCCAAGATTAGCATCTTGGTTAGGATGGTTTAAAGGATTAATAACTGGATTATTGGCTTATTATATTATTGATAATTATTTGTAGAGCTTAGTAGTAATAGATTTATTTTAAGAATATATTATATTTTATGAAAGAAGCAAAGCATATTAAGAAAATGGATTGAATGAGCCTTTTTTTTAATTTATTAAATGATGGAAGATTATCAATTTTAGTTAGATAATTTTAAATTTATAATATGAGTAAATTTAATAAAGAAGAGTTTTATGTATTTATAAATCCAGTAAGCCTTGCGGTTGGTATTATTGGCTTATGTCTTTGGTTTGAAGTAGACTATGAAACTATTGGCTTGACAGGAATATTAGTATGGTCAGTTACTGGACTATTACATATTGAAGCTCTAAAGAAAAAAAATAAAAAATAAAAAAAACCCTCTGCAGTTAAGCAAGAGGGTTTAAAATAATTTCAATTAATAAAATTGATTATTCTGGCATTACAACAGAACTTATTACGTGAATAACTCCATTTGAACCTGCAACATCAGTTGCAATAATTTCACTCATATTTCCTTGAGTGTCTTCTAAATAAATTTTTCCATCTTTACTTCTAGCGGTAATGGTTTGACCGTTTAAAGCTGTAAGCTCTACTTTTCCATATCCTGATTTTAATGCATTAGCAACATCACTTGACATAAGTTTTCCAGAAACTACGTGGTAAGTTAGGATGTTTGATAATGCTTTTACGTTTTCAGGCTTTAATAAATCTCCTAATGTTGTAGCATCTATTTTAGAAAATGCTTCATTATTTGGAGCAAAAACTGTAAATGGTCCTTCACCACTAAGTGCGCCAACTAAGTCAGCAGCTTTTAAAGCAGTTACAAGAGTTGAAAAGTCTTTATTAGAAACTGCTGCATCAACCACAGTTTGTGCTGAGATAGATATAGTAAATAATAAAGCTGTAATAGTTAAAATTAAATTTTTCATTTTTTTATATGTTTTAAATTAAAAAACTATGAGTACGTTACTATCTTATTAAAGGTTTAAATATCTGTAATAATATTTTTTACTTTTATTTACTTTATCAAAAAACCTCCCCCTTTTTGAAATTATCTTAATGGAATTATTTATCTGAAACTAAATCAAATATTTAGTCAATATTTTGTAAACAAAAACACGAATTTTTAGCTATTTAACAGCTCTGAATTACTCCCTGGGCTTACCCATATAAATGCCCATAAAATGATTAACACCTTTAGGAATAGGATTACCAGATGATCTTCTATAGGAAACTACTTGTCCTACATGG
>MDSZ01107276.1_pt1 | contig 13871 bp, 11 predicted proteins | sample 811201 | NCBI WGS metagenome assembly MDSZ01 (sample SAMN05326647, study PRJNA326480) | marine metagenome | isolation source: seawater | place: Indian Ocean: North | collected 2010
AGCCTTAAAAGTTCAAAATCTTTTTTGTCTTTTGCTATCACTCCAAACTTGGAAATCATTCAAACTCTTAAAGAAAAAATTAAACTAACCGGAATAACCTATTCAATAAAAGAAATTGCAAGTGTAATTACCGACCGAAAAGAGCGATTAAATATAAAAATTATCGTAAATGAACCAGACAAAATTCTCTGGAAGTGTAAATCCTCGGGTAAAATTTACAGTTCTAAAAAAAATGCTGTACATCAGGCTGTTTACTCAAAAGAGATATCAATCATTGAATCGAAAACTTTGGAACAACAAAAACCAATCGGGAATTTCAGTTATGTTTTAGAATGTCCTTTCACAAAGACCTTACTACCGCCAACCAGTTTGCACGATTTTGAAGAAATCATTCAACATCATATTTTTGAAAATAAAATTGAAAAGCCATACGACGATTACATAACTGCACTCCAAAAAGTTTCAGAAGAGGATAAATTAACAGTTTGGAAAGAAAATCCAATTAAGAGATATTCCTACTTTATTAAAGGGTATCCAGAAGTAGAATTTCAGACTCTTGCAAATGTAGAAATTGCACTTGAGAATAAGTATTTCAAAGAATTTTTTACAGGTGTTAAAAACTTCTCATTATCAGCAACCAACTTAGAAATACTTGAACCGAATATTCAAACTGAGGTCAAAAGATTTTTTTCAATGGAGCATCTGTGGTCAAAAGATTTTTTTGTTTCAATTGTCATAAATTTGAAACGAAGTAAATTTTGCGTTTTTAAAAATGAAAGAGGCAGCTTTGTACGTTTTGGTTCGAGGAAAAAAATTCAAGATTCTCCCACAAAGGAGCTTACTTCGCAAATATTGCTAGATCTTTCCAATGCATCTACGCTTTCTAAAAAATCACTGATAAAAACCCTAAGAAAAAAGAATTTCCAGTTGGAAGAAATTGTATTAGAGTTGAGATGGCTTGTGAAAGAGGGATATCTCAACGAATATAGCAATGGAATGTTGGAGGCAAACTAAGTTATTTGCCTAAATATTAAATCCCTTGATGAATCTTTGACTAAATCTATTTCAATTTCCAATTTTGGGCAATCGAGGTCCCAAATGGAGCTGTCACCCCACTCGATCATGGCGATCCAAGGCATTTTTAAAAGAGGTTCAATTTCCTCATAAAAAAAATTTGAGTTAGGAGTATTTCTAAAGAAATCACAATGGATAAGATTAATGATTCCCTCACTAAAAGAAACCATAGAATATGATGCACTATTAATATTATTTATTCCGTAATATTTTCCAATGCATTTACAAAAAAAGGTTTTGCCAGCACCAACATCTCCCTTAAAAAATATCGCATGAGGAATAGATAAGTTTGTGACTAAATCACAAGCTGTTTTGCAAGTTGCCTCTGGAGAACTACTCCGAACTTTAAAATGATTTTTTGAGGGAATCGTCATTCCGAAAGAATTAATAAAATCATAACTAAATTGAAAACTATATGGAATAATATCGGGACTAGAATAGTTCCATATTTCTCATAACTATAACAAAGAAAAACTCCTACCAAGAACAATACGAAAAAAGAACTTACATTAAAATGGATAAAAGCAAAAATCATGGAACTAAAGGTGGCTGATACCAAGATTCCGAACCTATACTTAAGTGCTTTATAAAAAAACCTTCGAAAGATGATTTCCTCAACGAGCGGTGCAAATATTAATGCGGAAATAATTATACCCGCCTGTTTGACCGCACCGGACTTTTTTAATGATGTTACTACATCTTGAGGTGCGTATTCCGAAAAAATATGAGAAGAAAAAATGGATGCCATAAAAATTATGGGCCAAAATTTTATAAAAGTACTCGTATTTAAAAAAAAGGTTGAAATAGAAATTTCTTTCGATTCCTTTACCAGAATGCTTTTCTTGAAATCTTTTGTTATGGCTAAATAGCAAATAATCAGAACAATTGATAGAGCAAAGTTTCCCAAATATGTAATTCCAATTACACCCAAAAATGTTACTAAAAGATCTGTTTTATACTCCTCCTTTTTAACAATGATTTTTGGAGTAAAACTTTTATTTTCGCTTTTAAGCAAAAATACGCATCCAAGAAAACTTAATATTGCAGATAAAGTAATTCCAACCATAGTCGAATTTTTCAATAAGAAGTTTCATAAACTAGATTTCCGGCAATAAAAGTTTTCTCAACACAAGCAGCAAATAGGTGGCCATCAAAAGGATTATTGGAGGATAGAGATAAGCTTTTCGATACGTCATATTGGAAACTTTTATTGAAATCCAAAACTGTAAAGTCTGCAGAAATTCCATCGGATAAACTACCTTTGTTGCTTTTAATTATTTTAGCTGGGTTAAATGATAGCCATTCCGCCAATTTATAAGGAATGTTATCTGCTCTTTCGGAAAATGCTTCATAAACTGCTGTTAGACAAGTATCTAGCGATGTTACCCCAGCAGGTGCTTGATCAAACTCCGAATGTTTTAGATGTTCTTGATGAGGTTCGTGTGCGGAACAGATGCAATCGATGGTCCCTTCAATTAGACCATCCAAAAGCGCTTTTCTGTCTTCTTCTTCCCTCAAGGGGGGGTGGGTCTTGAAATTTGTGCGGTAGTTTTTTATTCTTTCGTCCGTAAAATTAAGGTGTGCAGGTGTGGTGTCTGCGGTAATGAGAATTTCTTTTTCTTTTGCTTCCCGAATAAGTTCAACTGATCCCCTCGACGAAATGGATGATAGATGAATATGGGCATCTAGATGTTTTGAAACAGTAATTGCTCTTTGCACGAAAATTTCCTCTGCCATTGACGGGAATCCCCCCAATCCCATTGATAAAGCAACGGAACCATCATGGGCATTACCTTCTTTAGATAATGAGTATTCACGGGGAAACTCGAAAACTGGTAAGTCAAACATAGCTGCATACTCAATCCCTTTGACAAAAATTTCGTTATTTTGGGTTGAATAAGGACAATCTGTAATTACTGAAACCCCAGAGTCTTTCAATGATCCGATCGGTGAAAGACTGCCTCCTTCCAATTTTTTTGTCAATGCCCCTGCAAGCAAAATATTAGTGGTTACATTTTTTTCGGCACATTCCCTAATATATCTAATTGCGCTAGGAGTATCTGCATAAGGTGAAATATTAGGCATAACCAAAAGGGTCGTGTATCCTCCAGAACTTGCTACTTTTGATATACTTTTAATGTTTTCCTCCCCACCCCCAGTAACATTCCTAACATGACATCTTAGGTCCACTAGTCCTGGTAAAATATATTTACCCGATAAATCTATAGTTTCATATTCGTCTAGATCATCTGTGTGTTTTTCATGTTTAAATTTTGAGTCTTCTATCCATATATCCTTAACTTCATTGATCTTGTTCGCCGGATCAACGACATGACCATTTTTTAGAAATAGATTTTTCACTGTGAATGAGAACTGGTCGTACAAAGATAAAGAATCGCCATTCTCACAGCAATTCCATTGGTCACTTGTTCCAAAATTACCGAGTTTTTCGAGTCAGCTAAGGCAGAATCTATTTCTACCCCTCTATTAATCGGTCCCGGATGAAGTATAATCGTACCTTCTTTCAATAGTCTGGCTCTTTCAAGATTCAGGCCAAAAATTCGGGTATACTCTTCGAGAGAAGGAAAATGGCTAGTGTTTTGTCGTTCATGCTGAATCCTTAAGAGCATAACCGCATCCGCATCCGCAAGACATTTCTCGATGTCTTGAGAAACCGTTGCTCCAAGTTTCTCAAAGGTTTTCGGAACTAATGTAGATGGACCCACAAAGGTAACTTTTGCTCCGAGTTTCTGCAACCCCCAGAGGTTCGAACGAGCGACTCTACTAAATAAGATATCACCCAATATGGTTATGTTCTTATTCTTTAAAGGACCAAGTTTCTCCTGTAATGTGAAAATGTCGAGTAAAGCTTGACTTGGATGTTCATGAGACCCATCGCCTGCATTGATTATAGGTGTTGGAATTATTTCAGATAAAAAGAGGGGGGAACCGGGGGAAGAATGCCGAATCACAATCGCATCGGCACCAAGGGCCTGAATGTTCATAGCTGTATCTTTCAGAGACTCGCCCTTGGTTAAGCTACTACTTTTACTCGCAATTGAAATCACATCCGCCGATAAAGATTTGGCCGCTATCTCAAATGCGACTCTGGTCCGTGTGCTAGGTTCAAGAAACAGATTGACGATTCGTTTTCCGGCAAGGTTTTCTTTTGGTTTTTTCTTTTGCGAGAGATCCCGCTTGAATGCCTTAGCCCGCTCCAGAATGATCTCAATCTCCGCGGAGCTAAGATCTTCAAGCCCTAATAATGTTTTTCTTCTCCAACCTATTTCCATATGGTTTCTTGCTTGGGGTGCTCGAATGGTTTTTCGTCTTTTGATGATGTTAAATGCTTAGGGGGATTTCCTGACCTAGCATCGAGTTGGCTCTGCCTTTTTTTTATCATTGTTCGCATTATTTCTTTTACCTTTTGCTTAAGCCAGATCGAGGTTGGAGACCGATCACTGTAATCCGCTGGACCATTATTATGTACCCTTGATCTTTCAACCAACTCACATGTTTGAACAAACTCATCTTCATTGTTAGGGTTGTAAACGGCATAGGTTTTTCCTCCCATCTGCTTAACAACAGCAAAAACAGGTACATCACTCGGTCCATCGGCTACATAAATCATTTGGTCAATGGGAACTCTTCTGTCTTGATGGGGTATCGAAGTATTAACATCGATAGCCGGATTTTTATTTGACCCTTTATTGATTTCGAAAATGAATCTGGTTTTGGTAGTATTATCTACCGTCATTCCAACTTGTGAAATTTCTAAATCCAATGGCAAAGATAGTTCACTTTGATTCATAAAATTTGGAGGAACAGGAGATTCGATAAACTCGCATGCAAATATGTCTTCCACGAAACCGTTTATCTTGCTACCTCGGATCATTTGAGCGAGACCGGTACTTATTATGTAGTGCTCAACCTTAAAGTCAAAAGATTTGAATTCTTCATTCAATGAAATTTCCATCAGTTCCTCGAATAGAGAAGGTAATCCAGAACAGAAATCTAATTCTGCACCTAACTCCAGTAATTTTTGATTGGTCAACCCACGCATTGGACCATTTTTTACATAGCTTAATAAATGGTTAAGGTAGATCGTATCCGAGGACACCGTTAATCCTCGCTTGGAATATAGGGCTGGCAATTGATTAACCTCTTCCCAAAATTTTCTTTCATCAATTGAATAATGCTCGAAAAGCGGTGACTGCATATATCCTGGAATCAGGGTCTTGTCGAAGTCCCAAACGCAAGCAATTATATTTTGTCCGTGTATTTGGAGCATTGGGTGATAATATTAAAAGTTATGGATTTTTAAGTCCTTTACTGAAATTATAAATTTATAACATGAATATTTTACCAGACATTGATCCGTTTCGGCAACGATACAATGAGTTGGAAGCTCAACTGTCCAACCCAGATATCTTCAAGGATGGGAAATTAGCCACAGAGATTTCAAAAGAGCACAGTAGATTAAAAAATATTCTTACAAATTCGGAAGATCTTCAAAATTTAAATGATCAGTTGATTCAAAGCAGAGAATTACTTTCAGAGGAGGAGTTCGCTGATATTGCTCGCGAGGATATTGATCTTATTGAATCAAAGATTGAAAAATTATCCAATGAGCTAATAATTTCCATGCTTCCGCAAGACCCTGATGCGGGAAGAAACACTATTTTAGAAATTCGTGCAGGAGCAGGTGGTGACGAAGCTTCTCTATTTGCTTTGGATTTATATCGAATGTATTGTAAATTTTCTGAAAATAAGGGTTGGGGCATTGACTGTCTCTCGCAAAGTTTTTCTGAATCTGGCGGACTTAAGGAAGTAATTTTTATGATTAAGGCGGAGGACGCTTGGACTAAACTAAAGTTTGAAAGCGGCGTGCATAGAGTACAAAGGGTTCCAATAACCGAGGCTAGTGGCAGAATTCACACCTCAACCGCAACTGTTGCGGTCTTACCTGAAGCTCAAGAGGTTGAGATCGAGATTGACCCCTCCGAGTTGGAAATCAATGTTTGTAGGGCAAGTGGTCCGGGTGGACAGGGAGTAAACACGACTGATTCTGCAGTTCAGTTATTGCATGTACCTAGTGGAATTTCTGTTTACTGTGCGGATGAAAGATCCCAACTAAAAAATAAAAACAAAGCGTTAACTGTATTGCGATCCAGATTACTCAAAATAAGGCAAACAGAAGAAAGAGAAAAGTACGCAAAAGAAAGAAAAGATCAAGTTGGAACAGGTGATAGAAGCGAGAGAATAAGAACATATAATTTCCCGCAAAGTAGAATTACCGATCACCGTATTAATTACAGTTCACATGCCTTAAATGAATCGTTAATGGGTGATTTGGACCACCTTCTTGATAGCTTGCAGGAATTTCATTTGAATAAAGAAATCGAAGCTCTCACTCAAAGTTGTGAAAAGTGAATATTTGACTTTCGGAGAAATTATTCAAAAGTCCACCGTTTTTCTTGAGGGAAAGGGGGTGCCTTCTGCAAAATTAGATTCGGAATGGATTATTTCACATTCGGTAGGCATTGCTCGAATGGAATTGTATTTGAGATTTAATGAGCTTGTACCTTTGGATAAAATCTCAGAAATAAGGGATCGCATAGTAAAAAGAGGGACTAGAGTTCCGTTACAGCATGTTTTAAAATCGGTTCAATTCTGCGATTTGGAATTAAAATCTGATAAGAGGGCATTAGTTCCAAGACCAGAAACAGAGAGACTAGTTGAAATCGCAGTAAGTAAATTGAGTAAGGCTTTTAATGGCGAAATTGTTGATCTTGGAACAGGATCAGGTGCCATAATTTTATCTCTTTGCCACCATTTACCCAATGCAAGCGGTTTGGGCTTGGACAATTCGATTGATGCAATTTCTCTTGCTAAAGAAAATTCAACTAACTTAAAACTTTCAGACCGTGTGCAATTCTGTACATATGACTGGATGGATAAAAAGGACATTGGGGAAGTATTTGATGTTTTAATTTCTAATCCTCCTTATCTGAGTGAATCTGAATGGCTTTCATCACAACCAGAAGTAAAAAGCTTCGATCCGAAAAATGCCTTGGTATCCGGAAATAGCGGGATGGATCACCTAAGACACATTTCCGCCATTTCAAGTAATATTTTAAAAAAAGACGGATTAATTTTTCTGGAAGTGGGAAAAGGTCAAGCCATCGAAGTTGTTGAAATGCTTGGCGGTGATTTCAAAGAAATTGAGGTCTTAAAAGACTTTTCTGGAATTAGGAGATTTGTTATTGGAAAAAGAAACTAAATCTTTTTATGCCTATCGAAAGGTTTTTTAGAAATTCCATCTTCATTGAGAACCGATAACCAATCCGACATAATACGAAGAGATTCGTGTAACCGAATGTCAAGAGATTCAGGTTTAGAAAAATCTAATGCTTTTGAAATATTGTCCTCATTTAAATCTCCTCTTGCCACTCGAGATTTCGCAAGTTGATCCTCAACTACCTTTAACTCTACTTTCTTTTTCGGAAAAGATAATTCCTCTAAAGAATCATAGATGTTTTTTAAATTTTCAGTTGCGTTTTGATCACTTAATTTCAACTGCATTCTTTTCTCAATATCTAAAGAAGCCTCTTTTCTTTGCTTCCTTTCCTCGTACAAAGTAATATTGTTGTTTATATAATTAAATTCTGGAGAAGACTGCTGTCTCTGAAGGCTTAGAAGGCGAAGTTTTTCAACATTTGCTGAGTCATATACGAATTCGCTTTCTGGCCGACGATGACTTACTGGGGGTATTGAATCCCACTCTAGTGCGTTGTCTAAGTCGGATTCTCCGATGGGCAATAATTCATTTATGGAGGGTAGGGGGATATCGCTTTTTACTCCATAAATTTGAGTGCTTTCTCCAGACGGCAAATAATACTTTTGTATGGTTATTTTTGCTGCACTTCCTTTTTTGTTAGACTGAAGGAAATTGAAAGGTAAATTCATTTGTAAAAGAGACTGAACAGTGCCTTTACCATGTGTGGCACTGTCTCCAACTACAATTGCTCTTCTATGATTCTTAAGAGCTCCGGTAACAATTTCAGATGCAGAAGCACTATACCTAGATACGAGGATAATAAGCGGTTTATTCCAAACAAGCTTGGGGTCAAAATCAAATTTCTTTCTGATTTTACCGTCCGTGCTTTTTACCTGAACAACTGGACCACGAGATATAAATAGTCCAGCAAGGTTTACAGCTTCGCTCAAGTATCCACCACCATTCCTCCTTAAGTCAAGAATAAGGCCGTCTATTTTTTCTTTTATTAGTGCACTGATTAATTCCTCCACATCATCCGTTGCTTTAGGGCCATTTCCTGACGACCCATAAAAAGATGGTAACTCTATTGAACCAATATTGTAATTTTTTCCGTCCTTCTCGACCTTGTGAATGCTGCCACTGGCTAACTTGTCTGTTAGTTTGATTTTATCCCTAACTATACTCACTAACTTTGTGGATGAAGGACTTTTAATTGGCTTAATTTCCATTCTAACAATGGTATCCTTGGGTCCTTTGATAAGCTCAACTATTTTAGATAGTTTCATATCAACAACATCTACCAAGGGACCATCAGCTTGTGCGACTTTAAGAATCACATCTTCTGGTTCAAGCTCCTGACATGCTTCAGCTGGACCACCGGGTAGCAATTCTTTGATAGTACAGTAACCATCAACATCAGTTAGAACTGCACCAATACCAACAAATTCATTATTCATAGCTTGATCAAATTTTTCCTTTTCCTTGATATTCATAAAAGTGGTGTGTGGATCAAAAGATTGTGTTAAGGCACTCAAATAGAGTTCCTGCACATCTTCCGGTTCAAATTCATTCACATTTTTCAACCACCTCTGGTATCTTGTCTTTAGTACTTTCTTGGCTTCTCCGATGATACTGGTTAGGTTATTATCCTGTAATGTTTGTATTGATTGATTAACATCCAAAGAATTAACAATTTCATTCAGATATTCGTGACTTATCAGTCTGTCCCATAAGTCGTCTAATTTGTTGCGATCCTCCATCCAATTAGCTGTGGTCCTATCAAACAAATATGATCGGTTACTATCAATTAATTTGAATTCGTTAATTTTCTGTAATGCATTCTCTAGACAGCGAATGGCATTGTTTTGATATTTGTTAAAAATGTCGAAAGCTGGGTATAAATTTCCTTGTTGGAAGTATGTGATTATTGTCGGAGACATGTTTTGATTAAATTCATTGATCTCCGATTGAGTGAAATATATTTTTTGGGGATCAAGTTTTTTCAAATATGACCGTAAAAATATTGAGGCATTTAAATCAGCTATAGAAACTTTATTGTAATGTGCCTGCTCAAGTGCTCTAACAAGCCATTTTGTTTCATGCTTCATCAGCGCACTAGGCTCTAAATTAGCTAAAAGTGATAAATTTGTAAAAGACAGAATGATCGGGAGTATTCTTAAAAGTATTGTTGTTCTTGAGTTCATATTAATAAAATTAGACGCTCTAATTTAGGGCTTAGGGATTCTTATTTAGAAAAGTTTTAGCCTTTTCAAGGCAATCTTTCTCTCTTGGGGTAAGGGACCCAAAACCCTTAGAATTTATCTTGTCTAGAATTCTATCTACTTCATTTTGCATCGCATTGTAGTCAGAAATATCAACTTTGTAGTCCTTTTTCGAGTGAGTTTTTTGGTTCGTTTTGTAAAATTTATTTGGGCTGTGTTTTTTTTCAGGAAAATTAAATTTGAATGTTGGTATATCGTAATTTTTCTTTTTAAGTGAAAAAGTTAAAAAACCAACCATTAATCCACCAAGATGGGCCGAATGTGCGATAGTACCTGATTGTTGCAATTCGGTAAAAATAAACCCGTATAGCTCTAAACCAATGATCGCAAATAATATGATTTTTGGTTTCAAGCTGACCGGTAATACGAAAAACAACAAAAAGCTTACAGGATCATTCGGTCGATTAAGACAAAAATAACAAAGGCAAGCTGTTACAACTGCAGATGTTCCGATAAGAATTCCAGAATTGTAGTTGAAAACAAGCCAAAATATCCCGCCTGTTAATGCTGCTGTTGCAGAGAAATAAATAAATCCCGCTTTAGACATATCTCTTTCCACAATTCGACCAATAAAAAATAGACCGAGAAGGTTAAATATCAGGTGGAATGGTCCATCGTGTAAAAAAGCGTATGTGAACAGACCCCAAAAAAAGCCTGAGGTAAGGCCATTTCCCGAAAGCGAAAAATAACGGATCACCCCATTGCTTGTGTCGATAAGCATAATAACCGACTGAAGAACAAATAATGCTATGAGAATAAAGATGAGCCTCTCAACAAGACTATATCCTTGGCTAAAGCCAGGAAATCTCATGTATGGCCGATCGTACAACATTATGATGGAGTAATTTTATTAATCATCGCAAAGTAAAGTGAAGCGGGCAAGTTTTATACAAATGAATTTTATAAAAAGGACAAGCCGAGCCCCATTGCTAAACTTTGCTATCCCTTTTATGGTCCTCTATCCAATACCAAACTATGGATTTATTTGGTATATATTTAAAATTTTCATCTCAATTATTTTATTGTTTTTCTTGTTATCTAATGAGTTAGAGATTCTTAAATGCCGGCGACAAATCACTAAATTTATATTACTCTGTTCTGGTATAATCTCTTCTTTTTGCTTTTATGGCTTTGATTTTGCAGATGTTGGAGAGACCAAATCTGAGCTTTTAGGAACAATAATTAAAAGTAGCAAAACAACTTTTCTAGATAATTATTATTGTGAAACTGCGAGATTTATATCACTTCCTGCCGCTCAAAAAGAATGGGAAGGTAAAGAGATTATATTAGAAAAAGAAAATTCTTTTTTTTATGAAAATCCAATCCTGAACAAACCTTTTAGAGTCAAGGGCGTTGTTTATTCAAATGAATCAGGTGTACCTTTTCTAAAAATAACGAAAATGTATTATTGCCAAGATGACAATTTTTTCGGGATTATTTACAAGTACAGGAATATTTACAAGGACTTCATCTGGGAAATGTCTAATTTAACTCCTATATGTAAATCTTTTCTTCTAGCTTTTACCACTGGAGATAAAGAATATGTAGAGGTTGATGCTAAAGAGGTATACATCCGCTCTGGGTCCATGCATTTATTTGCTGTTAGTGGGTTACACTTTGGAATCCTATATTTCATTATAATTTCTTTGGGAAATATTTTAACTTTTCAAAAGGGTTTTTTATCTATTTTTATTTTAACTTTTTTATTCTTGTATTTATGTTTTGTAGGTATAACTAACTCTTCATTGCGTGCTTTTTTAATGATTTTTTGCTGGGAACTAACAAAGTTCTTAAATAAAAAAAGTTCTGCAATTTCCGCCCTTTCATTTTCTTTTGTTCTGTCCGTGGTAATTGATTCAGTATCTTTACTAGAAACTGGTTTTCAATTATCTTTTACAATTGTGCTCTTAATGATTTGGCTTTGCCCAAAAAAGAGTCCAAGTTCTCAAAAGTTTGTCTTTACGAACTATTTGAGATTTTTTGCCGGGTCTCTTTCTGCATATCTAGGTAGCTTTTTGATTTTGTTAGGATCTTTTGGACAAGTAACTCCCATTTCGATCATTTCGAATATTTTTCTCGTTCCTGCAGCTTTTCCGCTAATGGTTGCGATCGTTTTTTATGTATTTTTTCTTATTATTTTCAAGTTTGATTTTGGATTTATTCTAGATTTTCTTTTTAATATTATATACGACTTTCTTTTTTTAATGGGTAGTTTTCCACTTTCTCACTTTAAAATAAATTTTAGTATAAATGCATACTTCTACCTTATTCTCCCTATTTTTCTAATTTTTTATTATAATAATTATTGGAGTTGGTTTAAAAAACTATTATTGTTAACTCTTTTGTCTTCTATTTCTGTTTCAATCTGTCTTCTTATTCATTTCATCAAGAACTAATCTTTTGATTATCTGCGGTTCTACCATCCCAACTTTATTATAGATTGGTACATTTTTAAAATTAAAGAGTATAGTAAGAGGAGTTATGGTGGTTGTATCTTCAGGCAAAAACGCGGCTATTGGTGAAACTTGATCTCCTGGTATGATTAAATTAGTTGAAGACATTTGAGCTTTTTCTAAAAAATCTATTGTTTTTCTCTCATCTTTATCTACAGAGATCGTAAAAATCCTTAACCCTCTTTTACGAAATATCTTATAAATTTCTGATAAATAAAGAAGGTTGGCCCGAGATTCTTCATCGTTTGGAGACCAAAGATAACACAGATACGGTTTTCCGGTATTATACTTCAAAAAGAAATTAAGTGTTTTTTCTTTTACATGCCGAACTACAATTTTTTCCTCGGAATATCTTCTCCGGACCTCGTCTGCCAAGTGCACCTTTTGCTTTCCCTTAATTGCAGTACCATGTACTTTTGTTGAAAAGGATTGTTTTGCTGTTCCGTTGCGTGCTTTTCTGTAACAAATTAGCAAATCAGATTTTGCTGTGTTTTTGGGTTCACTGTAATCTCCTATTCTTCCGCTATATATTAACTTTCTTTGTTTGTTAAATAAATAGGCATGCGGAGTAGAGCTTGCACCTAATTGATTTGCTATTGTTTGGTTTTCTCCGTCATAAAGAAAAGGGAAATTGAAATTTCTTTCTTTGTAGCGAATTATCATATCGTTGTAACTATCTCCAAGATCGGAATAGGCCAATTCATCCGGATAGATGGATTTCTCATGATTTGGAGAAACTAAAATTAGAATTGAATTATCAGCTAACAAAATTTCTGCAGTCTCCTTGATCAATTCTTCAAAACTTTGTGAAATCCTGCAATGATTGGAATACAGGACGATACTTACAAAGTCTTTTCCGTCAAAAGAGGTTTGTTCATAGAAGTTTCCGTCTGTTCCCTTTAGTCGAAAAATGGGATACTCCTTCCCAAAGCAATTAAAAAAAGTAAGGCACTTAACAAATAGCACTAGAGAGGCCCATTTGAACAGACCTGTTTTATAATTGATCACGATTACAAGAAAGTAAGGGTTGTCTGATAAGATATCAACCTTTAGGTGTTCTCATTATGTTTCCACAAGATAATAAAACTGCTTGGTTTTCCGGTAAGGGTTACTGGAGCCATGTCTCCGACGATGATTGGGGCGATTGGAAATGGCAAATGCGCAATAGGCTAAGAAAAAAAGCCGATTTAGAAAAATATTTAAAGCTTACCCACGAAGAAATTAATGGGCTCAAAATTGCGGAAAAAAAGCTATCCGTTGCTGTCACTCCTTATTTTTTTAACTTAATTGACCCCAACGACCCTTCTTGTCCGATTCGTAAACAAGTTATTCCAGTTGGAGAAGAAGGAAATATAGGTGAAGAAGAGTTTCTTGATCCCGTTGGCGAAGAAGATTCGCTTGCTGCCCCTGGTGTCGTTCACAGATATCCCGACAGGGTTCTCTTATTAGTGACTGATCGATGTGCTTCATATTGTAGGTACTGTACTCGTAGTAGAATGGTTTCTAATGCACAAGGATATGGCTTTCATCCGAAAATCGAAGAATCCCTTTCTTATATTTCTAAAAATATAAAAATCAGAGATGTCTTAATTAGTGGGGGTGACCCCCTAATGTTATCTGATGACAAAATTGCTTATCTCCTTAAGCGTCTTTCTGAAATTGATCATGTAGAATTTGTGCGCATTGGTTCGCGCATTCCAATATTTATGCCTCAACGGATTACTTCCCCTCTTCTTGAGGCGCTTAATTGTCACCCTAATTTATGGTTAAGCATCCATGTTA
>MDSZ01001706.1_pt1 | contig 13870 bp, 13 predicted proteins | sample 811201 | NCBI WGS metagenome assembly MDSZ01 (sample SAMN05326647, study PRJNA326480) | marine metagenome | isolation source: seawater | place: Indian Ocean: North | collected 2010
CCAATAAATTTATGGAAACAGGTGGATTTTTCCGATAAACTATTTGGTTTAGGGGATACTGTATCAGGCTTGCTTAATAGCTCTGATTTTGGATTTGGTATTCTTTTTCTATCATTAGGTTTGATTCCTTTCCTTTTTTTATTAAGCCTCATATTTTTATTAATAATAAAAACCCTTCGTTTAATTAAAATTTCTATGAATAAGAATATTATTAAAGATCCTTGGGTTTATCTTGGATCAGTAAACATTATGTGTGTTATTGCATTGTTTCTTTCCCTGTTCCACTATACTCAGATTTTGGAACTAGGAGGAAGACACATTTTTACTTTTCATTTGGCCACTGGATATATTTGCATTGAAAAAATTAAAAAAGCTATTGAATTAGAAGATCTTAAAGAAAATATTTTTAATTCTTGATTTTATTTACTGATATTGATTTCATTAAAATTATCTGCTTCTTTCCAAATTACAATAAATGAACTAACTATAAGGCCAATCAATAAAGCTAAAAAAGCTATTTTTCTTTTTTCAGGATAAATTGGATTCTCTTTTAATTGAGGCTCTTTTAAAATTTCAATAACATTTTTATTTTTATTACTTAAGAGGGCAACTTCTTTATTGAAATATTGTTTTTTTAAGTCTTGCAATTGATTTTTATTATTACTATAATTTTCTAAAAGAAATTCATACTTTAGTAAGATTGAAGGACTTATTTTCTTTCTTTCATTTTCTTCTAACAACATTAATGTAGTCATTGACATTTCATCAGTTCTTTTAAATTTCACAAAAGTTAGGTTATTTGATTTAACAAAATTAAGTAATTTAATACTAGACTTATCAAAGTATTCTTCTGCTTTTAATAATTGATTTTTTAATGTAGTTTTTTCAATTAAAAGGCATTTTTCAGTTTCTTTCTTTATATATGATTCATAATTTAAAGGTATTCTCTTCAGAATTGGTAAAATGTCTTTTTTATTTTGATCTTTGTAAGAAATATTAATAATTCGTGTTCCTCTTAAGAAATCAATATTGAATTGATTTGACCATTCTGAAAATTTGGGTAATTTAATAATTTCAGATTTGTCTGTTTTTTCTAATTTAATTTCTTTATAAATGTTTTTAAGAACCTTCTCACTTTTTAGTAGATCAAGACCTGTATAATCATCTAATTGGATATTGCAAAGTGAATTATTACTTTTTATTATTTGTAAATCTCCAACCCATATTTTTTTGGGAATAAAGCTGATTAAGGAGCCTGAAATAAAACTAAGCAAAGAAATAATAAAAATAATTTTCTTATTTCTAAGAATTATTTTTAATAAAACACTAATATCTAAATCATCATTACTTTTTATATCTGGACCTTTCATTTTGTTTAAATGCTCCAGATAATTATATCATTGATAAGGTTTTAAGATATTAATTTTTTGACCTTCTTTTTTGATAATGTTTAATTAATTTACCAGTAATAAAATTTAATTTTAAGTTTACAAATACCGCTAACCCTATCCTAAGTAGAAACTCGATAAAAGCTTGCATAAATGGAACTAGTCCTAGTTTATTAGAAAAAATGTAACTTAAGCGTATTTTATAAATAACAATTATTTGCCTTAGATTGGATCTCCTAGAATAACTTTTTGGGTTAAAACTTACGAAATATAAAATTTTTGGTATATTTGCAAATATGCAGTTGTTATAAAAACCTGAGTACCATAGTCTTGAGTCTTCAGTTAGTGTTTGAAGATTTGGATTATACAATCCTGCTTTTAAAAAAAATGATTTTCTGAATAATACTGTTGCATGAGCTATTGGAGTAGAATAAGAAAATTTCTTCGCAATTTCATTATGATTATTTGGAAAATATGAATCATACATTAATCCATTATCCAAAGAATTAAATGAGCTAAAGGCGGTACCAACTATGTCAATATGAGTATTTTCCTTTAAAAAATTTATTTGCGTAATAAACCTCTCCCTAGAACTATAGTCATCTGAATCATGTCTTGCAAAATATTCATAATTGTTAAAATTATTTAATATCAAATAATTCATCGAAGCAGCCAAACCCTTACATATTTCAGTGAATGATATTTTTAAATTTATAATTTTCCCTTTTGGCTTATACTTATTAATAAAATTGTACACTTCAGGTTTAACTCGTCCATCTAAATGAATTAATAAATCTAAGTTTATTTTTCTTTGATTTTCAAGTGATTTTATAGCTCTTTTTAACTCTTCTTTTTCAGTATTTATATAGATGGACATAATAATAGCGATTTTAATTTTATCAAAATTATTTTTTTTATAAAATTTATTATTTAATCGATTCATAGTTTTAAGTTATTAGAAGTAATTTATACTTTTAGAAAGTAAAATTAAACTTTTAAAAAATCTAAAAAAACTTAATGGCATTATTTTTTTTATTAGATCAGTCAATAAGAGTTTCACAATAAATAAGAAATTTTTTTTATTTTTTAATTCAGATAGTATAAAATTTTGATTTTTAATATTTTGCCTATGAATTGATAGTCTTCCAATAATTCTATTGCTAGATAAATATCCATTGTTGGCTAAATATTTTGGATTTGATATAGCAATATTTATATAATGTTTTTTTGCAAAATTGATTATTTTTTTGTTTTTCTCTCCATAGGGAATTGATATGTCAATAATATTGTTTTTCGTAATTTTCATTAATATTTCTTTAGACTTTTTGAGTTCATATTCTAATTTTTTATCATTTAGAAGAGTCAAATTACAATGACTATGTGAATGAGATCCAATTGTAGTTCCTTGGGAGTATAAGTCAAAAATTTCTAAATCTGATAAAAAACCTTTCTTATTAATTTTACTTGTTATGATATAAGCGATAGTTTCAAAACCTAGACTTCTAGCAAAACTTATTGCTGGAATTATAGACTGATATCCATCGTCAAATGTAATCTTATATTTATTGCTTTCAATTTTTCTACTTAAATTTAATAATAATATTTTATATTCTTCAAAATTTATATTATAAAAAGGATCATAATCAATTTCATTATTAATATTAAAGTTATGAAAAAGTAATGCATTAACCATAATCTAGATATTTGTTATTTTTAATTTACTGAAGATAAATTTAAGAATTTTTTTGTTTAATAATTTATAAGAGAATATCATAAAAAACAAAATAGGCTTTAAATAATTTTTATTTGCATAAAAGCTTGAAAATATTTTAAATTTATCAGTATGGAATTTTAACTTATAAGGCTCATCTCCAATAGTAAGATCAACTCCTTTTAATTTATTTTCTTTTGCAAAATTTATTATATGATTTAAATGAAAAATACCTAGAGAATATTTTTTGAAATTATTGTCATATACTGGTATTAAATAAAATATTATTTTATTATGCAATAAGCATATGACTCCTGAAACAATAATTGAATTAATTTTTATTAGTGAAACATAAATAGAAAGTTCTGAACTTTTAAATGAAGATATATTTTTCCATAATTCTGATTTAATTATTTTTGTTGTTTTTGTTCTTAGAAACTGCTTATTTTTAAGCTCTATGATTTTTTCAATATCTTTATCAAATGGCTTCTTATTATTTATTTTTTTGCAGTAGTCCAAAATAACATAATCTGGATATTCTTTAGATATTCTTTTTTTATAATATTTTAACTTCTTGTTTAGGGAAGAAGCTAATTCAAATTTATCAAAATTAAGAAAATAACTATTTGTATAGTAATACGTACCAAAAGGAATTTTATTAGACAAAAAATTAAAAATATCTTTTTGGTTCCTTAGAAATAAAAACTTTGGACTACATATCGTTTTCAATGATTCTTGAATGATGAGTCTATATTCTTTAAGGTTTTTAAGCTTAATATTTTTAGATATGTAAGGTAACGAATAATCTGAAAAAAGGGGATTCACATATGTATATAAAATATCTGTAAACTTAAAAAATTTTTTTATAGGTAAAAAATATGAAATTTTACCATTTAATCTTCCAATAATTAAATAAATTGAATTGTTTTTTAAAATTTCATCTGATGAATATATCCAATCCAAAGTTTGAAAAACATTAATTTCGTATGCATTTACATCTTCTAATAGTTTTTTTATAGAATCTTTATTAATTGAATTATGAACCTCAAAAACCAAACCTTTTTTAAATTTAGAATATATTTTCATGATCTTAATAAATTTTATAAAATATTATTTCTTGAATAATATTCTTTCACTTTTTCAATAATATATTTTATATCATTATTTTTAATCGATTGATGAACAGGAAGACAAACAATTCTTTTGTGAATATAAAAAGTATTTTTTAAGTTTTCTTCTTCATCATCATTAAATATGGGGAGCTCCTCACCTGGCCAAGTATAAGATCCAATTCCACGTTCGCGTAAATAGTTATTTAAATACCCACTATTATCTATTATTGAAATGTTTTGTGGAGTAATTTCTTCATCTTTAATTTTTTGTATTGGTGTAATTCCTATTTCTAATAAAGATTTATAAATTATTTTGTAATTATTTAATCTTTTTCTTTGAACTTCTCTAAGGAGCTTTTCATTAGAAAATAATTCAGCTATTGAAGAATTAATTAAATAATAATTAAAATCTTTTTTGTGATCCATTTTTGATTTGAATATTTTAAAAAAATATTTTTTTAACCAAAATATTCTTTTATTATAAATATTTAAAATTGAAAACTTAATATTAAATTTCTCAAAGTTACTTAAAATAAATCTAAGAATATGGTTAATAAATGTTTCTGACTTGATAAGGTACTTTTTTTCAACTTTACTATTAATTATGTATCCTCCACCGCCAATTCTTACTAACTTGTTGAAATTAAAAAAAACTTTGATTCCTTCCATATTATTTCTATTCTTTTTTAAGTAAAAAGTTAAGAAGGAATGACAATAATCATCTATTACTAATAAATCCTGATCTCTGCATAAAGATAATATTTGATATTTGTTTGTATCAATAAATCCAAAATAGTTAACTATTAATATAGCTTTTATATCTTTATGCTTTAGATGCTTTGATATATAAGACCAATTCAAATTAAGATTTAGTTCTAGATCATAAAATATTGGTTTTAATCCAATTTTTATTAAATTTTCAATAGCTGAATAACATATTAATCCAGGTATTAGAATTTTATCTCCTTTCTTTAGTTTAAATTCTAATGCTAATTCTTCTAAAGCTGTTCTTCCATTTTTTGTAAAATTAATCGAAGAGTAAAATTCCTTTTTGGTTAAATTAGGACTTAATAAGAAACTTTCTAAAAGTGGCCGTGCAGGGATTATCAATTTAATTATTAATATGATTTATTATTATATAATTTTTACAAGTAATGATCATATTAATTAAATATTTTTATCCTATAAGTTTTTAAGATTTCCAAAAATAAAATAAGTTATGAAAGTTTTAAGTATCCTTAAATTTAGAAAAATATTTGTAAGAATAAATACCCTATTAGTATTCTTGAAGTGACTTCTTAATACATTAATTTCCGATAATAGTTGTCTTTTTAATTTTCTGCTATTGCCTTCCTTATGAATTCTAAAAACCCCTAATGGTTGTTTTATTGCAAAATAATTTTTTCCTTTGTCACTTGCAATTCTGAGCCAAAGATCATAATCCTCTATGCCAATAAAATTTGCGTTCGTATAGAAGCAGTTATTATTTAATAATAATTTCCTTTCAATTGTAATTGCTGAGGTTGATAAATTATTTCCTAAAAGTAGTAATCTTTTGTATAGTGTTTTATCTGAATTATCGTAATTTTTAATTCGTTTTTTATTTTTTTCATTTATCCATATTTCACCATTTGAAATGAAATTATATCCTTTTGGAATTAATTTATTAATTACTTCTAGTTTATTTGAAAACCAAAAATCATCCGAGTCAAGAAAGCATATATATTCTCCTTTAGATTTTTTAATTCCATGATTTCTTGAAGCTGCAATAATGCCATCATTTCTTAATTTAAAACTTCTTATTCTTTTATCCTTGTATGAATTAATTACTAATTGTGTAGAGTCATTTGAAAAATTATCTATAACTATAGCCTCCCATTTTTTATAGGATTGCTCAATAAGGGAATCTAATGCCACTTTTAATAAGTTTGCCTGATTATAAGTGGGAATAATGATTGAGAAAAGAACCATTTTAATATTTAATTTCTGCTAAAAATATTTAAATTTTGGAATAATTTAAAAAACAAAACTTTAATAATTGATTTATTTCATCATTGGTTGACTTATCTATTTTATATCCTAAAGATTCAATTTTTTTTAGGGAATAACTATAACTTTGATTTTCGAATTTATCTAAATCTGATGTTTCAAAGCAAATTCTAATATTTTTTTTGTATAAATATTCATAATTACTTTTAATTTTATTTGCCAAATCTAAAATAGTAATGGTTTCTCCGGATGCAAAGTTATATGTTTCAGAAATCATTTTTGGCAAGTTCTTAAAGTAGTATTCTAGGAATTTATTCAACTGATTTATACCTACAAAATCTCTAAGAATTTTGGGATTTGAATTTAAAGTTATTTGTTTTTTTTCAAATATTTGTCGACAAATATTTTGTGCTAATAAACCCCAACAATTTGTCTCTAGAAAATTGGGAGCGGCAATTATATTAGAGAGTCTTAAAATTAAATATTGCATATTTGAATCAATGAAATTATTTTTAAGATATTCTTCTGCTTTATATTTTGATTTAGCGTAAGGATGGTCATTTTTGGGAATATTATTTTCGTTTATTATTCCAATAGGGTTTGGACTATAAACATGTATAGTTGATAAGTAAACAAATATCTTAACATTATTTTCAGAACATAATTTGGCTAATTTTAAAGTAGTTTCTGAGTTGAAAATAAAAGCTTCTTTGGGATTTAAATAACATTCTTTAGCATTTAAACCTGCACAATGTATAAAAATGTCGATTTGATTTTCTTTTAAAAAAAATTCTTTGGGATTTTGCCAATTTATAGTTTCAAATCTATAAAGTTTATTATATGGTGAAAAAATTCTTTCTCTACCAACGCTGATTACATTATTACCTCTTCTGCTAAAATATTCAGCTATGTTACTGCCAAGCAAACTTGTTATACCTGTAATAACAATATTCAAATTTCAACTCCTAATTTTTGATAATCCATGGTGCTCCCTTTGAATAAAGATCTTCCAGTAATTTTTTATCTCGTACTGTATCCATACATTGCCAGAAACCCTCATGCTTATAAGCTTTAAGTTGATTATCTTGAGTAAGTATATCCATAGGTTCTTTCTCAAGCATAACGTTTTCTTCAGGTATTTTATTTATAAATTCAGGTTCAACAACTAAGAAACCTCCATTAATCCAGCCTTCATTTAATTGCGGCTTTTCCTTAAAGCTTATTACTGAAGAATCACTGTCAATATTAAGTTCCCCAAACCTAGCAGGCGGTCTTACTGCAGTAATAGTACATATTTTTCCATGCTTTTCATGAAAATTTAGAAGTTTATCCAAATTAATATTAGAAAGCCCATCCCCATATGTAATGAAAAATCTTTCTTTTCCTATATATGGCTGCATTAATTTTATTCTTCTACCTGTAAAAGAATTTTTCCCAGTATCAATTAGCGTAACCTTCCAATTTAAATTATATTCTTGATTAAAATATTTAATCTCTCCAGTATCTAAATCTAATTGAAAATCCTTATTATTAGCTGAAAAATTCAGGAAAAATTCCTTTATTAGGTTACCTTTATATCCAAGTGCCAAATAAAAGTCATTGTGACCGTAGTAAGAATAAATATTCATAATATGAACTAATATTGGTAAATCTCCTATTTTTACCATTGGTTTAGGAACTGTTTCGGTATATTCTGCTAATCGAGTTCCATATCCTCCTGCTAGTATTACAACCTTCATTTTTATAAATTAAAGTAATGTATTGATAATTAAAATTACCATAAATCGCTACCAGTCATATCCAATTTCATGTATTTGCTTCCTTAATATTTCTTTCTCATTAAAAAGCAAGTCAGTAAGATTAAGTATTAAAGAATCTTCACAATTTGAACTTTTAAAGCCGTACCAAATTTTAGGTGGTACGGTAATTAGAGTGAAATCATTTGCTGAAAATATATATTCTTTAAAACTTTGATTGCCATCATAAAATACAAATTTTACTTCACCTAATAGCACTCTTAGATTTAGAGTCATTTTTTTGTGGTATTTCCAAGCTTTGATTGAACCTTTATTTATACAAGAAGTATAAATTTCACCAAAACCTTTATAATTTTCATCTTTTACACTTAAGATTTTAGTTATGTCGCCAGCTTGGTTAGAAATATTTTTCAAATTTTGTATGAATATTTTATTTAAATCTTTCATGGTTTAAAACTATTTCTTTGAACAAATAATCTTTCGTAATTTAAGATTTGCTTTTCAGTTAATTCTGAAATTTGATTAACGTTCTCATAATATTTCTTATACCATCTCGAGGTAAACTCGATTGTCTCTTCAAAACTTAGACAAGGTTTCCACTTTAAATATTGAAGGGCTTTATCGCAATTAAGTTTGAGTAAATTACATTCATGAAAAAATTTATTGCTCTCAGATTCAATTTCAAATTTAATATCTTTCCAACTATTGGAAATTTCTTCTACAACGTCCAAAACAGTACTATTTTTATCGTGAAAAGGTCCAAAATTAAATGATTGGCCATGTAAATTTCTATTTTCTTTTAAATTTAGAGCTAATGTTAAATAGCCGCTTAGAGGTTCTAGAACATGCTGCCATGGTCTTGTTGAGGAAGGACTCCTCAGTTTCACTTTTTTATTTTCCGACCATGCTCTTACACAGTCTGGAATTAATCGATTCTCGGACCAATCTCCTCCACCTATCACATTGCCTGCTCTAGCGGTTGCGATAGAAACTTTTGAATTAGAAAAAAAAGATTTTACGTATGAATTAATTGCTAATTCAGTGGCAGCTTTAGATGCACTATAAGGATCTATTCCCCCTAATGTATCTTCTTCTCTATAACCCCATACCCATTCACGATTTTTATAACATTTGTCACTAGTAATAAGAATTGAAATACATTCTTTATTTAATTTTTTTAATCCCTCTAAAACATTAATACTCCCCATTAAATTTGTTTCCCATGTCAATTTAGGATTTGAGTATGATCTCTTGACTAATGATTGTGCCGCTAAGTGAAAAACGTAATCTGGTTGAAAAGAGTTTATAAGATTATTAATTTTTTCAGATGATCTGATATCCTCTCTAATGTCTTTAAAAAGATGTGCTTTTAAGTAATCATAATGCGATGGTTTAGTTGGAATTTTATTTGATATTCCCACGACCCTTGCTCCAATTAATGAAAGCCATGTAGAAAGCCAACTACCTTTAAATCCAGTATGTCCAGTAACAATGATTACCTTATCTTTAAATTCATCAAATAGCATTAAAACCCACTCTTTCAATATTAATATCATACACATTAGGATTAATTCAAATTAAACTAGTTCTCCAGAAAGATAAAATTCCCAATAAATCATTAAAGACTTATGAAAATTTAACTTAGTACACTTTTTAAAAGTTTTTTAATTTTTTTGGGATTATCCTTGTTCATATTTATTGAAATAGGTATTGATACAGCTCTTGATAATAATTTCTCTGAGGGTTCAAGATATTTTTTGTAATTTGGATTATTCTCTGGAATTTCTTTTATATGTTCCCAAGTAGCAGCAAAATGCCATGTATAAGCTTCTGGAAGGATTTTTGTATTTAAACCATTCTCAACTAAAATATTCCTACATTTAATTGCAATAGACTTGTTTTTTGTGAAAAATATCAATGCATCAGCAGTTTCAAATGATCCTTCTGGCAATTCCCTAAATTTAATATTGTCTAATTCTTCTAATTCTTTTTTTATCATTTGCTTGTTTAGTCTCTGTTGATGAATTACTCCATTGAGTTTTTTCAGTTGAGCTATACCTACTGCGCCCTGTAATTCTGTCATTCGAAAGTTAAATCCACTAGTATCTCTTGTGTCTTCCCATCTTGGAACATTTGGATTGTTTTGATGTCCATGATCGTGCCATGCTGAAGCTTTCTCAAAAATACCTTTATCTCTAAAAACCAACATTCCTCCTTCACCAGTAGTCATCGTTTTTGCAAAGTCAAAGCTATATGTGCCTATTGACCCAAATGTGCCTAATTTTTTACCATCTAAATTGCCTCCACATCCCCATGCGGTATCTTCTATTAGATGTATATTTTTTTCATCACATATTTTCTTTATTTCTTTTATCCTGGCAGGGACTCCAAGCATATGAACTGCAATAATAGCTTTTGTTTTTTCATTAATGCATTTTCTTAATTCTATAGGGTCCATATTTAATGTTTCATCAATATTACAAATAATAGGCTTTGCTCTTGCCTCAACAATTGCTTCTACAGTTGCGACAAATGTAAAGGATTGAGTAATAACTTCATCACCTTCCTCAATATCAATAGAAGCAAGTGCTACTCTTAGAGCAGCTGTTCCTGAACTTACTGCTAAAGAATATTGTGATGATTTTTCTTTAGCAAAAGCAGTTTCGAATTCTTTAACTTTGAAGCAATTATTTCTTAAATTATCAAATCCTTGCCGAAATAAAACACCACCATTTTTAAAGATCTGAGCAATTTGATCCATTTCTTCTTTTCCAATTACTTCGAATCCAGGCATATTTAAAAAGTTATCTTTAAATAAAATACCAAGCTTTTAAATATCTTTGCTTATTTTAGGGAAATAAATTATTTATACTTTAAATAAAATTTAAATAAATTGTACATCTCAGATTAGATTAAATTATTGTTTAAACTTAAAAATTGTCTTCATTAAATTTTTTATAATCATCGAGACCTCTTTAAAAAAAATAAATTCTTACTTTATTCAGTTCACCATATCTTTTTATTAAGTATATTTCATAGCCTTTTTTGAGTAATTCACAAAAAAACTCTTTGCTTGATAATGCATAAACTTAGGCAGTAATTTATAGTCTTTATTAAGAATATTTATTTAGAAAGAGAAAATAAAGTTGTAGTATATTTAGATTCTGAGCATATGCATTTTTTATGAATGAAAACTGTATTTTAGTTACAGGTGCGGTTGGCTTTATTGGAGCAGCCCTAACTGAAAGACTTTTAAAAAATGGTGAAAATGTTATAGGGATTGATAATTTAAATTCTTATTATGACTTATCACTTAAACTTGCAAGATTAAAAAACATAGAAGAATTATCCAAAAATACTTCTGGAAAATTTGAATTTCACGAGTTTTCAGTAGAGAATAGTTTATTTATTAAGAAATTCGCCAATTATAAAAACATTTCTGTCCTAGTACATTTAGCGGCTCAAGCTGGAGTTCGTTATTCAATTGAAAATCCTGAAGCTTATTTCCAGAGCAATCTTCTTGGTTTTGGCAATATTTTGGAATTAGCAAGAAAATGTGAAGTTAATAATTTTATTTTTGCATCAAGTAGTTCAGTATATGGTGGTAGTAAAGAAGTACCTTTTGAAGAAAATCAAATTGTAGATTATCCTGTAAGTCTTTATGCTGCCACAAAAAAATCTAATGAAGTGCTAGCTCATTCATACAGTCATCTATATAGGATTCCTACAACTGGACTGAGATTTTTTACAGTATATGGTCCTTTTGGAAGACCTGATATGGCTCCTATGATATTTGTTAAAAATATCTTAGAAAAAAAAATAATAAAAGTATTTAATAATGGGAAAATGAGAAGAGACTTTACTTTTATTGATGATATCGTAGAAGGTATTTTGAGATGTTGTTATAAACCTGCAGTTAGTGATAAAGAGAATAATCTAAACTCTAATGCCCCTTTTAGAATTTTTAATATCGGTAATGGAAAACCAATAGAACTAATGAGATTTATAGAATTAATTGAAAAAAAGTTAAACTTGATAGCAATGAAAGAATTCTTACCTATGCAAAAAGGAGATGTAAAAGAAACTTTCGCAAATACAAATGCTCTGAAATCTTGGATAAATTATTCTCCATCAACCTCTATTGAGGAAGGAATTGATAAATTCGTTGATTGGTATAAAATTTACTATTCAATAGATTAAATATTTAGCTTTTTGAAATTTTTAGATAGTAATACTAACTTTATCAAATAAATCTTTTATAAATTACTCGTTGAGGAATACTTAAGAAATGATTTACTATAAGTCTGGATATTAGGCATCGCAATTTTTATCAAATAAGTAAGAAAAAATATTTGTTCTTAAAAAGTGGTTATAATTTTAAAAGTAAATATTTTTATAATTGTTAGAATATATTGCTTTGTTCATTAGTTCTATATTTTTTACTGTAGCAACTGTTCCATTAGTAAATAGTGCAGGAATAAAACTGAATATTTTTGACAAGCCAGAGAATAGAAAACAACATAAAAATGAAATCGTTAGATTAGGTGGAATTTCCATTATGTTGGGTTTCTTGGTTTCACTATTTTTATTAGATATTTTTTCAAAATCCTCAATAATTATTGAAAATAGAGTGCTCATAATTTTAATAACTTGTTTTTTCCTCCTTGGACTAGTGGATGACATAAAAAGAATTTCTCCTTGGACAAGGCTTGTTATTGAAATCATATTAGCCTCTCTCTCTTGGATAAATAATTATGGAATTTATGCATTTGATTTTTCGTTCTCAAGTACACCACAGCTTTATTATGAGTTGCCTTTATTCTTAAGTTTTTTTATAACATTAGTTTGGATTGTTGGCATTACAAATGCAATAAATTGGATGGACGGTTTAGATGGATTGGCTTCAGGGGTGATAATAATTGCAGCATTTGGAATGATTCTTGTAAGTAATAAATTTGGAAATTTGGATGAAATTTATTTCCTCGTTATTTTGTGCGGGGTTTGTTTAGGCTTTTTGAAATTCAATTTTTATCCATCCAAAATTCTAATGGGTGATTGTGGATCATACCTTCTTGGTTTTTGCATTGCATTATTTACAGTAAGTGGTTCAACTAGGGATATTGATTCAATTCAAAATTTATCATCAACTTCTATATTAATACCTGCTCTTGTTTTATTTATCCCTCTATTTGATATGGCTCGGGTTATTTTATCAAGAATTTTAAAAAATAAATCACCTTTTTTCCCTGATAGAAATCATCTACATTATCTGTTGATAGATAGGGGTTTGAATCACAAAATTACAGTAATTACGATGTATATTTTTTCATTTATTAGTTTTTTGTTACTAGCATTAATTATTTAATTAATCATATCTGGGTCCGCCCCAACACGCCATATATTCAGCCCATATTTTTTAGCTTCACTGAGATTACATATTGATCTGGTATCAAATAGCCATGCAGGGCATCTCATTTTTGATGCAAATATTTCCCAATCAATATATTTAAATTGATTCCATTCGGTTAAGACTATTATTGCATCTGCGGCGGAAGCAGAATCATATATTGATTTTGAGAAAGTCCAGTGATTTTTCAAAAAATCAGAATCTGGTGGGCAATCTAATTGTTTTTCAATTTGTTCTTGATTTACCTTAGGATCATATATTTGTAAATTGCATCCTTCCTCCAATAAACCCTTACATATTTTTATTGCAGGAGACTCTCTCGTGTCATTTGTATTAGCTTTAAATGCAAATCCTAAAATTGAAATTGTTTTACCAGAGACAGTGCCAAATAACTTTTCAATAATAATGTTTAAAATCCTTTCACTTTGCCAATTATTTATATCTATAACTTTTTCCCAGTAAGATGAAATTTGTTTCAGTCCATAATGATCACAAATATAGACTAA
>MDSZ01040691.1_pt1 | contig 13868 bp, 18 predicted proteins | sample 811201 | NCBI WGS metagenome assembly MDSZ01 (sample SAMN05326647, study PRJNA326480) | marine metagenome | isolation source: seawater | place: Indian Ocean: North | collected 2010
GCTTACTAATAAAGCAATTAAAGCAGGTAAGGCAGTTAAGACTACTTCAAAAGCGGCTAAAGGAACATCTAGCGCAGCTAAGACTACAGCTAAAGTTACTGAGCCTGTAGCAACTGTTAATAAAAAGGCTATAAAAGAAATGAATCCAGGCGTAATTAGCGGCAGAGTTTTCAAAAACAGTAAGTCTGGATTAGCAGGTAGACAGCAGTTTACAAACTTTGGTGCTAATCTAGGTACTAAAACATTTAATAAACTTCCAGCTGGAGATTTTAAATCAGGTTTAGCAGATTTCTATAAAACAAAACCAGGATTTGGTCTTCCAGCGATAGGACGTACTGGAAAAGCATTTGCAAGATTTAGAGGCGCAGAAAACACTATAGGCCAAGGACTTGGATTAAGTGAGGGCGCTAGTGCTACTCCATTTAAAGATATGAAAGAGGGTGTACAAGCTCTACCAACACTAGCAGTTGCAAGTAAAAATTATCTTACAGGTAAAGGATTTACTGTAGATGGTTCAGGAGCTACTGGTAGTAGTAAGGTAGACAGCCTTGGTGTAGATAACACTACTAAAGTAGACTCACTTAAAATAAAGAATCAAAATTTACCTGCATATAAGCCTAACCCTAGAAGTAAGTTAGACTTAGGAAAATAATAAGGTGAGCACAAAACGTAAAAAAAGATCTGGAGTAGGTGCAGCAACTGGAGCGTTAATTGGCGGATCAGCTGGGGCAGCAATAGGGGTTAAGAAGAAAGAGCTAATGGATATTAGAAACTCTGTTAGACAAAGAAATCAAAAAGCAGCTCGTACACAGGCAGATCTTATTAGAAGGACTAATCTAGAGGGAAGACGACAAGTAGAGTTTATGAATACTTTTTTTCGACCTAAAGGAGATCCAGGATGGCAATACAATCCAGATCCTAAAATACTTAAAAGAAAAGCTAAGTTAGAAGGGATAGCTGGAAAAAGTTTAAAAAACACTAAAGGAGTAATCGCTAAATATACAATACCTCCCGCTGTAGTTGGTGGAGTTGTTGGACATTTTTTAGAGAAAAAAGCAGAGGGAGATATTAACATGAGTAAAGCAAATGAAGTGATGGAAAAATTAGCTGCAGGAGGCTGGTTAAAAGTTTTAACTGGTATAGCTAACAGAACAAAGCTATTAGCTGGAAGAGGCGGACAACCTATGGCTAAAGCTATGAACAATAAAACTATAGGTCAGTTGGATAATATGGCGGCAATACAAGCGGGAAGAGCTAATAAAGCGCAGGAAGCATTAAGTAAAGCCCAAGGAAGTACTGGCCAACTGGCTAATCAAGCAGCAAAACTTGATGATGCTAACCAATCTTTGAAAGCTATAGGAGATTCAAAAAACGTTGTTGAGGATCTTGCTAGAGGTGCAAGAGATGAATGGAGCGCTGCAGATAAACTAGACGATCTAGTGAAGACATATAAAGAAAAGGCTGATTTCAAAGACCAGATAGCTAAGGCTACTATAGTAAGAAGAAAGCCTAAGGTAACAGGAGGATTGAAGTAATGAGTAAAGCAAATGAAGTAATGACTAAAATAGCGAATGCCGCTAAAGTTAAAAAATTTATGGCACAAGGCTTAAGTTACGATGATGCTTATAAAAAAGCTTATCCTCAACAAGGGCCTAAAGACAAAGGCGTCATAGACCCGGCTAGACCAGATATGCCGAAACAGGCGGCCTTCGGAGCTTTAGCTAAAGCACTTACTGGAGCAGGTAGAGTTGCACAAAAAGCAGCGCCAGTAGCGGCCAAAGCTACTAAAGGTGTGGTAAAGGCCACTGACCGTGCAGCTAGACAAGTTTCTAGAAATGTAGGAAACACTTTATTAGGGTTTGGAAGCAAAAATAAAAGAGTTGTAAGATTACCTGATGGAAAATTGTGGCATCCAAGTAAAGCTGGTTTAGCAGCAACTAACAAATCATTCAAAAGAAAAGCAATGATTGGTGGAGCATTAGGCGCAGCATACTTAGCAAATAAAAAGTCTGAGCCAAAATCTTATCGTGAAAAAGCTTATCTTGGAGCAGGACAACGTGTAGAAATACTACCAGGACAAACATTAAGTGAAATAGCACATCAGCACCAAACTACTCCGGCACAGTTACAGCAAATGAATCAAATAGAGGATGCAAATTATATTAGAGCTGGAGAAACTCTTAGAGTTCCTTCTAACCTTCAACAACCTCAAGCACCGACGCCGGGATTACAATCACCTCAAAACCCTACGAACCCTACTTTAAAGGAGCCGAAACCTCAGAAAGCTCAATGGCTAGAAGACGTTTTAAAAAAGCAGGGCTCACTTAGTAAAGAAGCTTTTATAGGAAATTTTACTAAGGGTCTTGGGTATGGAGCAAAATATTTAAAAGGTCTAAAAGGGCTTCAGTCAGCAGGAACGGCTGCAGCAAAAAAGGCTGATGATATTGCCCCTAAATTACTAGATAAACAGAAAGGTGGCAAAATACTACCCGATGGAAGACTATCACCTGAGGCTATAAAAGCACATAATAAAGCAGTAGCTGAATCAGGTAAATTTCCAAACAAACATATTAAAGGTGTAGGCGAAGTAGGAAAACCTGGAGTAGCGGGAAAAGATTATCCTTTACCAAAACAAAAACCAGGTTGGGGACTTGGAGGTTCAAGCGCACCAGTACCAGCGGGTAATGTAGGCGCAGATCCAAAGTATACACATCCTTTAAAAGAATTATACAAATCATGGGGGCTAGACTAATGAGTAAATTCAATTTAGAAAAAATATTAAGTCAAGTAGGAAAAGAAACACACGTACCAGAAGAAGCAGAGAAAAATGCTTTTGTAGGAAAACTACTTGGTTGGGCAGGCAAAGCAGGCAAAGCAGCTGGTAAAGGTGCTAAAGCTGGTAAAGGCGCAGCAAGTAAAGCGTCTAAAGCTGGTAAAAAAACTGTTAAGAATACAACTAAGAAAAAAGATACTAAAGCGTTAATAGATACAGCTGACCCAGCAAGCACACTAAAAACTGTCGGAACTATAGCAGCTCCAGTAGCAGCAGGTGCAATAGCTGCTAAAGTAATAAATACTAATACAAGTGCTAATACTTCGGTAGATGGCACAGGATTACCTGATGATCAAAAATCTCTTATTACTAATCCAGACGGTTCAAAAGGGAGTGATAATACTGGTGGATTTCAAAGACCTGATTTTGTACCTCCTCCAGGAGGAAATCAAGGACCTAAAGATGACGGCTCTGGATCAGAAGTAACTGCTCCGTCCGATAGTAGCAAGGTTGATTCCGGCTCAGATATTATTCCACCACCTTCAGTACCTGATACAGTTAAAGTAGTTCCAACTGACAATAAACCTTCATCTTCAACAAAAACTGATCTTGAAGACTATAACAAAAAGGTTAAGGCTACTCAAGATTCTTTAGAGATCGAGAAAAGAAAATCTGATTACGATAAAATATTGAATAACCTTTTACAGAAGCAAGGATCAGCGGTGGAAGAAAGTGAAGTAGAAGAGACTGTTAGTAAAGCAGATACGTTAATGAGTAAAATTGCCCAAGATCCTGCATACGGAGTAGCAACTCCTACAGGACAAAGCCCTATCTGGACACATGCAGCAGACAGTAAAAGAGGCAAAGAAATCTTAAAGTCTATGAAGCTAGACCCAGCACAATATGATGCTACAGTATCAGACACGCTTTTCTATAAAAATGATGTGGGAACTGGTTTTGATGCTACACATTGGGGAATACCTAAAGATAGAACTAAAAAACCAAAACTACATACTGAAACTAAATCAGAAGCTGTAACTGATCAAGCTGTAGAAACAATGGGATCATATATCCAAACTCTTAAAGATTTAGATGGTAGAGAAGTTAAGGATACTAGAAAAAAATAATTAAACAAGTAAAGTTATAAGGAGAGAGATAACATGAACAACACATTAAAACCTTTTTTGAAAATGGCAGCAGAGCCGGTAAGAAAAGCAATAGAGCTTAAACCGGTAAAAGCTACCTCAAAAGAGCTATCAACATATTCAATTAAAGCACCAGCTTATGCTAAATGGCTCTCACAACACTCAAACACTACGGGCCCAAATTTCTGGAATGCTAAATACGACGCTAAAGTAATTCCTGCGGCTTCTTACACCAATTGGTTGAAAGCAAATAAATCAAAATATAAAAATGCATCTGCAGCACAGGCGGGATATAATACATATTTTACTGGTATAGCACAAGACGCTCATAAGAAATTTGAAGCTTCGGAATTGGAAAGGGCGAAAAGGACGCCTTCTGCAACCGATAAAAAACAGTTAGCTTTATCTGATTTAATTACAAAGTATCCTGGAGCATATAAAGGTACTAAAGCTAGAAGTGATGCGGCTATGGCTAGAATTGATGCAACAGGATCAACTCCACTATATAAGCAATTTACAGCAAAAGCGGCTCCTTATGCACTACAAGGACCTGTAACATCTGCAAGAAATAAAGATGCTATTATTGAGCTTAGAAACTTATTGAATTCAGAAGAATTTAAAGATTTACCCGCAGATGTTAAGCAGCAAATGATCGAAGATAACTATGGAGGTGATTTAGCCGATTTAACTAGAGGTGGAATATCACCACAAGAAATCATGGATGCCATGAGAACTCAGCCAGAGGGCGTAGAGGATGCAGGCGCATTTGGTACAGGAGATGTAGACCCAGTTGCACAAGATATGTATGCTAAATCTTACACCCCAGGATCTTCTTCACAAGATAGTAGATTTGGTCCTGAAACAGCTAAAGAAATAGCAGCAATTAAGTCTGAGCGTGAATCTATGAAAGAGCATGACAAAGAAAAAGCTTATAGATATATGAACCCATCAGCTGGAGAGTATGCACAAACATACGATAACCCTGCAGATCAAAAAGTATATCAAGATCAAGTTGCTAAGCTTAGAACTGCTATGAAAAAATTAGGACCAATCGTTCAGGATAATGCTGGATTAAACTAGGGTTTATTAATAATGAACTCGTTAACCAAATTAGGATTTACGCCTAGTAGCGGACCATTAATGGTAAGTAAAAAACCTGTGATGGATATTAACGCTGCACGCAATAGGTTTAAAAATCATAATCAATCTCTCTCAAGGGCTAAGCCTATCAAGCAGCTAACTTTAGAAGATAGCCTTAGACAGGCTAGCCCTGCTTTACATGGTTTATATAATATTGCAAAAAAGAAACGAATTCAGTTTGGTAGTAAAGATAAAAAATTTGGCTCATTAACAGTAGGAAAAATTGGAAAACATAAAATGGATCCAAGACCTGAAGGGTGAGCACCGAAAGTTAAAGATAAAAAAGATTTAGATATTTATGGAATTAAATGGACGAAGGAATTTTAAATGGGAAAATTTTTTAAAATAGCAAAAGAGGAATATCCGGCGGAACTTAAAAAAACTCCGTCTCCTCATTTATTTTGGAAACCGCTTATGCGAACAATTTCTCCATGAAAAGACTGGGGACATGACGCTATAAAAACTAAAGGAGCGGGAGCAGCCTTAGAAAGAGTTATTCCTTTTGGTAACTCTGGAAGACATTGGCCTGCAGAAAATAACGAAGTTATTAAAAAAGTTCCTGGAACGGAAGGATGGTTTCAAAGAGCCCTACCCGGCGGAAAATCAGGATTTGAGAGACACTTAAAAAAAGAATCTCAATTGAGCGAGGGCGGAGGGCCGTCGGTGAGAAATAATAATCGTCCAAGGAAGCCGAATGTGGCTCCTCCAATCTCGCCCAATACTCCACCGAATATCCGGCCTGTTCCTCTATCTGATAAAGATAAATTAACTTTACGTACTGATAGTATTACAGGTAAACCTATGCGAAAAGTAGCTGGATTAGCAGCGATTAAACAAGACTACGACTATGGGAAGTATTTACTTAAACATAAATATAATATGATTGGGCCGGGAAGACAAATAGGAGTACCTTATAAAACCCTTTTAAAACATGATTTAGATAAGTTTCAACCAAACAGATTTAGGGTGTACTCAGATTGGTTTTTTAGCCCCCAAGGAGTTAAAGGGACTAAAGATCCAGAACTATATAAAAAATTTAGAGAATCGGTAGATGAGCATTATGCTAACAATCCTCACCATTATCATAAAATTAATAAAGAACAGCCTCAGGAAAATAAATTGGAGGCACTAGTTGATTGGTATTCAGTATCTAAAACTACTGGAAAAACGATGCTAGATTTTAAAGAGTGGTATCTTATGAATAGAGATAAATTACCTATTGATGGACCGACTAAAATTTTAGTAGATTATAAGTTAACAGGAGGTTTATTAGGTGAGTAAAGCAGACCATATATTTGAAAAAATTGCTAGAAGGGGTATTGATTCTAATTTACAGAAATTACCGTCTTTTACTTATCCGGACGGAGATCACCCAAGTTGGTATGATCCTTCAGATACAGAGTTGGCTAATACTCCTGAAAACACACCTTTATTTGCAAGAAAGCGTCCTCAGTTACCCAAAGGACCTAAATCCCCTAAACATAGTAGACTAACATATGGAGGTAATAACTTAGCTTTAGTTGATGGTATTAATCCAGCAGCGCAGTTTGCATGAAATAGAAGATCGTTTCCTAAAGGACCTAAATCCCCTAAAGGGCGATTAACTTACGGTGTTGATGGGATTGCTCTCGTTGATGGGATAGATCCTACTAAACCTTTATTTGCTACAGGTACTAAGAGAAAAGATTTACCTAAAGGACCATCATCTCCAGGATCAGGAAGAATTACATATGACGATGATTTAGTAGCATCAGTTACAGGGAGCGCAGATCCAACAACTCCAGACCCACCAGAAAAATCTCTTAATCACTGGTTAGCAGATTATAGCTTAAGACAAGAAAGAGGATTACATCATCCAGAACTTAGGCCAATGGCACACACCAGACAAAAATTAAAAGATAAAGGATTTAAAATTCCTAACGTGGCTACTGGGTTTGTAGGCAAACAAACTGCAAAAACTAGGGCTAGGGTGTCAGATGACGAAAAAGCTGCAAATAAATATAATAAAAAAGTTCAAGCAATTATGCAAAGGGTGGGGCTAGCTTAATGAGTAACTTTTTAAAAGATTTAGTTAAAGTAGCAACGTCTTTGTATAGCCATAGTATGAGAGATAGATATGACGACGATGGAGAGTATACCCCAGTAGGATATACGAATAGGAGAACTCCAGGAGAGATTTTAAAGATGCAGAAAGGTATAGGAAAGACTTATAATAAACCTAAAACGCAATACCGAGAATGGTACGATGCGGAAGGTGTACATGACCCAAAAGGTATACCTCGTACTTATAAAGTACCTACTTACGGATATATGGGACATGAGAAAAGTTTAGAAGACAAAATTAAAGCTCAAAAAAAATATAAGCCTAAATTTTTTACTAGCACTAAAGCTCCAGCAGCTGCTAACGTAAAAATTAAACCTAAATCATTTGATTATGCAGCTTTTTCTAAGGGCGTAGATTTTAAAAAGATTGCACCATTTATTGCTTCAGAAGAAGCTTACATAGGGGACAAGTGGTACTATAAAAGTCAAACTACAGGATTTGATGGTAGGCATGCGTATGGCACTTTTCAAATTTATGACGGTCATTTTGATCCAGATCATAAATGGTATAACCCTAAATTTGATAAGTATTTTGATACAGCAGCAAAAATTTATAACCAAAATCCTACTAAGTATGGAGGAACAAAGGGAGAAGTTATTAACCCTAAAGATGTTAAGTCTAGAAGAAAAATGTTGCAAATAGCAGACCCAGCTTTTAATGCGATTGATATAGATAGTTTAAGCTATAGTATAGCGAGAGATATATACAATACTCAGGGAGTTGCAGGATGAAATTTAAAGGACGATATTATTAAAAGTTATAATGCTGGAGTACCGAGGCATTTAAAAGGTCAGTAGTAAAAATAATTGCAAATTAACTAAATAGAGAGTATAATTGAAGTATGGCAAAAACATATACAACAAATACAGAAATCATTAAAAGGTTGGATAAAATTGAAAAGCATTTACCTAACGGCGAAATTAAAGAAATCTTTCATAAATTAGATAAACTTGATGAAAGCCAAAAGGCTCACACGGCAACTCAAGAAAAACAATTTGAAGAAGTTTTTAGGCACGTTAGAAGCTTGGAAAAAAGATTATATAATCCCGATGATGGAGTTATAGTAAAAGTAAACTGGCTTACTAGTTGAAAAGGGGGCATAACAAAAGCTATGTGGATTCTTTTCGGAGGTCTAGTAACTTTAGCTATAGCAGTTATAAAGTCTCTAGGAGGATTTTAAATGGGAAAATTTTTTAAAGCATCTTCGGCAAAAGGTAAAGCTAAAAAACCGCCGAAAATTTCTACATATAGAAAAAAAGATAAGAAGTGGAGAAACGTCCCGAAAATGTATAAAAAAGCTGCTATCAAAGAAACAATGATGGGAGCGGCTATCGGTGCTACTCTGGGAGCTGCTAGTGCAGAAAAAAGTAAAGGTAAGTCAGCATTAAAAGGAGCAGTAGCTGGTGGTATGGCTGGAGCAGGTGTAGGATTTGCAAGGAAGGGAGCAAGAGCTGCTCGAGACTTTGGAAATCGACAAAGAAGAGCTAACCAACAACAACGAAACCAACAGCAACAACAAAATTATCGTAGGTCTCAAGGAACCTTTAAAGGCAATATAGATGACGATTTAAAAGTATTAGGTGTTAAAAATAAAAGTAAGATTAAGACTAAAAAAGAAGTTAAGATAGAACATAGACGTAAAGCCATGAAACATCACCCAGATAGAGGAGGTGATCCAGAGAAAATGTCGAAAGTAAATGCATCTTGGGAAAGAGTAAGTAATAGTAGTTGGTACGAAAAGCTTGCGTTTTGGATGCAGAAATTAGGACAGTTTAATGGCTAAACTTAAAGATGAAATAAAATCAAAAGTCCGTAAAAAGCAAGAAAAGCGTAATACTAAAAAGCACCCTGTAATAAGTGCAGGTGTGTGGGGAAGCATTGCTGGAGCTTATGGAGGACTAATAACAGGAAATTTAAAGAATGTTCCTTTAGCGGCTATATTAGGCGGAACAACTGGAACTGGAATGAAGCTTAGAGAAACTGCTAAGAAAAAAGAAAAGGCTAAGAAAAATATAGGAACAGCGATGGTAGCTGCAGTACCAGCTATTGTTGCAGCTAAGGTACTAACACCAGGAGCACGAATGAGCACATTAAGACACTCAGCAAGAACATCTGGAGGAGCTCACCCAAAGGGAGGGGGATACCAGTATACAGGAAAGTTTGCTAGTTTCAATAAACTTGCTTCAAGCCTTTCAAAAATTGTTAAAAGTATCCCTAAGCCAAAAAAAGTTGGTAGTGATGCTGAAACATTAGCAGTAGGAGTAAATAAAAGTGTAGCTGATAAGATAGTAACTAAAGTTGTTCAGAAGTTACGGGGAGACGAACGGTTAACTCGAAGACTTTCTAGATTTCAGCCAAGTGTAAGAGCTGATGATGGATCAGAGTTTTCTTATTTAAGACATAAAAAATTACCAGGAGGAGCTTTATCCAAAGATCCTACTGCACATGGAATTGAGATGGCTGCAAAACCTTCTACAAGTACTGCTGAGGTAGTAAGTAACTTTAAAAATATGATTGATTATGCAGGCCAGAAAACTAAAGACCAAGGTGGAATCCTTACAGGTTTTGCACATATACCAGATCATTTAGTGAGAGGCTCCGGAGTGAGGGGTGGAGGAGCTGGTGGACTTCTTCGTAACCAGTATGTAGCTGGAGGACATATCCATGTTGATAGACCTAAACATGAAAGTTTAAGTGACTTAACTAGTATTATTATGGGTAGGAATTATAGTATGGGAGATTTAAGTAGATCTTTAGATAGAGCAACTAAAGAAAGAAAATTAGACCCCAGAACAACTAAAGATATTCACGAAGCAGGGGGAATGGGCTCAATATTAGCTCATTTGACAGCGCCTGGATCTAGAGGACGTGCTTTACATGGAGGAGGTTATGGAACTAAACCAATATCTCAAGAGTTTAGATTAAAAACCCCAGCGCCTGGAGTAAGTACTGTAGAATTAAGAAGTGCTCCTAGTTTTTTAGCTGATCCAGATTTAACAAAAGTAACTTTGGATACTACTAAGCTTGTAACAGAGCACCCCGAAGCACACCGTATGGCAAAAGAATTTGTAAGAAAACAGCAAAATATTGGAGTCACTCCAAGAGAATTACATAGTGACTCTAAAGTAAAATCAAGATTTTTAAACGCTCTTGAAAACATATATCACAAAGCGGGAGTAACAAGTGATCCTGCATTAGATAGAGTATTTAGAAGAGCAGCATCAAATAAGACATTCGCAGACGAAGGTTCAGATATACTAGAGTCTTGGAAGAAAGTTAAATAGACTTGCAAAAAGGCAAGTTATAAGCTATATTAAAACCGAAGGAGAACAATAATATGAGCAAACCAATTTATAAAAACAAGATGGATCAGATTAAAGGAGTCATGACAAAGACTGCTGCTCCACACGATCCCAGAGGTATGACTATACCGGAAAAACAATTTGGTGGTCAGAGCGGTAAAATGGGAGGTAAGACTATGAAAGATCTTATAGAGGAGATGAGGAAAAGAGGCAAAGACAAGATGAGACCTAGTCCTATGCCGGGTAAACCTATTCCAGGTAAACCTATGCCAGGTAAACCTATGCCAGGTATACCTCCAAGAGAATTTAAACCTAGGCCAGGTAAACCTGCACCAGATAGACCTGCACCAGGACTTAAACCTATGCCAGGACCTGGATGGAAACCAGGTAAACCTAGCCCTAGCCCTATGCCAGCAGTACCTATGCCAGGCCCTGGACTTAAACCAGGTAAACCTAGCCCTATGCCAGGTAAACCTGCTTTTCCTGCTAGACCGGGCGGACCATACAGACCAAAACCAGGACCTAATAGATTGATACCTATGGGAAAAATGGCATCAGCCGAGGAAGCAGCGATAATTGAATATGCATTTAATGATGAGCTGTCAAAATTAGCAGCAAAAGGTACTGTTTTTAAAAGCGCTATTAAAGCTATTAAAGGAGTAGGGAAAAAACTTAAAGGACTAGGAGTTAAGTTTGATAAGCAAGTACAAAGAATGGGAAATAAAATTAGTGATAAAGTAGGCTTACCTAAAGTTAAGTCTGGTATCCAGAACGTTAAAAGTGGAAAAACTACAGCCGCAAAAGCTGCAAAATCTTATAGAAAAAGATTAGCTAAAAGAGGCAGACAGGTTGGATATGGTACTGCAGGAGCTGCAGCCGCAGCTGGGTACGGCCTTAAAAAGGCTTTAGACTAAAATGTACTTTTTAATTGAACATAACGGTACTAGCGAACATATAAAAATTGCTAGCCAAATTACCGACTATGCGCTAGAAGAATTTGGAGCTACATGTGATGAGGCAGTCGGATATAGGGAATCAATAACAGTATATAACGATAGTTTAGAAAAAGTTGCAGAATTTCGAGACACTCCTTCGGATCGAGATCTGCACTTTTATCTAGCAATAACTAGTGAGGAAGAATAAAATGGCAGACCAAATAATATTAAATGACAGTGATCCTAGTAAGAATGATATTTTTAAGGATTTCTTTAAAGAAGCTAATCATTCAGGTGGAGAATATCTAGATAGAGATATCACTATGACTGACGCTGATTATGAAGACTTATTTACAAAAATAGCTAATCATGAATCTGTAAATAGTTTTAATGAATTTAAAACCGTTGTACACGATACTTTTGAAGGTAAACTTGACTCTCAAGTAGAAAAATGAGAATCTAAGTTATCTTTAGATAGGGCAAGGCTAAACGATGTCTTTGGTAAGTAAACCAAAATGTAAGGCATGCGGATGCCATGCTTCCAGAGAAAAGATAAGAGATAGCCACGGGAATGTTGTAAGACGAGTTGTATGTCATAAACAAAATTGCGGTAAAATTGGAAAATATTAATGCAAGTACCTTTTATTAAATATATAGAAACTTTAGTTATCGGTAAGGAAAGCCTAGGCTCAATTACAGATAAATTAAAAAAGATTAACCTTTCTTTTCCAGAGAAAGGTTTATCGATTGTGTATAAGAGGTTTTCTGGAGAGCAGCCTGATTACTTTGCTAATAAAGAAGATTTAGACTTCTCTTATTTAGAAACTTGAGATGTAGAAAAAATGTACGGCTACTTGTATAATAAAGAAGTATCTGCCGGTACTCTAGGCATTGAGGGAGCATTTAGTTTATTAAATGATCCTCTTATGTATAGACTTATAACTAGCTTAGCTTTAGCCGGAATTACAGAAGAAGATATAGAGTTAATTGTGAATGGAAAATATAATATTCATTACACATCAGAAGATATAAAAGAATTTTTACACTACTTTTTTAAAGTAGATGGATGGAGCCTGAATCAGAAAAAAGACTACGTTAGTGGTATTAAAGATCAGAGCTTATCAAGATTTTATAAACTAGCCCTTAAAGGAGATAAAGATTATCTTGTATGGAAATTAGGGGCAGCACCAGACAAATCTTTTGACCATATGTTAAGAGATATGATGCTGGATAGTTATTACAATTTTAAGGAACGTTCTAAGGTAGATCCAGATACAGCACAAAAGTGAGGAGCGCTTGCAGTAAAGCTAACTGATCGCTTAGAGCGACTTGAAAAAGACACTGGGGATAAGAAAGACTTATTCGATGCTATACAGTTTCAAATAGAAACTTTAGTAGTAAACTCAAAAGATAGTAAGTCTTCAGAGAGTCCTCAGATAGCAAATGGTAAAATAAAACACATATCGGAGGTAAATTAAATGATGACCAAAGAAGCACAAAATCAAATCATTGCTAATTCTTTTCAAGACGAGCTATTTAAAATAGCTGCAGCTGATGTTTTAGGAGATCCTAATGTTGATTGGGATAATCTATCAGATGAACAACTTGAGAAATTAGCAAAATGGTTCCCAGGCAAATTTTTGGCTAGGGGATTAGGTAGAGGCGTAAAAGCAGTTAAAGATACGGCAAAAGCTGTAGGTAAAGGCGCTAAAGCAACAGGTAAATATGTAGGCAACAAATTCAAAGATGTTGGCGCAGGAGCAAAACAAGTCGTTGAAGGTGTCGGCGATGTAGCTAAAGGTACAGCTAAAACTGTAGGCGGCGCTGTTAAAGGTACAGCTGAAATAGGTAAAGATGTTGTAGAAGGTGCAGCTAAAACTGTCGGTAAAGCTGGAAAAGCTGTAGCAGGTGCAGCAGCAGCAGGTGGAGCAGCAGTAGCAGCAGGCACTAAAAAGTATATGGGCGATCTTAAAAGCGAGTTCCAAACAGGAGCTGGTACTAAAGTAGTACCAGGAGAAGGCGGCGGTGACGGTTTACCTGGCAGTGGTAAGGACGGTCAAGGAACCGACGAAAATAAGGGTCAATTAATGGAAGGTAAAGGCGGTGTTGCAGCAGGAAAGCAGGTAAACCCAAGTAGTGGAAACATTAAATCGGAGAAAACTCCTTTCGAGAGAAATAATCCTGGTGAAACTACTAACAATGACCCAGATCAGACCACTGAAGGAGAGACTTCAGCTATGGAAACAGCAGCAAAGATTCCATCTAAAGGAATGGGAGCAAAACCAAAAAGAAGTAATTTTGGTAATGCTTTTGCAGCTGCTAGAAAAGCAGGTAAAAGCGAGTTTACTTGGAATGGTAGACAATATAATACTAAAATGGCGTAAGTTAGCCTAGAAGCGCTCAAATAAATAAAGGATGCAGGGAAGGTAATTCTTCCCTGCTACTCACATAATGGCAGATAAGAAAAAA
>MDSZ01255644.1_pt1 | contig 13868 bp, 16 predicted proteins | sample 811201 | NCBI WGS metagenome assembly MDSZ01 (sample SAMN05326647, study PRJNA326480) | marine metagenome | isolation source: seawater | place: Indian Ocean: North | collected 2010
CAGGATGCGCCATTCCATGCGAGTACTGCACATTGCCTATCAACAGCTCCGACGCTACGGCAAAACACGGGTCAGCTGGGCGCAGAAGCTGAGTTACGGGCTGATAAAGAATGATCACTATGTGCTTGATTTCAGCGATCGGGATATTGCTGCATTTGAAGCACCTTTCGGTATTCGTGATCTGGGCCACCAAAAAGCCAACAAAAGGCTACTGGAAACAGCCGAGGCGGCAGAGCCGGATCTGATTATCATTGGTCATGGCAATATCATCACGAATGAGACTCTCGAAGAAATCAAAAAGCGCAACCCGAATGCCGTACTGGTGCATTGCAACCTTGACCCACTGTTTGTCCCTGAAAACGATGCCAAAATCCGGTATCGGGCAGAAGTCTGCGACGCAGTATTTGTTTCAACCGGAAGGAAGGAGCTTGAACGGTTCAAGGACACCGGGGTTCGTTTGTATCACATCCCTAACCCTGTCGACCCGTCCATTGAGGTTTACGATAACTCACAGAAAACCGATTTACCGGTGGACCTTGTCTTTTGCAGCAACAGTAATGACTACACGCGTCGTCAAGAAATTGTTAAAGAAGTCAAGGCAAGGCTTGGTAATGAACTGGTGTTCAAAACCCATGGAAGCTTCGGCACACCGCCGGTCTGGGGCAGAGACTATGATAAGGCCCTGAGCCAGTCCAGAATGGCTCTCAACCTGAACCGTCAAGAAGGGGACTACTGGTACTCATCCGAGCGCATGGCGCAGCTGGCAGGTAACGGTATCCTCCAATTTACGCATGAATCAGCGCGGTTCGACGAATTACTACCACCAGAAACTCTTGTTTACTTTTCTGATACAGATGACCTAATCAACAAGATCCGGGAGTTTCACCACGACGATGCCAAGCGTCGTCACTGGGCAGCAAGAACCCGGGAATTTTTCCACAAGGAAATGAATACCCGACTGTTTTCTCAATACATCGTCGAAGCCTCACTGATGCAGCCTTTCAGCCACGACTATGTCTGGGCACGGGATATCAATCTGGATGGCAGTCTGAAATGACCCTGCCCCTGAGCACCCTGAAACCCTTTGCCCAGGGTGGCAATCGGCTGTGTTTCGTACACCCGAACCACCCTGACCGATGCATCAAGGTCCGGCGGCCGGATTTTTCTCTCGCAGACAGCCGCCGCAAGAAAGGCTTCCCAAAAAAACTGAAACCGTTGTCCAGCTTTGATGACAACCGGGAAGAATTCAGGGTCATGACCAATTTTCAGCGGCGTTACGGTGACCGGATTTTTCAGCATGTCAGTCGCTGCTATGGATTCACCGATACCGACCTTGGCGCCGGGCTGGTGTCGGAACTGATCCGGGATGCCGATGGTGCCATTTCCGAAACGCTCAAGAAATATCTCTGGGACAATGGCCTGACCGAAGACTGCGAAAAAGCCGTCAGCCAACTGGGCCACTTCTGGCAGAGCGAAGCTGTCCCTTCCCGGGACCTGTTATTGCACAATATCGTGGTACAAAAGGGGTCCGACGGTCAGATAATTCGACTGGTGGTCATTGATGGACTGGGCAGCGCCGGTCTGATTCCCTTCCACTGGCTACCAGATGCCGTTCAGCATCACAAGGCGGGCAGAAAGGTCACCAACCTGCACAAGCGAATCCAGGACCTGCTGAACCAGCGTGGCCAGAGCGAGTTTCCCGGTTACCACGGGCTACTGCTGCACGATGGTCGCGCCCAGGGCAAAGATCTGTCTCCAGAAAACCAGGAACACACAGAGCCACACGGAGACAAAACTTCTTCATGAATCAGATTCACAATCCCCATTTGCGTGTTGCCCAGATACTGGCCGGTGCGGCCCGGGGCGGTGCCGAAAACTTTTTTGTCCGCCTGGTCAGCGGCCTGCAGGCCAGTGGCCAGCTGGAGCAGAAAGCCTTTATCCGCGCCCACCAACACCGTATGGACGCCCTGACCGCAGCCGGCGTTCCCGTTGAAGGCTTCCGCTTTGGGAGTTCCCTGGATGTATTCGGACGCCAGCGCTATCGTCGGGCTCTGCGCCGCTTCCACCCGGATATTGTCATGACCTGGATGAACCGGGCCAGCATCAGTACCCCGCCCGGGGACTACACCCTGATCTGCCGTCTTGGTCATTACTACAACCTGAAGTACTACCGCCACGCCGATTACTGGATCGGCATTTCCCGGGGCATCTGTGATCACCTGATCCGCGGCGGTATGCCGGCGGAGAAGGTCTTCCACATTCCCAACTTCGCCGATGAAACACCGGTGGAACCCCTGCCCCGGGACAGCTTCAACACGCCGGCGGACCGGCCTCTGATCCTGGCCGCCGGACGCCTGCATGTGAACAAGGGATTCGACATCCTCCTTCAGGCCATGACCCGCATCCCGGACGCCATTCTCTGGCTGGCCGGCAGCGGACCGGAAGAACAGACCCTGCGCCAGCAGTGCAGGGAACTGGGCCTGGACGAGCGGGTGCGTTTTCTCGGCTGGCGTAACGATGTGACCCGGCTTATGCGCACCGCGGACCTGTTTGTCTGCCCCTCCCGGCATGAGGGCCTGGGTTCCATTGTGATGGAGTCATGGGCCCATGAATGCCCCATTGTCGCCACAGATTCACAGGGCCCGGGAGAGCTGATCGAATCCGGCCATACCGGGCTGATTACGCCCGTGGACGAACCTGAGCCCCTGGCCCAGGCCATTCAGAGCCTGCTGGACAACCCGCAGCAGGCGCGCCAGCTGGCTGCCAATGCCCGGGATCTGTACTGGAAAAAATACAGCCAGGCAGTTGTTGTGAAACAATATCTTGATGTCTATAACCAGATTCACCAGAGATGAAAGAAGTATCCATAAATACAAACTGCTGGATTATCTCTCTTAACCCTGATTCCGAGCGCACCCGCACACTTGTTGCCTCCCTTGAGGCGCAGGGTATTCGTCCCCGGATATTCCGGGCTGTAGATGGACGCCACTCCATGCCGGAACTTGAGGCGGGAGAATATATTTCCAAAGTCCGTTCCCGGCTCAGACGACTGTGTGATATGACACCACCGGAGGTCGGTTGCTACCTTTCGCATTTACGCCTGATCAAACAGGCTCTGGCGGCAGGAGAGCAGGCCGTTTTCATTCTGGAAGACGATGTACAGCTTGAGCCAGATTTTGCCTACATTATCTCCGAGATTGAACAACTGCCAGCACATGTCGAAATGGTTCGCCTGATGGGCCTCAAAATCCGGAAACGCAAGATTATCCAGCCCCTGGGGGAAGTCGGCCATAACCTGGTTCGCCCGGAGAGAGGATGGTTGGGCACACAGGCTTACTATATCAATCGTGCTGGCATGGAAAAGGTTGTGCGCTACGGCAGGATCATCCGGGAACCCATTGACAAATTCTACGATCATTTCTGGGAGCATGGACTAAGGGTCTTTGGCGTTGAGCCACACCTGGTTTTTGAAAAAAACGTGACCGGTTCCACCATACAGAAATCCGACGTCAAAAGGGCTTCGCCCCCCTTGCTCTACCGTCTGCTCCATCCGCTGGCCAAAGGCCTCTTCAGCCTGCGCCGGCACCTGCACCTGATCATAAATCGGGATGAGCACTACCCAGCCAGATTCCCGAAACAACGGATGGGACGGAGTGAGCGCATCAGGTATTAAAAAAACATGTGTGGCAAAAGCTTCCACAAAGTCCGGACGTCATATCGTCAAAACCTAGCCTAAACACATACAGCGTGGACCCGGGGCATCCCTGCCGCTTGAACAGAAAGTCACATGCAGGCTTCTGGTTCAGGTGCTAGTGATTTCCAGTTCCCGCCTCGCCTCCTCAAAGGAAAATGCGCCCCGATCTTTTTCTGACAGGAGGATCCGTTTAAGGTCCTCTACACCCCACTCGATCGCAAGATCCGGATCATCCCAGCGGATACTGCGCTCATATTCAGGGGCATAAAATGCCGTGCACTTGTACTGGAAGTCAGCTATATCACTGGTCACCAGAAACCCGTGAGCAAATCCCGGCGGAATCCATAACATACGTTTGTTGTCTTCGGACAGGTACTCCCCCACCCACTGCCCGAAGCTTGGTGAATCCCTGCGCAGGTCCACCGCCACATCAAACACTTCCCCACGGGTAACGCGCACCAGCTTGCCCTGGGCGTGGGGTGGCAGCTGATAATGCAGGCCGCGCAGCGTGTTCCGGACCGAACGGCTGTGATTGTCCTGCACAAAGGTGGCCTCGATCCCGGCCTCCCGGAAAACCCGTTCATTCCAGGTTTCCATAAAAAAGCCGCGATTGTCCCCGAACACTTTGGGTTCAATCAGTTTTACATCCGGGATTCTGGTTTCAATAATATTCATAGTGTCTGCTCACCAGGTCTGAATCAGTTTTTTCAGATACTCGCCATAGCTGTTTTTCTTCAGCTTCTCCGCTTCAGCCAGAAGCTGTTCCTCACCAATAAAGCCCATGCGGTAGGCAATTTCTTCCAGACAGGCAATTTTCAGTCCCTGACGTTTTTCCAGCGTCTCAATGAAGCTGGCAGCTTCATGCAGGGAGTCGAAGGTGCCAGTATCCAGCCAGGCAAAGCCTCGACCCAGCAGCTCCACATTGAGATCTCCCCGCTCCAGATAGGCCTGATTAACACTGGTGATTTCCAGTTCGCCCCGGGCCGAAGGCCGGACGTTTTTGGCGATTTCCACCACGTCATTGTCGTAGAAGTACAAGCCGGTCACGGCATAGTTGGATTTCGGAACCGCCGGTTTTTCTTCAATGGATATGGCCCGCTGGTTCTCATCAAATTCCACCACCCCGAAACGTTCCGGGTCGGTGACCTGATAGCCGAAAATGGTCGCGCCCTTTTCCCGGGCCGCCGCATTCTGCAGCAGGCGACTCAGGCCCTGACCGTAGTAAATATTGTCCCCCAGGACCAGGCACACCCGGTCCCTGCCAATAAAATCCTCGCCGATCAGAAAGGCCTGGGCCAGACCTTCCGGACTTGGCTGGACGGCATAGTCCAGAGAAATACCCCACTGGCTGCCATCGCCCAGCAGGCGCCGGAACCCGGCCTGGTCTTCCGGGGTGGTGATCACAAGGATATCCCGGATGCCGGCCAGCATGAGCACGGACAAGGGATAGTAGATCATGGGTTTGTCGTAAACCGGCAGAAGCTGCTTGGAAATCCCGCGGGTAATCGGGTACAGACGGGTGCCGGAGCCTCCGGCCAGTACAATGCCTTTCATTTACTTCTCCAGGTACTCGGTCAGAGTCAGCACCAACTGGGGCTGCCAGTCGGGCATACGGATATTCAGAGCTCTTTCAAGTTTTGAAACATCCAGACGGGAGTTCAGGGGACGGGTAGCCGGGGTCGGGTAATCCCGGGTCGGAATGGGATGTACCCGGTCCGGCGCCACAGCCAGGGGCACTCCTGACGCCCGGGCCAGCCGGAAAATTTCCTGGGCAAAACCGTGCCAGCTGGTTTCCCCTCGCGCAGCCAGGTGATAGAGGCCGCTGTCCAGACGACCATAGACAGCCAGAGCGGTCACCTGGGCAATCAGACGGGCCGGCGTCGGAGCGCCGGTCTGGTCAGCCACCACATTCAGCTCGGGCCGGTCCTTTGCCAGGCGCAACATGGTTTTCATGAAATTGTTGCCCCGGGCACTGTACACCCAGCTGGTACGAAAAATGAGATAGTCGGCGCCACTGGACATAATGGCCTCATCTCCGGCCAGTTTGCTGCGGCCGTAGGCGTTCAGCGGACCGGTGGAGCTGTTTTCCGTCCGGGGGGAGTCTCCGCTTCCCGGATACACATAATCGCTGCTGTAATGCACCAGGCGGCACGAGGCCGCCGCAGCATAGGCGGCCAGCTGTGCCGGCAGGTCCCGGTTCAGGCGCATGGCCGCTTCCGTCTGCTCTTCAGCCGCGTCAACTGCGGTCCAGGCCGCGGCATTGACAATCAGGTCCGGGCGACAATCGGCAAGGTACGCCGATACCGCTTGCTCATCGCTCAGGTCTAATGCCTTGCGGTCGGGCGCCACCAGAGTACCAAGCGGCGCAAGGAGCCGGTGCAATTCAAACCCCACCTGTCCGGTCTTGCCCAGCAACAGTATGTTCATTGCCCCACTCCCAGACGCTCCCGCTGATAGCTGCCATCCTGTACCCGGCGGCACCATTCCTGATTGTCCAGGTACCACTGCACCGTTTTGCGGATACCCGATTCAAAGGTTTCCTGCGGTTGCCAGCCCAGTTCACGCTGTATCTTGCCGGCATCAATGGCATAGCGCCGGTCGTGACCGGGGCGGTCCTGCACATGGGTGATCAGATCCCGGTAGCGGATATCCGACGGCGCCAGTTCCTGCAGTATGTCGCAGATGGTCTCGACCACTTCCAGGTTCCGTTTCTCGTTATGCCCGCCTATGTTGTAGGTCTCACCCGGCTGTCCCCGGGTCACCACCAGGTACAGGGCCCGGGCATGGTCCTCCACATAGAGCCAGTCCCGGATCTGGTCGCCCTTGCCGTAGACCGGCAGGGGTTTGCCTTCCAGGGCGTTGAGAATCATCAGCGGGATCAGCTTTTCCGGGAAATGGTAGGGACCGTAGTTGTTGGAGCAGTTGGTCACCAGCACCGGCAGGCCATAGGTACGCATCCAGGCACGTACCAGATGATCCGAGCTGGCCTTGCTGGCGGAATAAGGGCTGCTGGGTGCATAGGCCGTGGTTTCCGTGAACAGCTGCCGGCAGGCATCCGGGGTGTCATCCGGGTGCGGCAGGTCGCCGTAGACTTCGTCGGTACTGATATGGTGGAACCGGAAATGCTCCCTGCGGTCGCCCTCAAGTTCCTGCCAGTACTGGCGCGCCGCCTCCAAAAGGGTATAGGTACCGACGATATTGGTCTGAATAAAATCGGCCGGCCCGTCAATGGAGCGGTCCACATGACTCTCGGCCGCCAGGTGCATCACCGCATCCGGCTGATGCTCGCGGAAAACCCGCGCAACCTCCGCCCGGTCACAGATATCCACCTGCTCGAAGGCGTAGCGGCTGTTGCCGCTCACCTGTGCCAGACTCTCGAGATTGCCGGCATAGGTCAGTTTGTCCAGGTTGACCACTTCGTCGGAAGTGTGACGTATAATGTAGCGAACGACAGCAGAGCCGATGAAGCCGGCGCCGCCGGTAACAAGTAGTTTCATGATCTCACTCAACGGACCAACAAACCAATAGAAGAAGACAGATTGTACGCGAGTACTGTACCAATTGCAGGTATCAAAGGCCGAATCCCGGAAAAAGGCAGTGGCATCTGTACTTCGGGTCCAGGGATAATGCTGATACCCTAGACGATCCGTGTTGTTACTTTCGGAACAGGCATCACCAGAACTTAGATCAAGGTACCCTATGGCTTCACAGACCTCCTCTGTAACAGTTGCAATCGTCTCCTACAACAGTTACGACACGATTCGCAATTGCATGTCGGACCTAATTCAAAGCCAGGCATATCCGATCACCATTGTTGACAACGCGAGTCCTGATCAGTCTGCCCAAAAGCTGAAAAGCAGATATCCTCATATCACAGTGATAGAGTCATCTCGAAATCTTGGTTATGGAGGGGCAGCGAATCTTGCCTTAGCCCGAGCTACCACGCCTTTCGTGCTTCTGGTCAATCCCGACCTGAAACTTACCGTTGAAGCTGTCGGTCGGCTTGAATCAGTGGTCAACAAGAAGAATGTAAATGCCACATTGCTGGCTCCTGCTGTCCAGAAGAAAGACCATATCAGGCAAGGTCTGGTCAAACGCCGCTGGGTTATAGGTGCTGCCATGCTGTTCGACATGTCCCGGCTGAAGAAAATTGGTTTTTTTGATGAAAAAATTTTCCTGTTTTCCGAGGAAACCGACCTATGTTTCCGCATACGGAAAGCAGGCCAAGAGATTATTCTGGATACGGATACCTACATCGAGCATTTAAGTGGACGCTCCAGTACACCAAGCCCTGTCATTGAAGATCTAAAAAACTGGCACTTCGGATGGTCACAACTGTATTTTCATGATAAACATGGACTCGCAACCGGGAAGAAAAATCCATATCGCGTTTCAATCTTGTATTTCATAAAATCCCTAGTCAGTCTAAAAGCTGAAAAGCGGGTACAATATAAGGCTCGTTTTCTGGGAGCGAGAGCTTACCTCAGAGGAGAACCGGCAATCCTCCCTGACGGCACACCACAATGGCCGCGTCTCCATCACTGACCAAGAAGAATAGAACATGTCACATACGCCTCTGATTTCTATAGCCCTTTGCACCTACAATGGGGAAAAGTATCTGGCTGATCAACTGGAGTCAATACTGAATCAGACCTACCATAATTTGGAAATTATCATTGTCGATGACTGCTCCACTGACCAAACTGCTGCCATTGTGGAAACATACGCGGACAAGGACCATCGTATCCGTTTTGTCAGAAACGATTCAACGCTCGGTTTTGTCAAAAACTTCCAAAAGGCTGTAAAAGAATGCCGAGGAGAGCTGATTGCGCTGTCGGATCAGGATGATGTTTGGCTCCCAGAGAAAATCGATACGCTATATCGTGAACTTGGAAATAATCTTCTGATTTATTCTGAAGTCAGACTCATGGATGCCCACGGCTCTCCACTTCAAAGCACTTTCCCCAGTGTCCGCAGAATTGAGGGAAGCTGCGCCTTGTCCCTATTACTGGACAACTGCGTCACCGGGCATGCCTGTTTGATGCGCCGAGAACTTTTAAATCATGCTCTGCCATTTCCAGAAGGAATTTTCGCGCACGACCAATGGTTAGCTATAGTGGCTGCCGCACAAGGTCGTCTCCGAGCCAGTAACCAGGCTCTGTCCTGGTATCGAGCCCACAGCAATAATACATTGCTGAGTACAAAGAAAGTAAATCGCTCCACCAAAGCAATTAAAGCACGCAATAAAAATCTTCGATTATTGAGGTTGGGGCAGGCACTACTCCAAACCAACCTACTTGGAGATGCTGATCAGGATAAGTTAATAAAGTTCTTACAGTTACTAAAGCTTAATAACCGAATGTTCTATAATTGGCACTTGTCACATTTTCTAAAACACCACCAATCAGACTTTCTTCAGCTCTATCACGCACCTGAACGCCAGATAAAAAAAGTCTGTCGCGGCTATTGGTACTATCGCCTATTACCGTTCTTATAAATTTATCGACTAATTCTAGTAGAAAGGCCATGAACCCATTCCGAAAGTTCAATAGGTATTTTTCCGAAGCTATAGAAATACGAAATAACAGAAAGATTGCAAAGGTCATACATGCAGAAACTCAGCCGGCATGCCATAATCGAAGCAAAATCGCCTGTATATTCGCCCATTATTGTCCAGATAACAAAATAAAGAGCTATGTCGTTGAAATGCTCCAGGGCATCAAAAAAGGCGGATGCGATATTGTTTTCGTCTCTTCATGTGGTCAAAATTTACCGTTAAGCGAGCTAACTAAATTGAGCGGGCTAACGATATGCAATATCATACGTAATAACATAGGCTATGATTTCGGAAGTTGGAAAGCAGGTCTGGATTATCTTCCAGATCTAAGCAGTCAATATTCAGCAATACTATTCGCCAATGACAGCGTCTACGGGCCTTTGTACGATCTTTCACCATTACTTAAGAAATGGCTAGATAGGGGGCCGGACGTCATGTCTCTGACTGACAGCATCGAAAGAGGATATCATCTTCAGACTTACTTCTGGGGAATGAATCAGAAAGCAATAAAAAGCGGATTCTACCGAAATTTCTGGTACCGTTATTATGGCCCTCTTTCAGACCGTAGTGCAGTGATCAGGCGTTACGAGCTGGTATTAGCGCAAAGGGCTAAAAATCTTTTTGGACTAACGGTAGGTGCCTTTTTTCCCTTTGAGATGGTAAAAGAGGAAGCACCCGATGGGGACCTAGAGAGATTAAATCCAGTCCACCATGCCGCTCTCAAGCTCGTATCAGAAAAAAACTTTCCTTTTGTAAAACGAGAGCTTCTGGAGCGAAACCCCCTTCAACTTGAGAATATTGACACTCTCATGAAATATCTAAGGGAGCAACACCCGAATATATGGTCGATGATATCAGAAGCCTAATATTAAGGTGACCCCCTCCACTGCTTTACAGGTTATAGTGTAGCGATTAGGAGGATGAGATGAGCAACGGACCTGCTGCCAAACGTTGGACTGCCAAGCACAAGGCTGCCGTAGTCATGGATATCTTCAAGGGCAAGACAACCGTCACCGGAGTGGTGTAATGACCCAGCCGAATTTGCACATTTAAGCCGCCAGTTGTTGATAAACCACACGAGGGGCTTTCATCCCCAGGGCCTGATGTGGTCGGTGCTCATTGTAATACCGGAACCAGGCTCCCAGCGTCTGTCTGGCCTCATCCAGTGACTGGAAATTGTGCAGCCAGAGGCATTGCTCTTTGACGGTCCGGATCAGGCGCTCAACCATACCGTTTTGCTGCGGTGTGCGGTGTATGGGGCCGGATGAACTTCTGTTTCAGACCATACTGGTGGACCGTCCGGGCGACGTCTGTCAAGATAGTTGTCGCACTTTTCATGCTACAAGTGTCTCTACTTGAGTTGATTCTGGCGCCTCTGGCTTGTCCGGATTCAGGTATACGACCTCGACCTTGCTCCAGTTTCGGGTAGCGCCCGACCAGCGTTCCGGGTGCCGCGTTTTGGCGGCTTCGTAAGCCGCCTTTCGCTTGGCCAGGATGGCACCGTCTTCACCCCGGTGACGTTCGTTCGGTGTGACGTACTGGATACCGCTGTGGCGGTGGGTGCCGTTGTACCAGGTGACGAAGGTGTAAACCCAGGCCCGCGCCGCCTCGATGCTGTCGAACGGTTTGGCCGGATAAGCGGGGCTGTACTTGAGGCTGCCGAACAGGCTCTCCGAGTAGGGGTTATCATTACTCACCGAGGGTCGGCTGAACGAGGGCACCACGCCGAGCCGTTGCAGTGTCGCCAGCATGGTTGCGCCCTTCATCGGCGCACCGTTATCCGAGTGCAGCACCAGGCCGTGTTGGGTTATACCTTCAGCCCAGCAGGCCTTGCGGATCAGTTGGGCCGCCAGATCGGCTGATTCACGTTCATGCACCTCCCAGCCCACGATCTTGCGGCTGTAGATGTCCATCACCAGGTAGAGCCGGTAGAACTGCCCGGCGATTGAGCTTTTCAGGAAGGTGATGTCCCAGCTCCAGACCTGGTTCGGGCCATCGGCCCGGTAGGCCAGGGGCTTCGAGCGTCGCGCCGGTGGCTGGGCCCGTCCTCGACGATGGAGCTGGCCCGCCTCGCGCAGCACCCGGTAGAAACTCGATTCGGAGGCGATGTATTCGCCCCGATCGGCCAGTATCGGCACGATCTGCGAGGGCGGCAGGTGGCTGTAGTCCGGCTGGTTGCACACCGCCAGGATGCGCGCACGCTCGGCCTCGCTCAGGCGATTGGCGGGAGCCGGGCGATCGGCGCCCGGGCGGCCATCGGTCTTTATGCCGCCGTCATGGGTCCAGCGTTGATAGGTCCGGGGGCTGATACCCAGTACCTCGCAGGCCTTGTGTTGTGAGGCGCCTTGCGCCACCGCCTGATCGATCAGCGCGATGGTTTGGCGGCGATCCGGGGTGCTGATCATGCGTCCTCTCCGTCCCCCCAGATCGCCTTGGCTTTTTTTGACAGCACCAACAAGGCGGCAGTCTCGGCCAAGGCCTTTTCCTTCTTCTTCAGTTCGCGTTCCAGTTCCTTGAGCCGCTGCTGGTCGGTCTTGCGGGCCTGCCTGAGCCGGTCGTTCTGGGTCCGGTCCCAGTCGTTGGCCTGTTCGCAGGCCTGACGCCACTGCCGGATCTGTTCCGGGTACAGCCCGCGTTCCCGGCACCACGCCGACAGCTCGGCCTCGTTCAGCGCAGCGGTTTCGACTACGGCAGCGAATTTGTCTGCCGCTGTCCAGCCCTCAGGAGACTGGTCGCCGTCCGGCAGCAACCGTCCCTCGGCCCGTGCAGCCTTGCGCCAGTTGTACAGCGTGGCCTCCGAAATCCCTTCCTCCTCGGCAATCTCCCGAATGCTCCGGTTGTTAGGTGGCAGCATCTTCTTCAGCACTGCCTCTCTGCGCTCAGCGGAATAACGCATCTTCTCCTCGATTCGCCCTCTCTTGGTTCTTGTTAGAGTCCCACATCGGTGGGGCGACATCTATCCTGACAGAGGGGGAAACACAACCGCAAATAATAAGCCCAGCTTTTTATTCACACCAGAACAAGCATTTCAATCAAAGCATGACCCAAAGAAATACCCCGTAAAAATTATAACAGCACAAACATAAACGCACAGAAAGCATAGACAAATAATCCATCACGCGCAAACACCAACAATCTAAGCGAAAACATTTCCAAGAAAAACACCCACAAATACTAGCCCACGAACAAAACCTAGAACATCTCTCAATACCACAAAAAACTTTTAATTGGTTTGCACATAATTATATCACCAGCGCCCCGATTTAAAACACAACGATTTTAATGCCTTAGACACACGTATTTCAGCCCAACAAAAACGTCAACATCCAAGGTGAAACGCATACTTCGAATCGTCTCTTAACGCTAAATGCGGCCTTCAGATCAAGAAAAATAAAAAACCACCTCCTGACGCAATTTATCTATTTATCTAGACCACTAACTACGATAAAATGGGAAGTCATGTTCAATCCATCCATAGAGACAGATAGTCTAGTCTCATCTTATGAGTTTACTATGTTATAATTTTCGATCATGAAAATTCATGGAGGAATGATGAGTAAAACCAAGAAAAGAATTCTGCGAGCAACTATTTTTCTTGCCGCTTCTGAGGTGACTGTATGGCTATCCACAGATTCAGCACGAGTGGCTAGCCTATTTTCCCTAGCACTGTTATTTTCTTGGGTATTCGCTATCGTTCATGCTATCAGGAAAACCTATGATATCTGTTTGACTATAGAGCCAAAACCAGTACGACCATCTGCCCTAGTTTCACGGTATCTTGAAGGGCTACACGGGATTGAGATCGGAGCCTCGACTCAAAACTCTTATCATTTGCCCCGCGCTATTAACGTGGACTTCTCAGATAATCCGGGAAACTGGCAAAAAAATGGGTATCGACCCGCGATAGTACATCTGGTCTCACCGGGTGACGACCTTCCATTCAAGAACGGAACCCTAGATTTTGTACTGTCTTCTCACAACCTCGAGCACTACTTTGATCCAATAGGTGCGTTAAAGGAATGGTGGCGGGTCGTAAGACCCGGCGGGTACATAATTTTAGTTATTCCTCACAAAGAACGCACTTTCGATCGGGATAAACCAGATACGTCGCTAACTGAACTTATCCAGCGTCACCAAGGAAAGCTAACAGTCAGGGATTATATCTACAAGCGTCAGACCGGCAGCAAGGAAAATGACGAAATGGGCTTCGAAAGCAGCGCCACTTTGCACCAGATATACCCATCAAACCAAGAACCACCTGAAGGGTGGACGCGCTATGAACAGGATGACCACCATCACTGGTCCATCTGGCGAACAGAAGGGTTTCTTGAACTTTGCGAATACCTGAATCTGCCGGTAATCGAATATCAGGACAAGGATGACAAAGTTGGCAATGGATTTACCATCGTCATTCAAAAACCAACAGATGTAGTGGTTCAATGATTCCGGACACCAACGTAGGTGGTAAGATCGCCACCATAAGCGAGGTGTCAGATGACCAGAAAACGACCGGCGCGCAGTGTAACCAGATCCCGGACTATCGGGATAGGGGGGAACCAATAGGTTCCGCCCCTCCCACACCACCCGGCATGCGGGTCCGCACCGGGCGGTTCGAGA
>MDSZ01126582.1_pt1 | contig 13866 bp, 13 predicted proteins | sample 811201 | NCBI WGS metagenome assembly MDSZ01 (sample SAMN05326647, study PRJNA326480) | marine metagenome | isolation source: seawater | place: Indian Ocean: North | collected 2010
AAAAAGAAATATTAGATGCTGTTAATGACTATCATAATGGAACATTTGTTAAATAATGCATAGTGTATCTTTTTCAAAAACCGGTGGCCCTGAAGTTCTAGAATATAAAGTGTTAGACCCTAAAGATCCAAACAGTGGAGAAGTTCTAATTAAACACTCAGCAATAGGATTAAATTTTATAGATACTTATCATAGATCAGGTTTGTACCCAGTGCCGTTACCGTCAGGAATTGGTTTAGAAGGTGCTGGAATTATTGAAAAAGTTGGACCAGATGTTTCAAATTTTAAGGAAGGTGATAAAGTTGCCTACGCTGCTGCACCGCTAGGCTCTTACTCCTCCCACAGGATTTATCCCACAAAAAATTTAGTCAAAGTACCAGATGGAATTGATCTTGAAATAGTAGCATGTCTAATGACAAAAGGTTTAACAACATTTTATTTGTTACATAAAACATATGAGGTAAAAAAAGGTCAAACAATATTATTTCATGCAGCTGCTGGTGGAGTAGGTCAAATATTTTGCCAATGGGCAAAAAGCCTAGGTTGTAAAGTCATTGGTACTGTGGGATCTGATAAAAAAGTAGATTTAGCAAAAAAACATGGGTGTGATGAAGTAATAAATTATTCAAAAGAAAATTTTAAAGATAAAGTGATGGAGATAACTAACAACGAGGGATTACCAGTTGTTTATGATGGTGTAGGTAAAGTTACATTAGAAAATTCTTTAGCATGTTTAAAAATGAGGGGAATGATGGTATCCTTTGGAAACGCATCAGGAAAACTTGATCCTGTTGATGTTGGAAAATTAATTGCACCTAAAGGATTATATTTAACTAGACCAAGTATCGCTCATTACACTGCAACAAGAAAAGAGCTAGACGAAGCATCTCAAATGTTATTTGACAAAGTGAAATCTGGTAAAGTTAAAGTTGAAATATTTAAAAAATATAAATTAAAAGACTCAATTGAGGCTCATAAAGATCTTGAAGACCGTAAAATACTTGGGCCTGCAATTATTATTCCTTAAACTGAACATCCATATCTGATATATGAAGTTTTAAAGCTTTGGTCGAAATCTGAATTTCTCTTATAAAAAAAACGATTGATATCATCATAGATAGACAGCATGACCCAAAAATTATTCTAGCAACAAATATTTTCTCTAAATACAAAGCAAAAACTGTCAACATATTAAACAAAAACCCAAAAGCAGAAAACATAATTGTATATTTCAATACATTAATCCTGTTATTTAAATTTATAAGTTGGTCTTTCCACTCAGGAGGAGTGTGTTTTTCGAAAACATGTTCATCATGAATTTTTCTTATAAGATTACTTAATGTATGGAAACGATTGCTATAAACTCCCATTATTAATGGGATTGCAGGGAACATTAAAGCTGTGACTGTATAATCAATATCCATACGAATCAATTTGATTATGAATCGATGCTTTGTTATTTACAAGTAAATTATAATGAAAGATATTAAACTTTTTCTTGATTTGATTAGAATTAAAAAACCAATAGGTTTCATGCTTTTATTCTGGCCATGCTCTTGGGGACTAACATTAGCTTATGAATTTGATAATAATTTTTATTATTATTTAACATTCCTATCTTACTTTTTTTTAGGTTCTTTATTTATGCGATCTGCGGGTTGTATAGTAAATGATATTCTTGATAGAAAATATGATATACTTGTTGAGAGAACTAAAGATCGTCCAATTGCCTCAGGTAAAGTATCTTTAAAATTAGGCTTAATCTATATAATATTTCTATGCTTACTTTCATTAACTATTTTAATACAATTTAATTTAACAACTATATTACTAGGTATTTTATCAATGCCATTCGCATTTAGTTATCCTTTAATGAAAAGGTACACGTATTGGCCTCAATTATTTTTAGGATTCACTTTCAACTACGGACTTATTATGGCTTGGTTCTCGATAAATAACGAATTTAGTTATATTCCGATAATATTTTATTTAGGAGCCATATTTTGGACATTAGCTTACGACACTATATACGGGTTTCAAGATATTAAAGACGATGAAATTATAGGAGTAAAATCAACATCAATTAAATTTAAAGCGAATCCTAAATTATTTATTTTTATATGTTATTTAATTTTTATTTCGATGCAGATTATATCAGGTATTTTGATGGACTTTAATAACTATTATTTTTTTGGGGTCTTGGTGATAACTGCTCATTTGTTAATTTTTCAAAATTATAAATTAAATATTTCAGATCCAAATTCATGTTTAGCAAAATTTAAAAGTAATAATTTCGTAGGTTTTTTTATTTTTTTAAATATCTTATTAAATAAAATTGTCTGATATGAGCAATATAAAAATATTAAAAAGATTGTTTAATGATTATACTAAAAAGTATATTTTTCAAATTTTTTTAGCATTAATTTTTTCTTTAATACTGGCAGCTAGTACATCTTCGATAGCATGGTTATTAGATCCTGCTGTTGAAAAACTTTTCATACAAAAAAAACAAAGTTTAATGTTATTAATTCCTCTAGGTATAATTCTTGCTTTTGCATCCAAGGGTCTCTCTTTATATCTAGCTAAGTCAATAATGATAAGTGTTGGTGAAGAAGTTAGAAAAGCAATCCAAATAGATATGATGAAAAATTTAATAAAGGCAGATACTGAGACAATCGAGAAAAGACATTCGGGAAAATTTATAACAAATTTGATTAGTGATGTTAACTTCATGACAACACTTGTTAGTGTCGGAATACTGAACTTATTTAAAGACTCTCTTACATTGATAGGTTTGCTAATTGTGATGTTTTATCAAAACTGGAAATTATCTTTAATTGCAATTGTAATGATACCACTTGCAAGTTTTTTTGCTAGATATTTAGGAAAAAGAGTTAGCAAAGTAACAGTGCAGGCAATGGACATGGCTGCTACTTTAAACACCCATTTAATGGAAATATTTAGGAATCATAAATTGATAAAAGTTTTTCAAAAGGAAACCTATGAAACATCAAGAGCAAATAATGCAATGGAAGAGCTGAAAAATAAAGGTAAAAAATTAGCAATTCTTTACGCAAGATCATCTCCAATAATGGAATTCTTGACTGGGATTATGATTGCAATTTTAATTTATTATTCTGGAAATTTAATTATGAAAGAAGAAATAGCCTTGAATAATTTTTTTTCTTTTTTAGCTGCTATGATGTTAGCATATCAACCAGTAAGATCTCTTGCGACTTTAAATCTTACAATCAATCAGGGATTAGCTGCGGCAAAGAGGATTTTACCTATAATCGACCAAAAACATAAAATTTTAGAGGAAAAAAATTTTGAAGAATTAATAGTACAAAAAGGAACAATTCGTTTTGAAAAAGTAAATTTTAACTATGACTCGCAGTCAAGAATTATTTTAAAGGATATTGATTTGAATATTTCTGGTGGTGAAATGACTTCTCTTGTGGGACACACCGGAGCAGGAAAGTCTACTATATTAAATTTAATTCCACGTTTTTATGATTGTGATCGCGGTGATATTAAAATTGATGAACAGTCAATTAAACAAAGGCGTCTATCATCTTTGAGGAAAAATATTTCTTTAGTTAGTCAAGAAACTACATTATTTGATGATACAATTATAAATAACATAAAATATGCAAATTTAAACGCTACTGATGATGACATTAAAGAAGCTGCAAGACTTTCTTTCTCCGAAGAATTTATAAATTTACTTCCAAACAAATATAATACACTGATAGGAGAAAATGGAATTCGACTCTCTGGGGGAGAGAAACAAAGATTATCAATAGCAAGAGCATTTTTAAAAAATAGTAAAATTATACTACTTGATGAAGCCACTTCATCATTAGACTCTGAAACTGAAAAAAAAATTCAAGAGGCGCTAGGATTTTTAACTAAAGGTAAAACTACATTAGTTATAGCTCACAGACTGTCTACTGTTTTAAACTCACATAAAATATATGTTATTGATAAAGGAGAGGTTGTTGCAGAAGGAAATCATAAAGAATTATTACTAAATTCGAAAATATATAAAAATTTTTATGATAAACAAATACAAAAAAATTGATGAGACTTTTGTATAATTTAATAATAATAATCATTATTATTTTATCTCCTATAATAATATTTTACAGAATTTTAAAGAAAAAGGAGAACCCAAAAAGATTTTTAGAAAAATTTAGCCTTTTAAAGGTAGCTAGAGGTAGTGGCAAATTAATTTGGTTTCACTGTTCCAGTGTAGGTGAATTTTTAAGTATAGTTCCATTGTTGGAAAAATTAGAAAAACAAAAAGATTTAAAAAGAATTTTATTAACAACATCAACATTAAGTTCGTCTAAAATATTTAAAAAATTTAAATTTAAAAAAACGACTCATCAATTCTATCCAATAGATAATCCTTTTATAATAAAAGGTTTTTTAGATTACTGGAAGCCTTCTGCAGCCTTTTTTGTTGAGTCGGAGATCTGGCCTGAAATGTTAAAAAGTTTAAAATCAAAAAAAATTAAAATTTATCTTCTTAATGCTAGATTAAGTAGAAAATCTTTTAAAAAATGGAAAAAATTTAAAAAAGTTGGAATAGAGATATTTAATTACTTTGATTACATATTTCCTCAAAATAGAGAAACTTTAAATTATTTAAAATTTTTTAAAGTTAAAAAATTAAGAATTTTGGGAAATCTAAAATTTTGTGAAAATCAAAAGTTAAAAAAAAATAAACCACTATCAAAGATTTTTAATAAGCACAAGATTTTATGTGCTGCCAGCACTCACTATAATGAGGAAGAATTAATTTCAAATGTACATCTAAATTTAAAAAAAAGATTTAATAATTTATTAACAATAATAATTCCAAGACATGTAGAACGAACTAATGAAATTATAGAAGATTTAAAAAATAAAAATCTCAAATATGTCTGTCACAGTGATAAGAAAAAATTAAAGACTAATACTGATATATATTTAGTTGATACTTATGGTGAGAGCAAATCATTTTATAAAATTAGTCCAGTAGTTTTTTTGGGTGGCTCATTAGTTTCAAAAGGTGGACAAAATCCATTAGAAGCAATTAGATTTGGATGCATTGTAGTTCATGGTAAGCATACATTTAATTTTAATGAGGTATATAGCATGCTTGATAAAGAAAATTTATCTTTCAATGCTAATAATTTCAAACAGCTTAATAAGGTCATTTTCAATTTATTGATTAAAAAATATGACAATAAAAAAAAAGTAATTAAATTTAAAAAAATTGGTAGCAATATTTTATTAAAAAACGTTCAAACGATAAAAAGTTTAATCTAAATGAAAATAATTAAGCCAAAATTTTGGGATAAAGATTGTTTAAATATTATGTCAATCTTACTTTATCCATTTACCTATATCTTAGATCTAAAAAAACTAATAAACTTTTTTCAAAGGCCTAAGAAATATAATCAAGTTAAAACTATATGTGTAGGGAATATTTATTTAGGCGGAACAGGGAAAACGCCATTGGTAGATTTTCTATCTAAAAATTTGAAAAAAAAATTTAAAACAGCTATTATTAAAAAAAATTATAAAGCACATTTAGATGAAAAAATATTTTTAGAACAAAATAGTAGAGTTTTTTTTGAAAAAGATAGAGAATTAGCATTAATTAAATCGATTAAAGAAAAATTTGAAATACTAATATTTGATGATGGTCTTCAGGATAATAAAATCAGATATGATCTTAGTATAGTGTGTTTTAATTCATTTACTTTGGCAGGAAACCAACTTAGGTTGCCCTCGGGTCCTTTGAGAGAAAAGTTAAATAGTTTAAAAAAATATAATGCTGTATTTATATCGGGTAATTTAAAAAATAAAAAATTCTTAAAACAAATAAAAAATATAAATCCAAAAATTCCTGTATTTAGTGGTGAATATGTTTCATCTAATTATCGCAGATTTAAAAAATTCAATTATCTAGTTTTTAGTGGGATTGGTAACCCAAGAAGTTTTGAAAATACCCTGAAACAATACCATATTAAGTTTAAATCAAATTTAATCTACCCAGACCATTATAACTATTCTAAATTAGACATAGAAAATATAAAAAGAATTGCAAAACATAAAAAATTAAAAATATTAACTACAGAAAAAGACTTTCATAGAATTCCCAAAAAGCTTAGGAAAAATATTAATTATTTAAAGATAAGACTTAAGATAAATAAACTATTAGAATTTAATAAATTTTTAAATAAGTACTTATGAAAAATTTAAAATATTTTTTGGAATTTATTATAGTAAGTATATTATTTTTAATTTTTAGAATTATTGGGTATAAAAACGCTTCTTATTTAGGAAATATTCTTGGTAGACTAATTGGTCCTAATTTTAGATCAAAAAAAATTATTATCAAAAATATTAAAAATTTTAATACAACAATCAACGATTATGACTTAAATCAAATTATTAAGGGAATGTGGGGCAACTATGGGAGAATTCTTGCTGAGTATCCGTATATTCCAAGTTTTAGAAAAAGAAAATTAGAAAAATATTTAAAAATTGAAGGTATAGAAAATTTAGAAAAAATTAAAAATAACGATAAACCTGTAATATTTATTTCAGGTCACTTCAATAATTTTGAATTAATGGCAATGATTATAGAAAGAGAAGGGATAAATCTCTCAGCGGTTTATAGACCTTTAAATAATAAATTTTTAAATATTATCATGGAATATTTAAGGAAAAATTTCATATGCAAAGATCAAATCAGAAAAGGGTTAAAAGGTGTTAGGGAAGCTTTAACAAATTTTAAAAAAAATAAAAGTTTAGCCATAATGATAGATCAAAGAGTATCTGAGGGATTAGATTGTAAATTATTTGGTAAAGATGCTTTTACAACTACAATACCAGCACAATTTGTAAAAAAATTTAATTGTATTGTTCAACCAGTATATATCGAAAGAATTGATGGGATTAATTTTAAAATTATTTTTGATCAACAAATTAATTTTGATAAAAATCAAACTATTGAATATATCACTGAAAAACTTAATAAATGGTTAGAGATTAAAATTAGTAAAAATCCTGATCAATGGATTTGGACACATAATCGATGGAAACGATAATTATTTCAATTTTTCCCTTTTCAATTGAGCTTCAACAAATGAAAAATAAGCTTCTTGGAGATCTACATTCCAATAATTTAAATCTTTTAATAAAATTTTTTTATTAGATACAGCACAAATTACATGATCACCTGGTTCAATAATCTAAAAATTGTTAGGTAGATACCTCAATTTAGCTAATTTATTTTTCATTTTTAAGTTATAAGTTTAATATAAATGATTGTTGGAATTATTGGAAGTGGTGGTAGAGAACATGCAATTTGCACAAAAATCAAAGAATCATCAAAGACTACAAAAATTTTTTGTATACCCGGTAATGCAGGAACAAGTGCTCTTGCAGAAAACGTTGACATTAAGATTAATGATTTCAAATCTATAAAAAATTTTTGTCTAAAAAGTAAAATTGAACTTTTGATAATAGGTCCAGAGCAACCATTAGTAGACGGGATAGTTGATTATTTTAGTGATACTAAAATTAATATATTTGGCCCAAATAAAAAAGCCTCTCAATTAGAAGGTTCTAAAATTTTTACAAAAAAAATATGCGCTAAATATAAAATACCTACTGCAAATTTTAAAATAATTGAAAATTCACAAGATGCTAAAAAATTTTTGTCAAATGCAAAATATCCCTTAGTTATAAAAGCAGATGGGTTAGCAGCTGGAAAGGGTGTTTATATTTGTAAAGATTATAACGAAAGCCTGGTTGCAACACAGGAAATTTTTGCTGGTAAATTTGGTAATGCTCAAAGTTTTTTAGTTGAAGACTATTTAGAGGGAGAAGAAATGAGTTACTTCATAATTTGTGATGGTGATAATTATAAATTTTTTGGGACTGCACAAGATCATAAACGTGTTGGCGAAGGCGATAAAGGAAAAAATACTGGAGGTATGGGCTGTTATTCTCCATCAAGATTATTTAATTCAGATTTATCAGAAAAAATTAATAAAAAAATTATTAATCCAACTTTAACAGCAATTAAAGATCTTGGAACAAGCTATAAAGGATTTTTGTACGTAGGTTTAATGATAAAAAATAACGAACCTTATTTAGTAGAATTCAATGTAAGAATGGGAGATCCAGAATGTCAGACAATACTTCCTTTGTTACAAAATGATTTGACGGAATTGATTTTTAATTGTTGTTTAGGAAAATTAAAAAATGAAAAAGTTAATTTTAGTGAAAAAAAAAGTATTTGCATTGTATTATGTTCTGAAGGTTATCCTGAAGATTACAAAAAAAATATTGTTATAGAAAACTTAGATAAATTAATATTAAAAAAAAACGAATATATATTTCATGCGGGAACAAAAATAGAAAACAATCAAATTTTAGCATTTGGAGGAAGAGTTCTAAATTTTATATCAGTGTCAAATAATTTCAAAAATTCTAGAGATGATATTATAGATTTAATTAATCGACTCAATTGGAAACATGGTTTTTTTAGAAAAGATATTGGTTACAAAGTTGTTAATAAATGAGAATAATCTCAGGAAATTTTAAAGGAAAAAAATTACTTATTCCTAATGACAATTTAACTAGACCTTTAAGGGATACGGTAAAGGAGTCAATATTTAATATTTTAGAACACTCTAACTTAATAAAAATTCAATTGTACGATTCACGTATTTTAGATCTTTTTTCTGGTATTGGATCGTTTGGGTTAGAATGTATATCTAGGTACTCTAAACACGTGACATTTTTTGAAAATCATTCAGCAGCATTAAAAATTTTAAAAAAAAATATTAATAATTTAAATTGTGAATCAAAAACTAAAATTATTAATAAAGATGTTTTTATATTAAAAAATTTAAATTTTAACGATAAAAATTTTGAATTCATTTTTTTAGACCCACCATTTAAAGAGCAAAATATTAAAATTTTACTTAAAATTATTGCTGATAAGAAAATTTTAAAGAAAAATGGTATTATAATAATACATAGAGAAAAAAAAGCTTTTGATACCTTTCCAGAAAATTTTAAGATTTTAATAAAAAAAAATTACGGTAGATCAAAAATTTATTTTGGAAAATTTGATTAAATTAATATTTTTCTAGTCTCTCTTTTTATAAGCTCCACTGCAGGCTGGTTAAATGGATTTATTTTCATCATCTTACCTAACAAAATAGTTTCTAACATAAAAAAAGTGAATAACTCACCAAGAGCTTCTTCATTTTTATTCTTAATTTCAAAAGATCTAAATGGAATTTTTTTGGATTTAAAAACATTTTTAGTAGCATTTTTTTGGGCTAATTTAATAGTTTCTAAACTTTGTTTTTTTAGAAATTTAAACTCTTCGAGCATTTTTTTTCCATTAATTTTAGTTGATTTTGAACTTAAAACATCAAAAAATGTAAAAAAGGCATTTTTATTCCCATCTAAATATAGTTGCATTAAACTATGGTTGTCTTTTGGCATTTCTGAGATTATTGGCAATACACCATTTGAATTTTTTCCTAAGCTTTCAGCAACAAGTTGTTGGTACCACCTAAATATACTGTTTGAACTTTCATCATAGTTTAGGATGATAGAGTTAGTTTTCTTTTTTTTTACTAAATTATAGAGTGCATTCACATTTGTTAGTAAATTTTTTACAAAACTTTTATTTAAAATTAAATTATCAAACTTTTTGAACTTATTGCTATTTAACCCCATTAATTCGCTTGGTAACATGCCTACTTCTGATAAGATAGAGTATCTACCTCCAATGAAGTTTTTATGTTCTATAATTTCGGATTTTAGTTTTAAAGCTAGATTTTGTAAGTAATTATTTTTTTTTTCGACTATAAATAATTTATTATTGCCCGAAAAAATATTTTCATTAACTATAGTTTCTAGTGTGTTCCCAGATTTTGAGATTATTATGTTTAAATTTTTTTTTTTATTTTTGATAATGTTAGTTTGTGTTTGAAGATTATTAAAAAAAAAAAATTTTTTTTTTTTATATCTTTTTTAAAAAAGTCATAAATAGCTTGGATACCCAATGAAGATCCACCCATTCCATAAATTGAATAAGAGTTAAACTTTTTATATTTTTTAAGTTGATTTTTTTCGAATGAATATGAATATGAATTTGTAAAACTATTAATTAAATCATCTTTAATTTTTTTTCTTTTTATTAATTTATTATATAATGGTATTAGGTTCTTGTTTTTTTTTTTTATTTTGAAATTTTCGAAATAAATATTTTTAGATAACATTGGCTTAATCTTTTATTTGATCAAGTACAAACTCTTCTGTGGAAGAAATATCAGATGGACTGTTATTTGTCTCGATCGTGTCTTCTTCGGATTTTATAGAAGAGAGAATATCATCAATTTCTGCCTCAATCGTTTCCTCTCTGGATAATTCAACTGGATCAACGGGCGTCGGCAAGCTTCTAAAATCTGGTGGCAGTACGAGTGGATTTTTTTTTATCACTAAAAATTCATCACTTGACTCATATTTTTTTCCTGTGAGTGCATCTTTTACTGATTGGCAAGAATAAAGTAAAATTAGGATGGTTATTAATAATATTTTTCTAATCATCTCTTTTATTTTTAAAAATAAATTCATCTAAAATAAGGCAGATAACACCAATGGTTATAAAAATATCTGCTGGATTGAAAATGAACCAGTGAAAATCACCTATGTGGAAATCAATAAAATCTGGGACTGCATTATATGCAAATCTGTCAAACAAATTTCCTAATGAACCTCCTAATATTATCAAAAAAAAATATTTTCTAACATCTTCTAGTTTAAATAATATGTAAATTATTAAAATATTAATTATTAGAATTAATAAGGTTATTAGATTATAAATTTTTATACTTTCGAATGAAAGTAGACCAAATGCTATTCCTTCATTCCATATTAAATAAATATTTAAAAAGGATGTTAAAAATATTTGTTGATTGCTGATATTTTCATAAAGATTTATTACATATATCTTACTCATTCTGTCTATTAAAAAAATAATAATTACAATAAACAAATTTAATAAAAATATCTTATTTTTTTTTTCCATTAAAACCACAATTATGTCTCTCGCATATGTCTTTAAATATTTTCCAACAAACAGGGCACTTTTCTCCTTTAGCTTTTTTTGTTATAACATTTGCTAAAACTTTAGAATCGTCACTCATTTTCAATGTAGCTAAGGAAGTTATACAAATTTCAGCAAAGTCATAATCTTTTAATAAATCATATTTTTCCTTACCTAGTTCAATAGATATTTCAGCTTCTAAACTGGAACCAATAATTTTATCCGCTCTTTTTTTCTCTATACTAGCGTTTACAATTTCCCTTATCTTCAAGATTTCTTCCCACTTTTTTTCTAGTTCTTCATTTTTCCAACAAACGGGTATTGATACAAATTTTTCTAAGTGAATACTTTGTTCTTTTCCTATTAATCTATAAATTTCTTCAGTCGTAAATGATAATATTGGAGCAAACCATTTCAATAAACACTCAAGTAAAATATTAAGTATTTTTAGACTATTTTCTCTTTTGATTGAATTTATATCATCGCAATACAAACAATCTTTTTTAATATCAAAATAAAAAGAAGATAGATCAACTGTGCAAAAGTTAAGCAAATCTTTGTATAACAGATGGAAATTATAAGCCTTGAAATTTTTGTGATAACAATCGTTCAACAGATGAATTTTATGCAGCATGAATTGATCGAGCTCTGATAGCTTGGTGTAATCTATTTTATTAAAATCTATTTGTGAAAAATTATCTTTTAAATTTCCAAGAATATATCTAAATGTATTTCTTATTTTCCTGTATGCATCTGCGTGTTGTTCTAAAATTGCATAGTCTATTCTCAAATCTTCAGAATAATTTGATGCTGCAACCCAAATTCTTAAGATATCTGCACCATATTTTTTTAAAATATCATCTGGAGAAATAACATTTCCTAGGGACTTAGACATTTTTAGACCTTTTCCATCTACAACAAATCCATGAGATAGGATTGTTTCGAATGGAGCTTCACCTCTAGTACCACAAGATTGTAAAAGTGATGAATGAAACCAGCCTCTATGTTGATCAGATCCCTCTAAATACATTGAAGCAGGCCATTTAAGATCTTTCCTGTTTTCTAAAACAAAAGAGTGTGTAGATCCACTATCAAACCAAACTTCAACAATGTCTGATAGTTTTATAAAATTTTCAGCTTTATATTTTTTTCCAAGAAATCTTTGAGCATCATCTTTAAACCAACAATCAGAGCCCTCTTTTTCAAAAATTTTTGCGATATTTTCAATAACCTCATCATCTATTAGAACTGCTCCATCTGCTTTATTAAGGAAAATTGGCAATGGAACCCCCCAAACTCTCTGTCTTGAAACACACCAATCTGGTCTAGTTTCAATCATGGATTTTAACCTTTCCTTACCTTTCTCAGGATAAAAAATTGTTTTATTGATTGCATTTAATGCTTTCTTTCTTAAGCCATGACTCTCCATAGAGATGAACCATTGTGGTGTAGCACGATGAACAAGCGGTGCTTTTGATCTCCAGGAATGAGGATAAGAATGTGTCAATTTACCGTTAAATAAAAGTTTTTTTTGTTGTTTTAGTTTTTCTATAACAATTGGATTTGCTTTAAAAATATGTGTACCCTCAAAAAGTAAAATATTTTTTGTATACTTTCCATCATCATCAACGGACTCAATTGCTTTCATTCCATGTTTTAAGCATAAATTAAAATCATCAGGACCGTGGCTTGGTGCACAATGAACAATTCCTGTACCTTGTTCAATTGTTACAAATCCTGCATCTAACATTGGAATATCGTAATCAAAACCTAATTTTGAGAATGGGTGTTCACAAAAAGTATTTGCTAATTCATTGCCTTTAATCTTTTTAATAATCTTATAATTTTTTATCTCACAATCTTTAAGGGTTGAATTCAATAATTCTTCAGCAATTAAAATTTGTCTGTCTTTAAAATCACCTTCATCAAGTATTTTTACTATCAAATAAACTAAGTTTTTATTATAAGCTAAAGCTCTGTTAGCAGGTATTGTCCATGGGGTTGTAGTCCAAATAATTACATCACAACTAAGTAGTTCTTTTATATTTGATTTTTTAACAGAAAATGCAGCATAAATTGTATCTGAGGTATGATCTTTATATTCAACTTCCGCATCTGCAAGGGCTGTTTTTTCAACAGTCGACCATAAAACTGGTTTAAAACCCCTATACAAACTTCCTTCTTTTAAAAACTTTCCTAATTCTCTTACAATTTGCGCCTCAGCTTCAAAGCTCATTGTTGAGTAATAGTTATTCCAATCTCCAATCACGCCTAACCTTTGAAACTGATCTTTATGAATTTTAATCCATTTTTCAGCAAACTCCCTACATTCTCTTCTAAATTCTACTATAGGAACATCATTTTTATTTTTTTTATTTTTTTTATACTGTTCTTCTATCTTCCACTCTATAGGTAAACCATGGCAATCCCAGCCAGGTACATACACAGAATCTTGTCCATTCATTTGATGAAATTTAGTTACTATATCTTTTAAAATTTTATTGAGTGCTGTTCCCATATGAATATTTCCATTGGCATATGGAGGTCCATCGTGTAAGACGAATTTTTCTTTACCTTTGCTCTTTTCTCTCAATTGTCCGTAAAGATTTATTTTTGTCCAATATTTAATTAAATCTGGTTCTTTAACAGGAAGATTTGCTTTCATTGAGAAAGCTGTTTTTGGTAAGTTTATTTGTTCTTTGCTCATTAATTGATTTTTTTTGCTTTTT
>MDSZ01054270.1_pt1 | contig 13865 bp, 13 predicted proteins | sample 811201 | NCBI WGS metagenome assembly MDSZ01 (sample SAMN05326647, study PRJNA326480) | marine metagenome | isolation source: seawater | place: Indian Ocean: North | collected 2010
TAAGAAAAAAATGAAATTTCTCCAATCTGGCAAGCGAATGAAGAAAACTAAATGAAATCTTATCTTAAGCTCTTGGAACATGTCTTAGAAAACGGTGTCAGCCGCGATGATCGTACTGGTACTGGAACACGCTCGGTCTTCGGACACCAAGCAAGGTTTCGTCTCGATCAGACTTTTCCCCTGCTAACCACCAAAAAGTTACACCTTAGATCGATTATTTATGAATTACTTTGGTTTCTTAATGGAGATACCAATGTTAAATATTTGCAGGAAAATGGAGTCAGTATTTGGAACGAATGGGCCGATGAAAATGGAGAACTTGGCCGTGTTTATGGAGCACAATGGACCGCTTGGCAAAAGCCAAATGGAGAACTCGTTAATCAAATCAACCAAGTAATTAAGTCAATTTCGGATAATCCAGATGGAAGAAGGCACATCGTTTGTGCTTGGAATCCGGGTGAATTGGAACTTATGGCCTTACCACCCTGTCATGCTCTCTTTCAGTTTTATGTAGCTGAAGGAAAACTAAGCTGTCAACTTTACCAAAGGAGCGCAGACTTGTTTTTGGGAGTCCCCTTCAATATCGCTTCCTATGCTCTTTTGACCATGATGGTAGCCAAAATATGCAAATTACAACCTTTTGAGTTTGTACACACTTTTGGAGATCTTCATTTATACAGCAATCACTTTGAGCAAGCAAAGCTCCAGTTAACTCGAGATCCCCGCCCCGGACCAGTCATGATAATTCATGGGGAACAGAAAAGGATAACAGATTTTAAATTCGAAGATTTCGAATTAGAAAATTATAATCCGCACCCTCCGATCAAGGCACCCATTTCCGTATGAAACATCCATTCAAAGCAATTGTTGCAGTTTCCCAAAATGGAGTAATTGGAAAAAATGGGGATTTACCCTGGAGGTTAGCAAAAGACCTTAAATGGTTTAAGAAAATCACCATGGGTCATGTCGTTCTCATGGGAAGAAAAACCTGGGATTCCCTACCTTTTCCACTGCCTGGAAGAAAAAATTGGGTAATCAGCAGGAGCCTTGAAAAAAAAGAGGGCATGCAGGTCTTTGGCTCCATTGAAGAAGCAGAAGAAAACCTTGATCCAGAGGAACAAATTTTTGTCATTGGAGGGGGGGAAATTTATGCTCAAACCCTTGCTAAATGCAGAGAAATATATGTCACTGAAGTTCTGCAGAGCGTTGATGGTGGAGATGCATTTTTCCCGAGCATTGAGGAAGATTTTAAAGTGGAGGAAATCCTCGACGAAAATGAGGCTTTCATCTTGCGCCGATGGATCAGGAAGCCTTAATAATAAGGCCGTAATAACCAATAAACCAAAGGGCCAGTAATCGCAACATACAGCCATACCGGAAATACCCATCGAGTCATTCTCTTATGTTTATCAAACTGGTGAGTCAGGGCATATGTAAGCGACATCAAAATAAAAGGGAAACTTAAGGCAGCCAGAGCAATGTGAGTTAGCAAGATGATCAAGTAAAAGATTCTTGAGGTACCAACTTCTACTTTTTCAATTTCACTTAGAATTCCATCCCCATTCTGATCTCCATAAATCGTAGCAGAGGTGGTGAAATGGTAACAAACATATGAGAGAAGAAAAATCAGCGAACAGATCAGGGCGATGTAAATCAATCGCTGATGCAAGTGAGCCTTTCTTTTTTTAATCGCTACAATCGCACCGAAAAGAAAAAACGCAGCCAAAGTATTAAGGAAAGCGTGAAATGCAGGTAACGCACTCAGGTCGAAACTTTCTGGGATCGGAATTTTTACCGATCTCATCATCCCTACTAATCCAAGGACAGCAATGGTTAATACCCATACTAAAAGAGTAAGTTTTCGAGCTAAAGGCAAGTTCGGCTCTTTGCTTCGAAAATCTCTAATCTCATTCATTGTGAAAGGGCTTAGGAATCAACAAGCAAATTGAAAGGGATAAAAGTCTGACTTTCCTTATCCTTGAGCCGTATTTGAGCCCATAGGCGATAAATTCCTTCCCTAGGTGGAACAAAAGAAAAAGTTAGAGGGCCGGCATGGGCCTCTTCCAAGGAACGGGGTAAAGTATCTTCGCTTGGATGTAGGTGAGCGAATCCATTCAGTTGCGGGTCAAAGGCAACCATGTGTGCAAAAGCCCCCATCACTGGAGTCAACTCAACAGGAACCCCGTCTTGATTTACACCATTTAATTCTAGGGATATTTCGCTTCCAATTTTTGCCCGACCGCTTGTCTTCAGAGAAAATGTTTGAGCGCCAATTTTTGAAATTAAATTTCCATCTATTTCAGTATTCTCTTCCGCTTTGCCCTGTACCTCAAAAGAGGCAGCAAGGAGAACTCGTCTCGGGCTTCGAATGGGTATAAAATCAAGAAAAACTTTGTAAGTACCTCCCATTTCAGGGGTCATGGTAAACCTCCAAGTCCCATCAAATAATTCATCCGCAACCGGGTGCAAATGCTGATAGTCTTCAAGACTTTGATTGATTGCCATAAGATGAATTTTCTTGGTATGGCTGCGGGCAACATCGTCGGGTCCAAGTGGAGAACCATCAAATTGTTTAATGTTAATTTCGAACCTGCATGGTTGGCCGATAATTGGTTTATCGATTGGTTTAAATTCCAAATTCATGGGCCATTTGCGAATCGAGAGGTCAACAAACTCGGCATCACCTGGACCGCAGTAATCAAGTTCGCCTTCTAAATTATACGACTCTTTATGCAGGAAATCACAAGGAGAAACTGGAACAGAACGGATCAACCAATATACCAAAATAAATGGTATGGCTAATAGCAAAGGTCTTCGAATGGATTTGTGGTTGGAGGAGTTGACCATTGTTTTAATATCCACTTATCCCTGATTGGGTTGTAAACGCGAGAGAAAATCTTTTACGCTCCAACTTTTACCTGGCACTTGGTAAGTAATTTGTCTCTTTGAATTAACGATCATCGTCCGCATCGTGTGGTCTAAGGGTAAACCGTCCTCCTTCTTGCGGGAAATGCCAAGTTGCCTAGTCAAATCATCAATGACTGTTTTCCGGGCCGTCCCCAGTTTATAATTCGATTCATCCAAATCATAACCCCGGGCATAGGTTTTTAGAACCCCTGGAGAATCGAATTCAGGGTCAAGTGAAACCGAAAGAAATTGGACAAACGGAATTTTAGTTTTAGCACTTAATGACTGTAGTTGCTTCATTTTTCGGGTCGAAGCTGGACACATCTCGGCAACAGAACACCGGGTAAATATAAAGTTCAACACCGTGGTAGACCCATCAAAAAATTCGCTTGTTAGGACCTTTCCATTCTGGTCGTACAAAGCAAAAGGGGGAACTTGATCGCCTACGGTTCTGATCACATCTTGTCCCATACTGAGTGTATCTCTCCGTAGTAATCGATTCACATTATTGAGACGAATACGCTCTGCGCGGTCATCAGGCCAAACATAATGAAGCAGGTGAGTTTTTCCTAATGATCCTGAATATGTCTCCTGCAATTTACCTCTAAAAATTTTATTTTGGAGGAGGAGTGAAAAATCACCGGGTTGCACAACAAGTTCCAATTCTTGTGAAGGTGAGAGGTCAAATTTTCTAGCCAAACCAGACCCAGCTTGCAGAGCTTTAATTTTAACTACGCTTCTATTTTCATCTGCTTGCAGAAGTTCCCCTCTTATTTCACCTTCCGGTAACGATGACTTTTGTCCAGGGTTGCTATCGATGCTACAAGCAGAAAAATGGAATCCGATGACTAAAAAAATACAAAGACAAAGGGTTTGGCGCATGAATTTCACAAACTTCAGTTAATTCGCATATTACAAACAAGCAATTAGAAAGCCTATTTAACTTCATTACGAGAGCAAAGATTTTGAGAATCTTCAGTTGTAATTCTCGATTGGAACTACTACAAATAAATTAATAAGTTAACGGAGTCTTCCGTTCCTTATAAGTTCAGCTTTCAATCTCTTATAAGTTTTAATTCACCTTGCTTGCCTCCCGATCAAAATACATTTTAATAATACTTAACCAACAACCCTGTGAATATCGGAAAAGACATTGCTGCAAAATCAAATCCACTATTTGGATTACTGAGTGGTGTTTCCATTAACGTTCTTTATGAACTAACTAAACCCAGGCTCAGTTTATTATCTGTATTCACCGCTTGCTTGGGTTATCTGGTTCATGACCCTTTCCGTAGCGATTTTTCTATTTTCATCTGCCTCACCCTTGGAACTGCTTTTGCTGCCGCAGGTGCAGCCGTACTTAACCAATGGATGGAAAGAAATGAAGATGCGCTTATGGAAAGGACCAAAAGTCGGCCGATTCCGTCTAAGCTCGTCAGCCCCTTCGCCGCCCTTGCTTTTGGTATTTTTCTCTGCACGGTTGGACTTTTTATCCTTTGGGCAGGAACCAATCAATGGGCAGCGATCTTAACCTTTGCAACGGTTTCCATATATCTCTTGCTCTACACTCCCCTTAAAAAGAAATCTTCTTGGGCTATTGAGATTGGTGCAGTTTCCGGAGCACTTCCTCCTTTAGTCGGATGGGTTGCTGCTGCTAATTACCCAACGACCTATGGATGGATTCTATTTGGGATTCTCTTTGCATGGCAACTTCCACATTTCATGGCGATTGCATGGAATCACAGGTCGGATTACAGCAAGGGTGGTTTTCAGCTTCATATTATGGGTGACGAACAAGGTAGAGCTTTATCTTTGAAAAGTCTTTTTTACACGATAATTCTAACCGTCCTTGTTTTTTGTCCCTACCTCTTTGAAATCAACCAGTCGAAACCTGGAAATTTCTACCTTTTCTCCTCCATTTTTCTCTCTCTTTATTTGTTACACCCTGCGATTCGCTTCGTTTTGTCCTCGGATCGCGATTTTCATTCCAAGAAACTTTTCTTTGTGACCATCATTTATTTACCTTTATTGCTTTCTGCCTTAGTAATAGACCGCTATCTTTAATATGAACTATTTCACCTCCAATATGAGAAGATTATTTCATCCACTTCTTCGGCTCTTCTCCACCCTCCTCTTTGTAGTTTTATACTCGAGTTGTTCTCGTATCGATCACAAGCAGTCTGCTTTGGATCCAAAGGGTTTGGTTTCGCAGAATCAGTATGACATATTTATGCTTTCCGTATGGATTACTATTTTTCTTTTTTGTGCGGTAGGTGGATGCTTGCTATATGTTCTCTGGAGATACCGTGCCAAAAATAAAGAAGATGCCATGGAGATTCCCCCTCAATCTCATGGTAATAGTAAGATTGAAGTATCTCTCATTTTGGCTTCCGCAGTAATACTTGTCATCCTTGCAATCCCTACTTTACAGGGAGTAGTTCTTATGAATCGGGTTCCAGACGCCAACGATGAGGCAACTTTAAAAAAATTAAGCCTCGATCGAAGCCAAATCGAAGGTGCCATCACTGTTAATGTCACTGGCAAGCGCTTCTTCTGGGTCTTTGAATACCCTCAATTCGGAATCGTCACTGCAAATGAATTGGTTTTTCCCGCTAGCAAAGCGATTCGTATCAATTTAAGAACGGAAGATGTCATCCATAGTTTCTGGCTTCCAAAACTTGCTGGCAAGATGGACTTGATGCCCGGGCAAGAAAATTTCCTTTGGTTTATCGCAGATCAGGAGAAAATTCGCTCCGGGAAATCTACCGAGGAAGCCATGCCTTCCGTTTTTGATGGCAAGATGAGACAGGTAGTCTTTGCTAAACAAAAATTTACCGATGAGTTTGAACCCGTAGGTGGTCTTTTTTATGGGCAATGTGCTGAGTATTGTGGAAATTCCCATGCTTACATGTCATTCCGAGCACTCGCTCAAACCGACGAAGATTTTGACGCTTGGGTGAAGCGTTTTCAAAACTCCCAGAATCCAAACATGCAACCAACGGCGTACAACCCCGAGATGGAATATGATAAGGGCTCGATTATAACCTTTGCAGATAATTCACTTGGCGAAAACTCGGTTCGTGAATATCGTTCCACGAAAAAAATTGCCAAAGGTGAATCACCCAACCTATCTTCCAAGTCCTGGGAAAAAGCACATTCCGACAATTATGAAATTGGCAAACAACTTTTTTCTTCTCTTCAATGTGTTCAGTGCCATGCCGTTAATCGTACCGGCATAGGAGCGAAAGGTCCCAACCTTACCCTCTTCGGCTTGCGTACCTCTCTTGCGGCGGGTTGGATGAGAAATGATGAGGAAAGCCTTGCAGATTGGCTCAAAAATTCAAATGAAGTAAAATTTGGAAACCTCATGTGGAACGGAGAAGGTGTGGACGACAATCATCCACTGAGGCAACTCGAAGATGACGATGTTAAGGTTAATCAACTTGTTGAATATCTCCTCGAACAAATTTAAATTTTAACTTACACAATATTATGGCCATTGAATCTATCGATTATGTTTCACCTGAAACAAAAACTAAAGTTGAGGAGCAAGTTCTTTTCCGACCAGGACAGCACGCCACAGGTATCGTTGACTGGCTAACAACCATCGATCACAAAAAAATTGGATTGATGTATGGGCTTTCTGCTCTCTTTTTTCTGATTATCGGGGGTGCTCAAGCTTTATTGATCCGATCCCAACTTTGGGATCACAATATGGAAGTACTGACCAACCGGCAATACAATCAAATGTTCACTATGCATGGCACCACCATGGTTTTTCTTGTGATTATGCCCTTAAGTGCTGCTTTCTTTAATTTCATCATGCCCCTACAGATCGGAGCACGGGACGTTGCTTTTCCCAGAATGAACACTCTCAGCCTGTGGTGTTTCCTGGGTGGAGGAATCATTCTCAATCTCAGCTGGTTCTTTACGGGCGGATCCCCTGCCATTGGATGGTTTGGTTATGCCCCACTTACTGACACTAGGTTTGCTGAGGTGGTTGGGGACATGGGACCCGACTTTTGGATTTTTTCCCTACAAGTTTTGGGAATTGCTTCCCTGCTAGCTTCCTTTAATTTCATTACCACCATAATCAACATGAGAGCTCCTGGTATGACAATGATGCGTCTTCCTGTCTTCACTTGGATGACATTAATTGTCAGTTTTTTGTTGATTCTAGCATTACCTGCAATAGCCATCGCCCTAGCGGAGTTAATGTTTGACCGTAATTATGGCACCAACTTTTTTGATTTTCTTGAGGGAGGAAAACCCCATCTTTGGCAACATTTATTTTGGATCTTTGGTCACCCCGAAGTCTACATTTTGATTTTACCAGCTATGGGAATTGTTTCCGAAGTTATCCCTGTTTTTTCTCGTAAGCCTCTTTTTGGATATGGTTTAATTGTTTTCTCTGGTGCCATTATCGGATTTATGGGGTTTGCAGTTTGGAGCCACCATATGTTTACTACAGGTATGTGAATTGTGGCAACCTCTGCCTTCTCCATCTTAACAATGTTGATTGCAATTCCCACTGGTGTTAAAATCTTCAACTGGATTGGAACCATGTGGGGAGGGAAAATTCGTTTTGATACTCCAATGCTTTTTGCTCTTGGTTTTATCACCATGTTTATGATTGGAGGATTTACTGGAATTATGCACTCTTCCGTGCCTATTGATGCCCAACACCAAGATACTTATTTTGTTGTCGCCCACTTCCACTATGTTCTCATTGGAGGCGCTCTTTTTGGACTCTATTCTGGTTTTTACTATTGGTTGCCCAAAATGTCTGGACGTTTGTTGAATGACAAGTTGGGAAAATTGGTTTTTTCAATGATGTTTATCGGCTTTAACCTTACATTTTTCCCCATGCACTACCTCGGCATGATTGGCCAGCCAAGAAGAACCCACAGTTACAATGAAGGGCACGGTTTCGAAACTTGGAATCAGATTGCTACTATTGGTGCTTTTATTCTCGGAGTTGGGGTACTCATTGGAATTTATCAATTCGTTTCCGCCTTTTTCAACAAGAAATTGAAACCAGCCGGTAAAAACCCCTGGGATGCACGAACCTTGGAGTGGACTCTTTCTTCTCCAGTGAAAGAATACAACTTTGCACGCACTCCAATCATCAAAAGTAAAGACCAAGCTTGGGAAAACAAGTATGGGGAGAGGGATAAGCATTCTGAAAAAGAACCTCTGGATGACCATGGTGTGCACATGCCTGACCGCTCATGGTCTCCGCTGATAACCGCATTCGGTATTGTTTTTTTAGCTTTGGGTCTTCTTTTCAGCAGGACGGTAAATGAACTTGGAGAACTTGATCGTAGTTACACTATGGCAATCGCTGGTGGAGGTGTCTTCATCCTCGGTGTTATAATGTGGGCACTTGAAGGTCCTGGTGGATATCATCTATTTCCCAAAGAAGAAGAGGAGTAATCCCTCACCCAATCACTACCAATTACATGAGCGAGTCGCATGCATTAGAGCACCACGAACCCATTACTAGTACTGGCGTTCCTAACAAAAAAATCCTGATGTGGGCCTTTTTGGGCTCTGACTGCATGTTCTTTGGAACCCTGATCTCTACTCATTTAATTTACCGAAAAATTTCCGCAACCGTTGGTAGTAATTACTTAGATATCCGAGATGTCTTTGACATTGAACTTACTTCCTTCAGCACCTTCATTTTACTCGCCAGTTCTTTATTCATGGCACTTGCAGTTTCAGCGATTCACAAAGGTAATTTAAATAACACTCGCATGATGCTCTTTGGGACTATCATTTTCGGTCTTATTTTCCTTGCATGTCAAGTTTATGAGTTTACACACTTCGTTCACGCCCCCGGTAATGAGCTTACTCTATCCTCTTATCGCGGTGAACCCCATGTTTTTGGTTCTACATTCTATGTGCTTACTGGTACTCATGGTACCCATGTTGCAATTGGTGTCTTTTGGCTCTTGGGATGGTTTCTTTATTCCTTTACAGGTAAAATGAGTGTAGCACACGCAATTGATGTTGAATGCTGTGGTTTATATTGGCACTTTGTGGATATTGTCTGGATTATTATCTTTCCAGTAATTTATCTGATGGAATATGCTTTTTAGCATTTTCTTGAAAATAACATAATTTCCTCTATCTTCCTTTCATTATGAGCGGACACTCCGAAGATCCAGTTGCAGAAGAGAGCAAACGATTCTTTACTTTTTTTAATCTTTCTATGGCTTTAGTTGCCATCACTGGAATTGAAGTTGTAATTATTTATGTCAAACCGATTGGAGGTGCCGCCATAATAGGCGTCTTATTTTTGACCTCTATTGTAAAATTTATCGGTGTAGTTTGGTGGTTTATGCATCTTAGGTGGGACAAAATTGTCAACACTGTCCTGTTTTTACTTGGCCTTGTTATTGCCCTCGGTACTTTTTTCGCCGTAATCTACATGGGAGACACTCATCCTGTGATCGAAAAATTTGAAGTCACCGCCTTTTCTCAAGATTGGAAAGCAGAAAAGGCTTACACTAAAGATGAGTTTGTAAAAGTGGGTGAGAGTTTCTTCCAATCGAATTCGGATCATACCTCCTCAGAAAATTTCGAACAGAATTCAAATTTGTGGGACCAAGTAGATGGAATTCCCCATCAATTTTCCTGGAAAATTACCCAAGCGGATACCGTGGAAATCCACTCTGAAAAACCTGAAAACCCATTCTTTCTACAATTTTTTCCTACCAATCAAGGAATCGTAGAAGGTTCGCAAGTATCTCTTCTTTCGCAATCCGCAACTACTGAAGATTTTAGGATCAAAGTCCGATCTGAAGCTTTTTGGACTGAAAATTAATAAGCTGCCTTTTCGTTTTCCTTTTCTTCAATAGTATAGGTTGGTTTTAGCAATGTCCAACTCACCCATTACTCTCAGTCACTGGCATACCGAGCCCGCACTAATTGCCGGTATTTTATTTGTTTGCTGGGCATATTCAGTTCTTCTTGGACCGATTCGTTCGAAAAGCAATCCGAATGCCCCTCACACCGCTCATTATGCTTATTGGTTTGCAGCTGGTATTATAACTTTTTATCTGGCAGTGGGTTCTCCTCTAGATCCCCTTGGGGAAAACTACCTCTTTTTTGCCCATATGATTCAGCACAATATCCTAATGTATTTGAGTCCTCTTTTTATTCTGCTCGGCATTCCCCACCAGATAATGGATGAATTTTTAGAAAAAAATGTGGGAACCCGCAAAATCCTCAAATTTCTTGTTCATCCTATCATTGCTGGGCTTCTCTTTACCTTGGTGTTTTCCTTCTGGCATTTCAGTGCTTTTTACGAGGCTGCAATTCGGGATAAAACACTTCACATGGCAGAGCACCTTTCAATGTTTTTCACCTCCATTCTAATGTGGTGGCCATTATGCAGCCGATCTAAATTTATTCCCGCCCTTCCCTTTGGTTCACAAATGCTTTATGTTCTGGCCCTCATGCTCGGCCAAACCCCCATCTTTGCGGTTCTTACTTTCTCCAAGGAGGTACTTTATGACACCTATTTTTATGCCGAACGGATTATGGATATTAGTCCACTGGAAGACCAAAAAACAGGGGGTGTTCTGATGAAGCTCGCGAACATGATTGTCTCCGTCGGGGTTCTTTCATCCGTCTTCTATAGATGGTCTAAGAAACAACCCGTTTGAGGTGCTGTTTACCCCTTGGCTTTTTTACAACCTTGAAACTAACAGCTCCCGTTCAAAAAGCATTTCTTTAGGTAAGAATTCCGATAATTGCAGAAACAGTTCTTCATGCCTCAAAGTCTGCATCCGTAGACTTTCAGGTTCTATGAACATTAATTCATTCCATTGCTCTTGATCAAATTCCATCCCCGACCAGTCGAGATCCTCTCTTTCTGGGGACCAACCCAAGGGCCCCTCATGAGCTTTCCCCTTTCCGGTTGATCGTTCCACGATCCATCTTAAAACTCTCATATTATCCCTAAATCCAGGCCATAAAAATTTTCCATCTTGATCTTTTCGAAACCAGTTAACATGAAAAATTCTCGGTTTCTCCTTCAAGATCTTCCCCATCCTTATCCAATGCCTAAAGTAATCACCCATGTTGTAACCACAAAAGGGAATCATGGCCATGGGGTCCCTTCTTAAATTACCCAAAGCACCTTCAGCCGCTGCCGTGGTCTCGGAGGCCAAGGTTGCCCCGAGATAAACACCGTGATTCCAATTAAAGGACTGGTAAACAAGAGGAATATCCGACATCCTCCGGCCACCAAAAATGAAGGCTGAAATCGGTACGCCTTGTGGATTTTCCCAGTCTGGATCAATCGTTGGGCACTGAGAAGCTGGAGAAGTGAAACGAGCATTAGGATGAGCTGCGGGTCGTTCACTATTAGCTGTCCATTCTTCCCCTCTCCAATCAGTTAGTTTGGCTGGAGGCTCTTCGGTCAATCCTTCCCACCACACATCCCCATCTTCGGTAAGGGCGACATTCGTGAACAGACTATTTTCCTTCATTGACTCCATTGCATTTGGGTTGGTCTCCCAGGATGTCCCCGGAGCAACCCCAAAAAAACCGGCCTCGGGATTGATCGCCCGTAGCATTCCATCTTCATCAGGCTTTAGCCATGCAATATCATCCCCAACAGTTGAAACTTTCCAGCCCTTCATTGAATCCGGTGGAATCAACATGGCCATATTGGTCTTTCCACAGGCACTCGGGAATGCACCAGCAACATAAGTTTTTTCTCCTTCTGGATCTTCCAGACCCAGAATTAACATATGTTCGGCCATCCATTCATTATCCCGGGCCATACAAGAAGCAATTCGAAGAGCCAGGCACTTCTTCCCAAGGAGAGCATTTCCACCATAACCACTACCGTAAGAAACTATAGTTCGCTGCTCTGGGAAATGTACAATGTAGGTATTTTCAGGATCACAAGGCCAGGCTACATCCTCTCTACCATCCTTTAAAGGAAAGCCTACGGAATGAAGACAAGGGACAAAGAAATCACGTTCTCCCATATAATCCAATACTTGCTGCCCCATTCTCGTCATGATTTTCATATTGAGAACCGCGTAGGGTGAATCGGTCACCTGAACTCCAAATTGAGAAATAGGAGAACCAAGAGGTCCCATACAAAAAGGAATAATGTACATCGTCCTGCCTTCCATAGATCCACGGAACAACTTCTTCAGCCGTGCCCGCATTTTCCTGGGCTCTTCCCAATTATTGGTGGGACCAGCATCATCTTTTCCGTAACTACAGATAAAAGTTCGGCTTTCCACCCTAGCCACATCTCTTGGATCCGATCGCACCAGGTAACTATTGGGTCGCTTTTCATGATTCAAAGCAATCATCGCACCTTGATCTATCATCTTCTTACAAAGATCATCCCATTCCTGATCGGAACCATTACACCAGTGAACATCCGCGGGGCCGCACATCTCGACCATCTTATCCAGCCACTTCAACAAGGGTGCATTCTTGGTCTTACTTCGATCATAACAAGGTGTTTTTTTTTCCATAGAATCTATGCGGTAGTGATCCGAACTGAAATAGTCAAACTTTCCTCAAATTATGATTCGTTTTGAAAATAATAGAGCTTCGATCTAAATCGGGTTTGCCAATCCACCGATGAAGTATTACCTCATAAAAATCACCTTCAATTGATGAGTAATTCAGTCAAGATTAGAAATGCCGTGTTGGCCTTAGAAGACGGAAGTATCTTCCGAGGGTTTTCTTTTGGAGCCTCCACTACCGTGGTTGGAGAAGCGGTCTTCAACACCGGTATGACTGGGTACCAGGAAACCCTCACCGATCCTTCCTATTTTGGACAAATCGTCACCATGACCGCCCCTCAAATTGGGAATTACGGAATCACTCCTGAAGATGAAGAATCCGATGGTCCAAAGGTTGCCGGTTTCGTGGTTCGGGAACTGAGCCCAGTGGTTAGTAATTGGAGAGCCAATGAATCCTTAGATGAATACCTTAAAAAGCATTCCATCCCCGGGATTGAAGGGGTTGATACCCGAGCGATCACCAAAAGGATTCGAGTTCATGGTGCTCTCAAGGCTTGCCTGTCCACAGAAGGAATAAGCGATGAGCAAGCAATGGAAAGGGCCAAGCAATGGACTGGTATCGAAGGTCAAGATTTCGTAAAGGAAGTCACATGTGCTGCATCCTTTACTTGGGATCCAGATGGAGAAAAGAGTAAAACCTTTACGGTTCTAGGTACTGATTTGGCGAAAGAATACTCCCACTCGAATGAAATTCATAAATTAGTAGCCTTTGACTTTGGTGCTAAACGGGCGATTTACAAAAACCTCAAGAATCATGGGTTTGAAGTGATCGTTTTACCCGCGGATGCAACTGCGGAAGAGGCTCGCTCTCATAACCCGGATGGCATTTTCCTATCCAATGGTCCGGGAGATCCTTCCGCTTTGGATTATGCCCATAAAACGGTGCAATCTCTTATACCAGACTTTCCAATATTCGGGATCTGCTTAGGTCATCAAATCCTGACCCACGCGATCGGAGCGGGAACCTATAAATTAAAATTCGGACATCGTGGAGGTAATCAACCCGTTCAAAATATCGAAACCGGACGGGTTGCCATAACTTCTCAAAATCATGGTTTCGCATCCGACCAGAAAAAGTTGGAAGCTATGGGTGCGATTGTGACTGAATTTAATCTTAATGACCAGACCGTCTCTGGTATGAGGTTGAAAAACCTACCTGTTTTCTCGGTTCAATACCACCCCGAAGCGGCTCCTGGGCCTAATGATGCTGCTCATTTATTTGCCGCCTTTCATCAGTTAGTTGGCGAAGAAAAAAAGCAGAAGGCCACAGCATAGTCCCTCCTCGATTATGGGTCAAAATTGCGGGCTGATTTATGACAACTACTACGAAAAACACGATCCCGGCCTAGGTCACCCCGAAAGCCCAATGCGGGCCACTCACGTTTACAA
>MDSZ01064916.1_pt1 | contig 13865 bp, 9 predicted proteins | sample 811201 | NCBI WGS metagenome assembly MDSZ01 (sample SAMN05326647, study PRJNA326480) | marine metagenome | isolation source: seawater | place: Indian Ocean: North | collected 2010
TAGAAGGTATTAATCAATATTATGTTTTTACAGATAATGATAAAATTAAATACGATACAATAATAGATCTTTATTCATCAATCATAATTAATCAATTAATAATTTATTGTAATACTAAACAAAGAGTTGTTTATTTAGCAAATAGTTTGACGAAGGATAATTATACTTGTGCTTGTATACATAGTGATTTGACAACGTCTGAACGAATGCACATAATGAGAGGGTTTAGAAATGGTGAAGTGAGAGTGCTTATTTCTACAGATCTTTTATCGCGTGGTATTGATGTTCAACAAGTATCTTTGGTGATAAATTATGATTTACCTAGAAATGTAGAATCATATATTCATAGAATTGGTAGAAGTGGTAGATATGGTAGAAGAGGTTTGGCATTGAATTTTATATCTAATTATGATAAAAATTTGATTAATGAATTAGAAAATTTTTACAATACACAAATATCTGAACTTCCTATGAATATAGAAGCTGTTTTTTCTTCTGCAACATAAATCAAATAATTTATTCAAATATTTCAAAACTGCAATTAAATTCTGGTGATATTTTCATTATTGCACCTTTATTATCGAATTCACCGCAATATTTTGGTGCACTAAATATTGTAATTAATTTTCTTCCACAATAAAATTCATAACCATCTTCAACAACTTGATGGGCACGGACTAAAACGTTTATATTATTTCTTTCTAAAAAATCTTCTAATTCATTTTTACCAAATAAATAAGACACTCCTCTATCAGATGGAGTCCATCCTACATTTTTTTCTGGGTTTGGATCGGACCATAATAAATCACATATTAATCCTTGTTCGGGTACATCACATGGTCTTTTAATATCGTTTATTTCATTTATGAATCTAAGTGATGGAGAAATGCCTCCATGTGTGCAAAACATTAAAGGCGAAGGATCATGTTCACTCATACCAATAGATGCAGCTATAGGCATACGATTAAAAATATCTACAAATGATTTCCATACTTTAATTGAAGCACGTCTTTTACATTCATCATAAAATCCATATATTTTTGATATATCGGAAGTTTCGTGATTGCCTCTTAATAATATTACGTCTTTATGAAATAAAATTTTGTAACAAAACAAAAGCAAAATGACTTCTAAACTTTGAGTACCTCTATCTACATAATCACCTAAAAATATATATCTGTTTGTCTTTGAAGGATATCCTGTTCTTTCAAATATATTTAATAAATCTTTATATTGACCATGTATATCACCACAAATATGTATTGGTGGGTGTGTTTTTACAAGCATTTCGTCGTTCATAAAAGCAACTTTTACTTGTCTCAGTAACCAAAAAATTGCGTCTGTAGTAATAGGAAGTGTATCATTATTTGATTTTAATAATGCTTCTTTTATAAGATTTATGTATTTATATATATTCAATAAATCCTTTGTTGATGAAGGCATATTATAAAACACTAATCTATTTTTTCGTAATAAATGTGTGCATATTTTTTATAATTTAAATATGTAATGGATATCATCAACTGTGTTATTATTGGTTGTGTAGTTGCAATATTATTTATGATTATTAATTTCAATATAAAGGACAATGACAATATTATTATTCCACCTGAATTAGAAGCACAAATAATACCAATAGAAAAAAAACAAAAAGAAAAAGAAACAGATAAAAAATCTGAATCATTGGTTGAATTAGAAATGTTCAATTGTGTTGATAAATTGAAAGAAAAATTTGGTTTGTATAGTGATACAAATAATAAAAAAGACATATTGCTAGAAGAATTCAAATTATCGTCCAAAGTAAAAAAAAATAATAAAGCTAGAAAATTTGTTAAACAAAATATAAAAGAAAATTTTAGTAATGCGGATAATCCATTTGAAGCAATTTCTCATTTGGCATCATTCAATACCATCAAAAAGAAAATAGAAACTTATATTAAATCTAATTTGACACCCAATGATAAAGATAAAATACCAAAAGAACTTATAGATTCTATTAATAATGATTATAGATTAAAAATTCTAGAAAATGCAAATGAATTAAGTGACTTTCTAAATGAACCTGCAGTAAAAGAGCATGTTAAAAATAATTATACACAAATATGTGGAAGTTGTCCAAGAGGAGATTATGATACAACAGTCAAAGATGGTCAACCTTTAGTTGTTAGAATAAAAAATCTTGCTGATCAGGCAAATGGTTGTTCTGAAGTAAATGATATAGCGCAAAGAGTAGAGGATTTACAAAAAATGGCGACTCATATATTAGCAGTTAATACTGGTTTGCGTCCTCCAAGTGAAGGAAACAGTGGTAGCTTAGCGTAAATATAATAAATCCGTTTATTGCACATAATAAATATTTTTGTTATATTATCAATTATTTTCATATAAATAATAATAATAATATGTCTGATTTAATAGGGCTAACTATAACGGGAATAATTAGTGGTTTATTTGCAGGTTTTGTGGGTGCTGGCTCAGAAATATTAATAATACCATTACTTACTTACTTTAGTATATTTGAATCTGTAAAAACTAGAATTGGAACATCTTTATTAATGTTATTACCACCAACAGGGTTATTTGCTGTATATGAATTTTACAACAAAGGATTTGTAAACATTAGTTATGGTATTTATTTAGCTATCGTTTTTACATTATTTTCTTATTTCTCATCGCTTTATAGTGTTAACATTGACGATGCTATACTTAGTACGATATTTTCAATATTTACAATAATTGCAGGAGTCTATATGTTAATAACAAAGTAGAATGTTATAAAATAATATAAACACATAAAAATGAAATGTAAAGATAACTTAAGAATAAATAAATGAAACATGGCTATTCACAGTAAACATCTTAGAACGGTTATTGATTGTATGTTTAGAAGCGAAAATTGTCTTTTGGTAAAACATCAAGTAGACTCATTTGATTATTTTATATCAGATTTAATTCAAGATATTGTTAAGCAATATAATCCAATAACAATATACGGAGCATATAATGAAGAGTTGAAGAAACATGAACAAGAAATCCAAATTTCTTTTGGAACAATTGCTTTACATCCACCGTTAATTTATGAAAATGATGGTAGTATGGTTCAAATGTGTCCTGATATTGCACGTTTAAGAAGTATGTCTTATAGTTCGAATTTGCATGTTGATGTAATTGTTAATACTACAATGCGTTCTGGTCCAAAACTGGATGAAGTTGAAACAAGAGAAAAGATATTTGAAAAGATTTTGATTGGTAAAATTCCAATCATGGTGGGTTCTAGATATTGTAACACTGGTAATAATAAAACATCAAAAAAAACGTGTGGTATTGATCCCGGTGGTCATTTTATAATTACTGGTTCGGAAAAAGTAATTATTTCTCAAGAAAGACAAGCTGAAAACAAAGCATTTTGTTTCCATGTTAGTGCTGTTAGTGGAACTAGATTTTCTCATTGTGTTGAAGTAAAATCGGTACCTGAAGAAGGTTTCATGCCAGCTAAACCAGCTTGTGTTAAAATATCTAGTAAACCAAACCATATTGGGCATACACTTTATGTACATTTTCAAGGATTAAGAAAGGAAATTCCTCTTATGATTATGTTCAAAGCATTGGGTGTAGAAAGTGATAAAAAAGCATGTGATTATGTATTTGCATTCAGGGATTCAACTGTTCGTAAAAACATGATTGAAATGTTAGCTGCTTCTATTGAAGAAGTTGACAATATTACGCAACCGATGGCGTTAGATTATATTGCAAAATATTTGCCAGTTCCGGTAAGAGTTAGGCAAGGACAACCGGTTACACACGATATGCGTATTAAACACGTTAGAAATTCTATTACAAATGATTTTCTGCCGCACCTGAAAGATTCTTCAGAGAAGAAGGCATATTATTTGGGTATGATGACAAGAAAGCTGTTGCTATATTTTACAAAACGTATTAATGAAGACGATCGTGATAGTTTTGAAAACAAAAGAGTAGACACACCGGGAATTATGTTAGGAAATTTATTTCGTCAATCATTTACACGACTTATTAAAGATGCAACGTCAATATTGAATAGAGAGATCAGTGGCGGCGCTTGGAAAATAACAAACAACTTTCACAATATAGTAACTTCTAATAACATTTATAAAATTCTAAAATCAAACATTATTGAAACAAATATGAAATATTCATTAGCAACAGGTAATTGGGGAGTTAAAAATGCAACTGTAAAAATTGGTGTAGCACAAGTTTTACAAAGGTTGTCATATTTGGGAACATTGTCTCATTTGCGTCGTATTAATACTCCTATTGATAAAACAACTAAAATGACAAAACCGCGTAAATTACATCCGAGCACATATGGTTATATTTGTCCTGCAGAAACTCCTGAAGGTACATCTATTGGTATTGTAAAAAATATGGCATTATCATGCAATATTACTATGGATATACCGTCTAGTCAAGTAGAATCGATTATTCGAAATTTTCCAAGTTTTGAAGATATTAGTACAGGGAGATCGGGTTCTGCGGTATTTATTAATGGTATGATAATTGGAATTGTTGAAAATATGTTGGATTTATCAAAACATTTAATTCATCTAAGAAGATCTTGTATAATTCATGCTCATACAAGTATTGTGCCTGTTTTCAGTGATTTCGAGTTGCATATTTATACGAGTGGTGGTCGTCTTGTTAGACCATTGTTTATTGTTAATAATGGTAAATTGATATTTGATGAAAGACACATAAAATATATGTATGAAACACGTTGTTCTTGGAATGAATTTGTTGTTGGATGTTCAGATTTTCCTCCTGCGATTGAGTATATTGATGTTCAAGAAGCAGGAGTATCTATGATTTGCGAGCATCCTAACAATGTTGATAAAATTTCTACATATACACATTGTGAAATTGATCCTAGTCTAATTTTAGGTATATTGGCATCTAATATTGTATTTTCAAATCACAATCAATCACCGCGTAATACGTATCAATCGGCTATGGGTAAACAAGCGATGGGCGTTTATGCTACTAATTTCAGGCACAGGATGGATATGGTTGCAAACATTCTATGGTATCCTACAAGACCATTGGTTTCAACTCATAATAGTAGACATATGAATATGCATAGGGTACCTAATGGTAGTATTGTTATTATTGCTGTTGCTAGTGATAAAGGATATAACCAAGAAGATTCTCTGATGTTTAACAAATCATCGATTGATAGAGGATTGTTTAGATCAAGTTTCTTCCGAACGTATCATGTAGAAGAGAGGAAGAATCAATCAACTGGTGAGGAAGAACAATTTGCAAAACCTGATCCGAATAATACTCTACAAATGCGTCATTGTAGTTATGAAGCGTTGAGTGAAGATGGTTTTCCAATTGAAGGAAAATCTGTTAAAGGTGGTGATGCTATCGTTGGTAAAGTTGTACCAATGAATAATAGAAAGAAACCATCTACAACAACTGTATTTGATAAAGAGTTTCGTGATAACAGTACGTATATTCGAAATAATGAAGATGGTATTGTTGATACTAAATACGTATCAAGAAATAGCGAAGGATATTTGTTTTGTAAAGCCAAAATTCGTTCTGAAAGACGTCCGGGTATTGGAGATAAATTCTCTTCTACACATGGACAAAAAGGAACAATTGGAATGATATATAAAGCAGAAGATATGCCTTATAGCAAAGATGGTATTACACCAGATATTATTATGAATCCTCATGCATTTCCTAGTAGAATGACTTTTGCTCAACTTTTAGAATCTTTATTGGGAATTGAATGCGTTGATAAAGGAATGCATGGTGACGGTACACCGTTTACAAATATTTCTGTAGATATGATCTCTGATAGGTTAGAGAAAAGTGGTTATGATAAATATGGTGAAACAGAACTATATAGTGGTGAAACAGGGCAAAAACTAAACACAAAGATTTTCATGGGACCAACGTTTTATCAGCGTTTGAAACATATGGTCGATGATAAATTTCATGCAAGATCTACTGGTCCTATGGTACAAATGACAAGACAACCATCTGAAGGTAGATCTCGTGACGGTGGTTTAAGAATGGGTGAAATGGAAAGAGATTGTTTATTGGCTCATGGTGTTGCTCAATTTCAGAAAGAGAAATTCATGGAATTATCTGATAATTTTACGATATTTACAAACAAAGAAGGGATGATGTGTTCTGTGAATAAGAAGAAAAATATCGTAAATTCTTTATTGGATTCAAAGGGTAGAAATATTGGAAATATTTCTGAACATCGTATTCCATACGCTACGAAGCTATTCTTACATGAATTACAAACAATGGGTATAGCGGCTCATTTACATTCATAAACTTGAACATGTAATTAAAGTAAAATAAAAACTTGTATATGTGTTTTTTTTCTTTTTAAATAATATAATATGAAAGACGGTGAACGTAGCTTTACTGTTTTAGAATTAATGAAGCCTGCTCAACTTACCAAGAAACGCCATTCTATGAAAAAGACTGGTTTAACCAACAACAATGGTGGTAGATTTGAATCAAAAGACCCTGCTGGTGCCGCGAAAAAAGCTTTCAACCAAGCTTGTAGAGACAAAGACATTAAAGGACAATGTACTTTAGTTGTCAAATTACAAGAAACAACAGCTGGTTCGAGCAAAAAAGTTTACAGTTACAAGTTAAAACGTATTAAACTTAAAAAGCCAATAATGATGACCCGCGGAGGTGTAGAATATCCAATTGAATATGATACTAAAATAGAGTCATTAAATAAAGTAAACAAAGATTAAACAGTTAATTCAAGAAAATTAGAGCATAATTTGTATTTAACTTTGTCAATTATTTGCCAAATACACAAACATATTAAACAAAAGCAATTTGAAGATGAATTGTGTGAATAACTGCAAATTGTTTCGAATAAAAATTCAAAATCTATTTCTTTATGATTGAAAAACTCTTGTATGTAATTCATACCAAATATTAATCCGAAAAAACCGAATGCTAAAACATTGGGACTTATGTTATATGATACACAAAAATAACATAAACTAATAGTTATTAAAAAAGTTATTATTGTTGTAATTAATTCACTTTTTATTATAAAAGATGCAAATTTTGCCAAAGGATGTGTATATGGTGAATATGTAAATTCACTTTTACATACTGGACAAATATTTGATTTTTTGAAATGTAACCATTTATCCAAACATGATTTATGAACCCATTTCATACTACCAGAACATTTGCATGGATTAATAAGTGGTTCTTTTGTTTTTTCAAAACAAATTCTACATTCTTTTTCCATATTAATAATTAGTAATGAATAATAGTTAAAATTAACGCTATTAAATATTATTATTAATATGATATTTCGTTTTATTTTTACATTAACTAGTGCTTATTCGTATACACTTAATATACATCCATTAGAAAATAGAATTGGATATATAAAAAATATTGAAAATGTTAATAATTTAGATACACATATTCTAAACAGTTTGAGAGAAGATTTTAAGAAACATCCGTTACTAATATTTAAAAATGTAAAAAATGTTAGTCCACAAACATTTCTTGATTTTTCAAAAGAATTTGATTTAGATGCAGATTTAGATGCTTTAAATTCACCATTAGATTATCAGCATCAAATGTTGCAACCATTTGATCAGTTCCCTGATTGTAAACATGTTGCTCCGAGAGGTTTAATTGATCTAAAGGACTATTATAACATAAAAAATATTCATGTTGAACCATATGAACCGTTTAAAACTGATTATATATGGCATACAGATATTTTAGGACATGATTATAAACTTCCGCATGTGATTACTGCATTTTATATTGTAGAACAACCATTAATAGGCGGTGATACTGATTTTATTTCTGGTGAAAGAATTTATGAATGTTTAGAAAATGAAGAAAAAATAGCATGTGAAAATATTTTAACACAAATAAATCGTAGAAAATTTGTTACTGGTACCATGGAGCAAGATTATGCTGGAATTAATAGACTAGAAACACATTTAGAAATGGAAGAAGGTACAATTGAAGTACCTATACTTTTTGCACCAGATAATTCTGATGAATTACCGCGAATATTAGTTTTACCAACATTTTTTGAAAAAGTAAGTGGTTGGACAGTAGATCAATCAAGAAAATGGATGAAAGATTTTATGGTAAATAAAGTTTTACCTCATAGAATAAGTATACAATGGCAAAAGAATGATTTGGCTATTTTTAATAATAGACGTTGGATTCATTCGAGTACTCCAGCAAATGAGTATATTAAAAATGAAAATGGACCTCCTCGATTTTTAATGCAAACATTTATACCAACCAAAAAACCATTTAAAGCAGTAGTTCCAAATGCGAAAAATGCATATGCTTGTTATAATACAAAATGGATCAATGACCAAGAAATTTCTATTATTTCTGCTCACAATATGATAAAATTTTCAGATAATATTATAAAAAATGGTGGAAAAGTAGAAAAAAATAGTTATGAATATAGAACAAAACCTAATGCCACATTATTTTAGTTTTGTATATATTAACATATAGGGACACTGGTTTAAATTTGGTTTATCAATAATACCAATTTGTTCATCGTTATATAAATACCAAATATTGTTGTTTTTAAAATAGCCATAATAATGGTAATTTGAATGTATTATTACTGATACAAGTTCATATTTTTCTTTTTTATTTGGATTTGCTGCATATTTTGTCATATCCAATATATGGTCATACTGAATTCTTTTCTTAATATGTTGTGTTTGTTTTAATACTATTGCAAGATTATTTGGAAAATCCAATATATAACCGGATTTAATTATATTTCTAATATTATTGTGTTTATCTTTCCAACCACTTATTAATTCAGATTTGAAAAATTCATTTAAGTTGTCATATAAATTTGAATGAGTTAAAGCAAGTTCTATAGATGTAAAAAATTCTTTATTTTTGTTAATTTCTAAAGGTTTATTTGTTGTTTCCATTTTATATAATAAAACACCTTTGAATGAAATATCATCAACATAATCTAGTATATGTAAAAATGCTTCGTGGGCATCATGTGGTTGACCAATTTTAAAATGTTTATTTAATTTTAAAAAATTATATATCAAATTAGGTTTGAATGGACAATTTTTCTTTAATTGTTTTAATTTTATCAATATATGTACCCATTGTTTATTTTTAACTAATATATCAACATGAAGAAAGATTTGAAGTATAACATTTAAATAACATGTGTTACCATAATTTATAAATACTACCATAAATATATTCATTATGTCACTTTTTTTATATTAAATTTTTAACGGAAATATTATTAATAAAAAAGAACTATTTATTAATGAAACTAGGAGATACATGTTCAATCAAAGATGTTGTTGGAATTGTTACTTATTTAGATTCTGACAATAATTATGCTGAAATTACAAAAACAAAAAATTCAATATGTGACTTATTTACAATATCGAATGATGATTGGATAAGTATTGAATATGAAAATGGTAGTTGGAAAAAGAATAAAGATGAAGTTGTTATTATAAAAGAAAATTTAGAGAATAGTTTCATATGTATCAAATATTTGGATGGAGAAAATATTGATTTGGTAAAAAATATTGAATCACAAAAAAATTACAACGCAATATTTTCTAATAATTCTAGTGATTTACATGGTAAAAGTGGTGATCTTTTTGAAATATTGAATATTGATAAAGAAAATGGAATAATAACTTGTATTAACAATGAAGATGAGAATGCAGAAGAATTGTATGTAGATATATCAAAAGGAATATCAAAAAAAAATATATCAGCATCATCAATTATTGATTTTTGTGAAGTATCTTATTCTTCTAGTGATGATGATAGTGATGATAGTGATGATGATAGTGATGAAGACACGAATGAAGATGATGGAAAGCCAAAACAAATTTTTACAATGAAAGATGAAATTAATGAAGATGATAAAGAATTAACGACACAACAAAAGAGAGAGTTTATAGGAAAATCTTTAAGATTGATGTTCAAATCGAAAGATTTATCCGGAGACGATGTGATAAAACTAATAGACAGAATATTCAATAGTTTGAAAAAGGAATTCAATTCAAGTTTAGATTTTTCAAATTCAATAATGAAAAGTGAACATATAATACCAATTTTATCTGATTATGTTATTCATGAAACAAATACTACGTTTTATGAAGAAAGTAATCCATATTTTAGTTTTGTTCAGAATGAAATAAGTCCATTATTAATAGTTGATAATAACAATTCAGCATCGATCACCCACAACAGTGAAGCAAAAGATGCTTCATATAGAAATATAGTTTTGAATCCTGCATATATGTATAATAATAGTCGTTCAATTTTGAATAGTTCAGATAAAGTAAATATTTTAAAATATAATATTAGAGGAACTGATTTTGAATTTACAAACTTACCACCCAATAAAGAAGAGTTTGAACAAGCAATTAAAGAAGACATAAATATATTAGAAGTTTTTAATATAAATAAGCATGATATACCAATTGAATATGCAAATTTGATTCCTAAAATGGATAATAAACTTAATATATTAAAAAATAATAAACTAAAATACAAAAAAATTAATAGTTATCCATTAATAAAAAATAGCAATACAAAAATAAAAGAAAAAGTAAAAAAACCAAATATTGGATCATATTTGAAAATTAATCATAAAAATATCAATATTGATAATACATTAATATGGGATAATTCTGTTGTTTGGCCTAGAAATATAGCTATCAATATGAGTAAATTAAATCCACAAGTTGCAAGTTATTTGCTTAATAATTATGAAATTGGAACAAATATTCCAATGGGTAATAATCAAAGAAAGGAATATTTGGAACAAATAATGAAAAATGAAATTTTACAAGAAAAATTATCAAGAAATGTTGTACAAATGAATGAATCAAAAAAAAATATTATGAAATTGCCAAAAGAAGAAATAGTTGAAAAAATAAATCCAAGTAGAAAAGCTTGGAATGATGCTGAAAAGAATCCTGATACAGAAATATTTAATAAAATACATATACTTACAAGTGGTAAATTTGTACGTGATGCGATAAAGGGAGAAAATCCTTATTATTTTATTGATATTCTAACTAAAGAGAAATTTGTGCCTAGACATGAATTATTAAAACTCAGGATACAAAATGTTACTTATAATTCAGAATCAAAACAACTTTATGACTGTTTATTAAATCAATGGGGTAAAGAAGAAGAACATACAACAAACATAATTAGTATTATTAATAATGAATTTTTAGGTTTTAAAGAAAATGAATACAATTATTTAGATAACAAATCTTATATTCCTAATTATTTACCTGAGAAAAACGATAAAAACATAAAATTTGATGAGAAACATGATACTTTTATGAGAATTGGATTTATGAGTGGATTTAAAACCTTAATAACTGAATTTAATTCAAAAGTACAATATAAAATAGGATTCAATATTGATTTTAAAGAATATATAATAATAGGTACAAAATTTTTTAACACGGATGATTGGATTACTTTTATTAATCAATATTCTTATCCGGAGAAATTTGAAAAGAATTCAGATATTATTAATGCTTCAAAAAAACTAATGAGATTTGAAAAAAATATAGAAAAGTTGCTAGTTGCTTTCAATTCTTTAAAAAAGAAAGATCCAAAAGATAAAAAAATTCCTGCAATATACAAACGGCTAAAACAAGAATTAGTTAAATCAAAAGAGAATTATACAAAAAAACTTTGGAAATTAGTAGGTATTTATATAACATCATATTTATATTCAAGACTAAATATATCTGAAGAAGGAAAACTAAAAATATATTCAAAATTATCTGAAGATTTTAAGAAAGGTGGAACAATACCACCATGGGCTGAAGATATTAGTATATTTAACGAAAAAACTTTAAAAAAGTATTCAAAGACTTTATGGGAATATAACAGTATCAAAGAAAATGAATACAAATATTCTTATGTTAAAAAAATAAAAAAGAATAGTATATTCAAATCGATTAAAACATCTCAATTAATATTATCAAACAATATTAAACCATTAAAATATGAACAACCATTAATTGAAAAATCATCAAAAAAATCTATTCATTTAAATAAGATTGCAAATAATATTGTAAAACCAAAATTATTACAATGGGAATTATATAATTCAAAAAAAATAATTAATGATAATAAATGGTATTTATTGAAAACAGTTGATGAAAATGAAGAAAAGAACTATAAATGTTTATTATCAAATCTTTGCTATATTATTTTACAATCTTCTACATCTAGTATTGATTTTAAATTTCCAAAAAAACTATCAACATTAAAAGATAAAGGATATGGGGATAGAATGAATAGTTGGCTAAGTGAAATATATGAAATAAGAAATTATATTAAAAACATAGAATTTTCAGATAAACTGATTGAAACAATTCGTCCACATATAATACAATTTCGTGAGTATATACGAATAAATTCTAATAAAAATTCATCAAAACAAAATTGGATCTATTTAATGCAACATTTAATAAATGAACAACCTGAGTCTGAATTGCAATATACAAATTATTTAAATGTATTAGAAAGAGTGTTTAGTTATTATATTGAAAATGTGCAAAAGTTTTGTGGAAATAATCTTAGTATGCAAAAATCAACAGTTGAAAGCATATATGCATCTGCAGCCGAAGATGAGGCAAGTAGTTTTTATAACAAGAATGCGAATAATAAAGTTGAACAAAAGATAAATAAAGAACAACAAAACAGAAGTCTTGGACTATATGCGAAAGGATTACAAAAACAATTTGATATTAGTACTGTACAAAATGCATATTCAGAAGATTCTGGACCAAATTCATTTACAAGTGAATATGGGCAAAATTTTGATAATGATGATGATCATTATAATGAAGAAATGTAGATTTAGTCATTTCTTGATTTTATATTTTTTAACTTTGAACCTATAAAATGTATATTTACATATATTCTAATCAAAGCGCACATTATAAATCCGATCCATATTTCTTGTAAATTTGACGTTTTATTTATAATTAATGAAAAAAATGCCAATGCTAAAGCGGCGCCACTACCCAATACTTTATACATTCCGAGACCTTGACTAGTACCTTCATTAATACAAGTAAATGTATTAACCGCTTGAAAAAGTGCTCCAATTGGTATAAGCATATTACTATGCATTAATATTTGTGTATCAGAAGTAAAAAATTGTAATATTTTGAAACCAAACAAGTGAATTGTTGCAACTATAGTACTGACTAAAAATCCCCATTTATGAAGTCGTTTTATAACAAAACTCGGATCTTTATATCTAGGAATCAATATTGATGATATTAATCCATAAGAATAACTAAGTATAAAACCGAATTCAAACAATTGTAAATTTAATACGTGTGTTGCAGCTAATTTATCTGTATAATCAATATGCTGAATTTTTCTAGATGCTAATAAAAATACTAAATTTAGAGACACTCCTCTTAATTGAACACTTAATCCTTGTGTTACTATTTTGAAAATTTGATTATATTTAATCAAACCAAAATTAATTATTTTATCTTTGTACAATTTTGAATAAAATAAAATAAATCCAAAAATTTCAGAAATAAGTGTCCCCAAAGCAACTCCTCTTACTCCCATAAATTGCATAAAAATTGGATCTAAAATAGCATTACATAATTGTGAATATACATTAAAACGCATTGGTGTTTTTAAATCCTTTTGACCTCGTAAAATAGCAAATGCTAATGAATTCAATAATGCAAAAATTAATCCTAAACATCTTAATTGGAAATAATGACATGCATACAAATAAGATGGTGATATTTCAGGTATAATTGTTTTAA
>MDSZ01142492.1_pt1 | contig 13865 bp, 11 predicted proteins | sample 811201 | NCBI WGS metagenome assembly MDSZ01 (sample SAMN05326647, study PRJNA326480) | marine metagenome | isolation source: seawater | place: Indian Ocean: North | collected 2010
CGCGCGGTGATGCGGGTATGGTCCAATATGCCGCCGGCAATCGCCATTTCCGGGATCATGGTGACGCCTAGGCCATTGTCGACCATCTGAATGAGCGTGTGCAGCGACGTGCCCATCATCGTCGCGCTGGCGCGCAGGTCGGGGCGGTTGCACGCGGCGAGCGCATGATCCTTCAGGCAATGGCCATCCTCCAGCAGCAGCAGCTTACTCTCGTCGATCATGCCGGGCTTGATCCATTCGGGCGGATTGGTCGGATCATCCTGCGGGAAGGCGACATAGAGCCGGTCCTCGAACAGGATTTCGCTGTCCAGTTCGCCGGTGGGGAAGGGCAAGGCCAGCAGCACGCAGTCGACATTGCCGTGGCGCAGCGATTCGATCGCGGCCTGGCTGGTTTCTTCGCGCAGATAGAGTTTGAGTTCAGGCCGATCGGCACGCAGCCGGGGCAAAAGGCGTGGCAGCAGGAAGGGCGCGATAGTCGGGATGACGCTCATGCGCAGTTCGCCGGTCAGCGGCTTGCCCGATGCTTCGGCGATCGCGGCCAGTTCCTCCGCCTCCCGCAGCACGCGATGCGCCTTTTCCACGATGCGGTCGCCCAGCGCGGTAAACCGGACCACACGGCGCGTCCGTTCGACCAGGGTGACGCCGATCAGCGATTCCAACTCACGGATGCCGGCGGACAATGTGGATTGCGTCACGAAACAGGCTTCGGCTGCTTTGCCGAAATGCCCCTGTTCCTTCAGCGCCACCAGATATTGCAGCTGTTTCAGCGTCGGCAGGTAACTGGACATTTATCGGCTTCCTCGATCAGAAGGCCGAATATAAGCGGCCTACCCGATAAATCCAAGCCATTTGCCGATGCCGAACGCCGAGGTGATGGTAAGGATGGTGCCGACCGCAGAGAACAGGAAGCGCGGGGCGATCCGCCGTGCGAGCATCGCGCCAAAGGGGGCAGCGACAACACCGCCGATCAGGAGTCCAACGGTGTAGGTCGTGAATGTCTCCCACCCCAGATGGAACAGGAAGGTGAGGCTGATCGACAGCGTCAGGATGAATTCGACGCTGTTGACCGTGCCGATGGTGTGGCGCGGGCTGGACCCTTGCAGTAGCAGGTTTGACGTCACGATCGGACCCCAGCCGCCGCCGCCGGTCGCATCCATGAAGCCGCCGGCCAGCCCCAGCGGCGTCACCCATTTGGGATCGCGCGGCTTGGGCGGCAGATGGAAGCCGCGCCAGATAAGATAGAGGCCGATCGCCGCCAGATAGATCTGGACGAACGGCTTGATCGCCGATCCGTCAATGTTCGAGAGCAGATAGGCACCCGCCACACCGCCGACGACACCGGGGATGAACAGCCGCGCGAACAGCCGCCAGTCGACATTGCCGTGCAGGATATGGCTGATCGCAGATACGCCGGTGGTGAAGGTTTCGGCGGCATGGACACTTGCCGACGCGCGACTGGGCGGCACGCCCATGGCCAGCAACAAGGTGCTGGAAATGACCCCATAGGCCATGCCCAGGGCGCCGTCGATCATCTGAGCGCCGAAACCGATGAGGATGAAAGGCAGGATTTCGCCAGAATTGGCCAGCAACGCGTCAATCATCCGTCGTCCTTGGGTTTGATTGTCTACTACATTGATAGGCATACCTCCCAAAGCAAAGCAAGCACCTCTTTTCGGCGGGAATGTCCGGCCATGGGGTTGGTCTGGAAAAAGCGCCGCGGGAGGCCTATGTTGGCCGTCATTGGGTTCAGGATTTCAGGGACGCGGGATGCTGCGCAATCTTATTAGCTATATCGATTCGGTGAAGGCGCGCGATCCCGCGCCTCGATCCCGCGCCGAAATCCTGCTATATCCGGGCGTCTGGTCGCTTGCCTTTCACCGGGTGGCCCACCGGCTGTATCGCGCGCGGCTGTTCTTCCTGGCGCGCCTGGTCAATCACATCGCCCGTTTCCTGACAGGCAACGACATTCACCCCGGCGCACGGATCGGCAAGCGCTTCTTCATCGACCATGGCTTTACCGTGATCGGCGAGACGGCGGAGATTGGCGACGATGTCACGCTCTATCAGAATGTCACGCTGGGCGGGACCGATCCCGCCAACGGCATTGCGGGCAAGCGGCACCCGACGCTGCAAGACGGCGTGATCGTCGGATCGGGCGCGCAGGTGCTCGGGCCAGTGCAGGTCGGCGCGCGGGCGCGGGTCGGTGCCAACGCCGTCGTGACCAAGAATGTGCCCGACGGCGCGACCATGGTGGGCATCCCGGCGCGGCAGATGCTGGTTGACGTTACCGCCTATCAGCGCGACTTCGTGCCCTATGGCACGCCCTGTTCCGACTGTTTCGACCCGGAAAAGCAGAAGCTGGAAATGCTCCAGTGCGAGGTCGAGCAATTGCAGAAACGGTTGGCGCAATTGATGGCCGAGCGGCAGACCCCGCAGTTGCCCGACGCCGATACGCTGTTCAAGGACCGTGACCGCGCCTGATGACCAATGTGACGCCGTTTCCCGCCGCGACTCCCGGCCAAGTCGGTTTTGAGCGGCCGGAACTGCAACGGATCATGGATCTTTATGGCCGGATGGTCGCGGCTGGCCATTGGCGCGACTATGCGATGGACATGGGGCGCGATGCCGCGATTTTTAGCGCCTTTCGCCGCTCCGCCGAACGCCCGGAATATCGTATCGAAAAGCGGCCGGCGCTGCGCAACCGCCAGGGCATGTGGGCGCTGGTGGGGGAAGGCGGCGCGATATTGAAACGCGGCGCGGACCTGCACAATGTGCTGGCGCCCGTCGAACGCAAGTTGCTGCGGATCGTCGAGGACTGAGACAGGCAGCAGGCTGGGCGATCGTCACGCCCGCCATTGCGAAACAGGACGGGAACGCTATCTGTCCCCTGATGTCTGGTCCCCAATCCCCCGATCGTTTCCACGAAGACAAGGCCACCTACACCGTCACCGGCAGCCAGCCGGATATCGACGCGGGGGTGGAGGCGATCCGCACCGTCCTCAAGACGCTGCCGATCCGGCCTGGCGTTTATCGCATGCACGACGCGCGCGGGGATGTGCTCTATGTCGGCAAGGCGCGCGCGCTGAAAAACCGTGTCGCCAACTATACGCAGGTCGATCGCCTGCCCAAGCGGCTGCAACGCATGGTCGCCCAGACCTGCAGCATGACCATCGTCACCACCAACAGTGAGGCTGAGGCGCTGTTGTTGGAGGCGCAGCTGATCAAGCGATATCGCCCGCCCTATAATGTCCTGCTGCGCGACGACAAAAGCTTCCCCTTCATTCTGCTGCGCGACGATCATGCCTTTCCCCGCGTGCAGAAACATCGTGGCGCGCGCAAATATCAGGGGCGCTATTATGGCCCCTTCGCCAGCGCAGGATCGGTGACGCGCACGATCAATGCGCTGCAAAAGCTGTTCCTGCTGCGGTCCTGCACCGATAGTTTCTTCGCCAATCGCTCGCGCCCCTGTCTGCTCTATCAGATCAAGCGTTGTTCGGCCCCCTGCGTCGACCGGATCGACGAGGCGGGCTATGCCGAACTGGTCCGCGACGCGCAGGATTTCCTCGGCGGCAAGTCGACCGCCGTGCAGAAGAAGCTGGGCGCGGCGATGCAGCAGGCGTCGGATGCGATGGATTTCGAACAGGCAGCGGTGATCCGGGATCGGCTGAAGGCGCTGACCTTCATCCAGGGCAGCCAGGCGATCAATGCCGAGGGGCTGGGCGACGCCGACATTTTCGCGCTGGCGGAAAAGGGCGGGGCGATGTGCATCCAGGCATTTTTCATTCGCGGCGGCCAGAATTGGGGGCATCGCAGCTTCTTCCCTGTCCATACCGCCGATGTCGCGACGGAGGAGGTGCTGGAAAGCTTCATGGCGCAATTTTACGAGGAAGTGCCGCCGCCCAGGCTGATCCTGGCCGACCGGCAGCCTGCCGAATGCGAACTGATGGCGCTGGCGCTCTCGGAGCGCGCGGGCGGCAAGGTGCGGATCGAAGTGCCGCAGCGGGGTGAGCGCACCCGTCTTATCAAGCAGGCGCAACGCAATGCGGTGGAGGCGCTCGACAGGCGGCTGGCGGAAACCACCAGCCAGGGCCGCATTCTTGACGAGATGGTCGAAACCTTCGGGTTGGAAGGTGTGCCGGACCGCATCGAAATCTACGACAACAGCCATATTCAGGGCGCGCATGCGTTGGGCGCGATGGTCGTTGCCGGACCGGAGGGATTCCGCAAGAACGCCTATCGCAAGTTCAACATGAAGAATCCGGAGATCAGCAACGACGATTTTGCGATGATGCGCGAAATGTTCGAGCGGCGGTTCGGTCGCGCCGCGCGCGAGGATCCCGACCGCGACAGCGGCGAATGGCCCGACCTGGTGCTCATCGACGGCGGTAAGGGGCAGCTATCGGCTGCGCGCGGCATATTGGAGGATTTGGGGATCGAGGATGTGTGCATGATCGGCGTTGCCAAGGGGCCGCATCATGGCCGCGAAGGGCGCGAGGTGTTCCACCTGATGGACGGCCGTGAAATCACCTTTCCCCTGAACCACCCTGTGCTGTTCTACCTTCAGCGCCTGCGCGACGAAGCCCACCGCTTCGCCATCGGCGCCCACCGCGCCAAGCGCAGCAAGGCGATCACCGTCAGCTCGCTGGACGAGGTCCCCGGCATCGGCCCTGCGCGCAAGAAGGCCCTATTGATGCACTTCGGCACTGCCCGCGCCGTCCGCGACGCCGCCCTGGAAGATCTGGCCAAGGCCCCCGGCGTGTCGAAGGCCGTGGCGCAGCAGGTTTATGATTATTTTCACGGGTGACGTGAGACAAGCCGTCGGGCACGGGCTAATCGAATCCACATTCGCGCCCATCATCATGGCAAATGCAGACAGGGGGGGCTCACTGCGCGCTATCATATGCCATTGCAAGGAGAAGCATCCGCAACCGCATCGGGCGAGATCGATAGCCAGTGAGATGAAAAGAATGGTGGACGCACTAGGGCTCGAACCTAGGACCCGCTGATTAAGAGTCAGCTGCTCTACCAACTGAGCTATGCGTCCATCCGGGGCGGCCGATCGGGCCAGCGTTCCGAAGTGGGCGGACTGCTAGCAGCGGCGGCTCGTTTTGCAAACCCCTATTTGCAGCTTGTCGCGATTTTTTGCCGAAGTCGCGATCAGGCCCAGTCGCCGGGCCGCCGCTGCCGTTTGCCCGACCGGTCGATGGCCATGATGATGCCGATGCACAGCATCACGGTCAGCATCGATGACCCGCCGTAGGACATGAAGGGGAGGGGAATGCCGACCACCGGCGCCAAGCCCATCACCATCATGAGATTGATCGCCACATAGAAGAAGATGGTGGTGGTAAGGCCGGCCGCCGCCATCCGCGCGAATTTGTCCTGTGTTCGCATGGAGACGCGCAGGCCCCAGCGGAACAGGAGCAAGAACGCGCCGATCATTAGGACGCCCCCCAACAACCCCCATTCTTCGGCCATGGTGGCGAACACGAAATCGGTATGGCCTTCGGGCAGATAATCGAGGTGACTTTGCGTGCCTTGCAGGAATCCCTTGCCCCAGATGCCGCCTGAACCGATCGCGATTTTCGACTGGCTGATATGATAACCTGCGCCCAGCGGATCGCTTTCGGGATCGAGGAAGATCAGCACCCGCTTTTGCTGATAATCGTGCAGAAAGCTGAAGGCGATAGGGATGGCCGCAGCGACGGTCAGGCCCGAACCGATGAACAGTCGCAGCGGCAGCCCGGCAAGAAACATGACGGTGACGCCGCCCGCCGCGATCATCGTTGCGGTGCCAAGGTCAGGCTGCACCAGCACCAGCGCCCAGGGCAAGCCGATCAGCACCAGTGCGGGCCAGATCGCGTTCCATCGTCGAATTTCGCCGACAGGCAGCAGCGCATAGAAACGCGCGACCGTCAGGACGATGACCGGCTTCATGAATTCGGACGGCTGTAGCTGCATGAACCCAAGGTTGATCCATCGCTGGCTGCCGCCCCTGACGCCCCCGATCAGTTCGACCAGAACCAGAGCGACCAGAATCGCCCCATAGGCGGGAAAGGTGTAGCGAGCAAAGACCTCAACCGGGATGCGGCTGAGCACCAGCGCCATGACGGTGAAGATGCAGAAGCGAACCGCCTGATTGGCGGCCCAGGGGAAAATGCTGCCGCCCGCGGAACTATAGAGAACGAGAGTACCGAAGCCGGCGATTGCCAGCAATAACGCCAGCACGCGCCAAGGAAACTGCGTCAAGGATTGCGGAATGATGCTCATGGGGCGTCGGCCGCGTCGCTGCCATTGTCGGGCGCGGGAGCAGAAGCATTGGCGGTATCGGACGCATTGGACGCGTTGGCGGCTTCGGGTGGCGGCACTTCGCCCTTGCGGATCGCTTCGGCCATGCGAAAGGCGGCCATCTGGCGATTTTGCCGTTCGGCCGGTGTTCCGCCCCAGCCCTTTTCCAGAGTGACCAGCTTTTCCATCGCCCGCTCGGGATCGAAAAGATAGGACAATGTATCGCTGGCGATCATGGGCGCGTCCTCATTGCGGATCAGGTGGCCGCCATGTTCGATGATGCATCCCACCGCATAGCGCGGCTTGTCGAAGGGCGCAAAACCCTGGAACAGGGCATGATCGCGCAGCTTGAACGCGAGCGAACTGTTGCCGCGAACGCCGCCGGCCCGTTCCGCCATGGTGATGCGCCGCACCTGCGCCGTGCCGGTCTTGCCCGCGATGAGGACATTCGGGATGTTCATGCGCGCCGCGCCACCGGTTCCCCCGCCATTGACGACCGCGCTCATCGCATCGCGAATGATGACCAGATGCTCTTCGCTGGCGCCGACCAGCGCGGGGTCCGGGCGCGGCGCATCGTAGAGGAAATTGGGCATCAGTTGCCGACCGGTCGCCAGCCGTGCCGCCATCACCGCCATTTGCAGCGGGTTGATCAGCATGTATCCCTGACCAATTGTGGCATTCACCGTGTCATAGACCTGCCATTTCTGGTTATATTTCCGTTCCTTCCACGCGGGGTCTGGCACCGTGCCGTAACTCTGGCTGGGAAAAGGAAGGTCGAAGCGCTGCCCCATGCCGACGCGATGGGCCATGTTGGCAATGCGGTCCATCCCGATCCGCTGGGCCATCTGGTAGAAATAAATGTCGCAGCTCTGCGCGATCGCCCCGCGCATGTTGAGCGGGCCATGGCCGCGCCTTTTGTGACAGTGGAAAAGCGTGTTGCCGACCCGGATCGCGCCGCCGCAACTGATCGTCTCCTGCGGCCCCACGCCCGCTTCCAGCAGCGCCAGCGCCACCATCGGCTTGACGGTGGAGCCGGGCGGATAGAGGCCCTGCAAGGTCTTGTTGCGCAATGGAACATGATCGTCTTGCGAAAGCATATTCCATTCGAGGTGGCTGATGCCGTCGGAAAAGCTGTTGGGATCGAAACTGGGCATGGACGCCATGGCCAGCACGTCGCCATTCTGACAATCCAGCACGACGACGGCGCCGCTCTGCGTCGCCAGGCGGCGGCCGGCATATTCCTGAAGGCCAGCGTCGATGGTGAGCTTGATCGAGCGGCCCGGCGTGTCGGGTCGGGTGGTGAGTTCGCGCACGATCTTGCCGCGCGCGGTAACTTCGACGCGCTTTGCGCCGGGCTTGCCCGTCAGATGCCGGTCGAACGCTTTTTCCAGCCCGTCCTTGCCGACCTTGAAACCGGGGGTGATGAGGAGCGGGTCCTTGCGCTCCTTATATTCTTCGGCCGTGGCGGCACCGACATAGCCCAGCAGATGACCGACCGTCGCTCCGGCCGGGTAATAGCGCGAAAAGCCCTGGCTGGGCGCGACACCGGGCAGGTCGGGCAGGCGCACACTGACGGCGGCGAACTGATCATAGGTCAGCTTGTCGGCGACCTGCACCGGGCGAAAGCCGGCCGACTTTTCCAGTTCGTCGCGGATGCGGTCGATCTCATCCGATTCCAGGCTGAGCAATTGCGCGAGGTGGCGGATCGTGCCGTCTGCATCGACCATCCGCTGGGGGATGAGGTCGACGCGGAAATCCGTACGATTATTTGCCAGCGGCTTGCCATGCCGGTCCAGAATCCAGCCCCGCCTGGGCGGGATGAGCGTCAGGTTGACGCGGTTGCTTTCGGAAAGCGCGGTATAATGCTCATTTTCCGCGACGCTGATCCAGGCCATCCGGCCGATCAGCATCGCGCCGATCGCGCCTTGCAGACCACCCACCACCATCGCGCGGCGGGTAAAGGTGAAGGTCTGGCTGGCTTCGGTAACGGATTTGCGCTTGGACTTGAGAAACGTCATGCCATGACGCGCCAGCGATCGATCCGTGCGCACTGCCGGACTATGAAGGGAAAAAGCAGCATCGACCAGAGCATCTGCGGCGCGACCAAAAGCAATTCTATGCGGCCCCCGCCCGTGACCCGGGCGAAGAACCATCCACCAATGAGACAGAAGATAATGGCAAGACAGGCAATTAGCCAGTCCTGCCGATAACTGCGCCAGACCAGCCGATGTTCGAACGCATCGACACCGATCAGCGTGATGGTCCACAGGAACATGGCCGATCCGATGGGCTGCCCGCTCATCAGATCGTCGAACAAGCCGAGCGGCAGCCCAATCCATGCCCGCCACAATTCGGGGCGGAGCAAGCGCCAGGCGAGGAGCAGCAGCAGACCAAAGGGCGGCAGGACCGGCGACTGGGCGACGAACGGGAGCGCGGTAAGAGAGGAGCCCAGCATGACCACGATGACGGGCGTGCCGGCCAGGCGAAACCGGCCCGGATGGCGTCCCAGCCGGGGGACGTGGTGGAGATGCGGGTCGATCACGGCGCGCTCGCGTTGCCGGAAGGCGTTTCCTCGGCTGGTGTGACGGCCGGATCCTGCCGCGTGACGACCTCTTCGAAGGCGCGTTCGACGACGACCGCGTCGATGCGCGAGGGGTTGGCGAGCGGAAAGCCCCAGGCGATTTCGCCCTGAACCCGGACAACGACCGCGACAGGAATATTGGGTTGATAAATGCCGCCGATGCCGGACGTCACCAGCAGGTCGCCGGGCTTGAACGGGTTGCGACCGGCCGACAAAGCACGAATTTCCAGCGACCCGTCACCGCCCCCGGTGGAAATGGCGGGAACGCTGTCGTTGGCGCGGCGAACGGGAACGATGTTCCCCGTGTCGGTGAGCAGTAAAACTTCCGATGTGTTGGGCGTCGTGCTGTCGATCCTGCCAACCAGCCCTTCAGCCGCACGCACGGGCATGCCGGGGCGGACCCCCTGCCAGCGCCCGGCATTGAGGCGGGCGAAGCGACGGGTGCTGCCCGAACTGGAACTGATAAGGCGGGCGGTCAGCAGATCGCTCTGATCCTCATCCACCAGCTTCAACAGTCGTTTGAGCCGCGCATTTTCCTGCGCGATCGCGCGCGCTTCGATGATGCGGTTGCGATCGGCTTCGACCTGGCGGCGCAGGGCGACATTTTGTGAGCCCGCGCGCCAATAGGCGGCGAGCACTTCATCAACCGAGCTGATGCCGCTTACCATATTCTTGAGCCCAACCGAGATGGGCCGCGTGACTTCTGCTGTCACCGTGCGCAGGCCGGCAAAGCCAGTCGGATCGAAAATCGCGATCACGACCAGCAGCAGGCCCGCTACCGCGCCGACAACCGCGACGACATAGCTTGCAAACAGGCTATATTGCGCCTTCCGGTTGATGCCGGGGCGGCGGCTGGGTGGCCGCGCCATGTGCGGTCCCCTTCAATCAGGCGGTCTGGAGCACGCCCCGGAAGATCGGATCCTCCATCGCACGGCCAGTGCCGATCGCAACGCAGGTCAGCGGATCTTCCGCGATGGTGACGGGCAGGCCCGTTTCGTCGCGCAGTTCATCGTCCAGCCCCTTGAGCAAGGCACCGCCGCCGGTCAGGACGATGCCCTGATCAACGATATCGGCCGCCAGTTCAGGCGCAGTGTTTTCCAAAGCGATCCGCACGCCTTCGACGATGGTGCTGATCGGTTCTGCGAGCGCGTCGGCAATCTGGCCCTGGTTGATCGAGATTTCCTTGGGCACGCCGTTGACGAGGTCGCGACCCTTGATGTGGATCGTTTCACCGACGCCGTCTTCGGGCGGCTGCGCGACGCCGAACTGCTTCTTGATCCGCTCCGCCGTGGCTTCGCCGATCAGCAGATTATGGTGACGGCGAACGAACGACACGATCGCTTCGTCCATCTTGTCGCCGCCAACGCGGACCGACGTGGTGTAGGCAAGGCCGCGGAGCGACAGAACAGCAACCTCGGTCGTGCCGCCGCCAATATCGACCACCATCGAACCGATCGGTTCGGTGACGGGCATGTCGGCGCCGATCGCGGCGGCCATCGGCTCTTCGATCAGGAAAACCTGGCTCGCGCCGGCGTTGCTGGCGGCGTCGCGGATCGCGCGACGTTCGACGCTGGTCGAACCCGATGGCACGCAGATCACGATTTCCGGCGCGCGCCAGGGGCTGTGCTTGCCGCCATGCACCTTGGTGATGAAATGCTTGATCATCTGTTCGGCGACGTCGATGTCGGCAATGACGCCGTCGCGCAGCGGACGGATGGCCTCGATCGAATCCGGGGTCTTGCCCATCATCAGCTTGGCGTCTTCGCCCACGGCCTTGACGCGTTTGACGCCGTTCAGCGTTTCGACTGCGACAACGGAGGGTTCGTTAAGCACGATCCCGCGGCCGCGCACATAGACGACCGTGTTCGCGGTGCCGAGGTCGATGGCCATATCCTGAGAGGAGAATTTCAAGAGACGCGAAAAGATCGACATGCCTTATCCTGTTTCGCCCGCCGTCCCCGCGAGGCAAAAGGGACCGGTCGGATTACGGTTCGCTCGGCCGCTTGCCCGTCGTCCTTGCCCCTTGCGGTGCAAAAAATTTGGGTTCGCGGCTCGCGGAGAGCGCTCGCTTGGGCTAGTCACTAATCAATGTCAATACGCCGTCTGCCTGAACATCTGGTCAATCGTATCGCTGCCGGTGAAGTGGTCGAAAGACCCGCTAGCGCGCTGAAGGAAATCGTCGAAAATGCGCTGGATGCGGGCGCGCATCGCATTGCGGTGCGATTGTCCAATGGCGGCTTGGACCGCATCGAAGTGATCGACGATGGCTGCGGCATGGATTCGGGTGAAATGGCGCTGGCCCTGGAGCGCCATGCGACATCGAAGCTGCCCGACGATGCGATCGAGAATGTAGCGACGCTGGGCTTCCGTGGCGAAGCGCTGCCCTCGATCGCCAGCGTAGCGCGGCTGTCGATCGATAGCCGCCCGCGCGGCGCGGATGGATGGAACCGCACGGTGGACAATGGCCAATTGGTGGCGGAAGGCCCGGCCGCCTTGCCGCCGGGTACGCGCATCACGGTAGAGCAGCTTTTTGCCAGGGTGCCGGCGCGTCGCAAGTTCCTGCGGTCGCCCAAGGCCGAATATGCCGCCTGCCTCGACTGCATCCGGCGGCTCGCGATGGCGCATCCCGCCGTGGCCTTTTCCGTAGAGCATGACGGTCGGCGAGTACTGGGCGTGCAGGAGGGCGAGGCGCGCGAGGAGCGGGTGGCGGCCCTGACCGATCGCCAACTGGCCGACAATCATGTCATCGTCAGCCTGGAGCGTGAGGGCATTCGTCTGTCCGGGGTCGCCTCCTTGCCCACGTACAATCGTGGCGTGGGCGATCATCAATATCTGTTCGTCAACGGCCGGCCGGTGAAGGACCGGCTGCTGATCGGCGCGCTGCGGGGCGCTTATGCCGACATGCTGGCGCGCGACCGGCATCCGGTTGTCGCCTTGTTTCTCGATGTGCCCGCGCAGGAGGTGGACGTGAATGTGCACCCGGCCAAGACCGAAGTGCGCTTTCGCGATCCTGCGCTGATCCGGGGCATGATTGTGTCCGGCTTGCGGCGCGCTCTGGATGCGGAGGGGTTTCGTGCGGTGCAGCATGCGGATCCGGCCGGGCTTTCGGCCTGGCGCCCGGAACCGGTGTCCCCCACGCCGATCGGGGCGATGCCGATATTCGAGGCGGCCGGACAGCCTGTCAGCTACAACCCGTCGTTCCAGACTGTCGCCGATCGCCGCGCCTCCTTTCAGGCGCCGCCGCCGCAGGCGCGCGCGGAACCGGCCGCCGCGCCCGCGCCCGAAGGCGCGAGTTTTCCCCTGGGGGTGGCGCGGGGGCAGGTGGCGCGGACCTATATCGTTGCCGAGGCGGAGGATGGGCTTGTCATCGTCGATCAACATGCCGCGCATGAACGGCTGACGCTGGAGCGGATGCGGCGGGCGATGGAGGGCCAGGGTGTGGCCTCGCAAGCGCTGTTGCTGCCCGAAGTTGTGGAACTGGACGAACCGGCCTGTGACCGGCTGGAGGCGCGCGCTGGCGAATTGCGCGAATTTGGGTTGGAACTGGAGCGCTTTGGCCCGTCAGCGATGCTGGTGCGCGCCGTGCCGGCGATGCTGGGCCAATCCGATGTGCAGGGGTTGGTCACGGATCTGGCCGATGATCTGGCGGCCTATGACAGCGCCTTGTCGCTGAAAGAACGGCTCGATCTGGTGGCCGCGACGATGGCGTGCCACGGATCGGTCCGCGCCGGCAGGGTGCTGAGCGTAGCCGAAATGAACGCCCTGCTGCGCGAGATGGAGGTCACACCCCGGTCAGGTCAGTGCAATCACGGCCGCCCCACCTGGGTAAAGCTGGGCCACGGCGACATCGAAAAACTGTTCGGACGAAAATAGCAGCCGGTTCAGGCCGGGCGGGTGCGCCACATGGCGATGGGGATCATCGTCATCACCGGTTCGTCATGCTGGTTGAAGATCGTCACCTTGTTGCGGACGATGCCCATCTCCGGACGTGTGAGCGATGCCTTTTTGTCGATCACCTCTGTTATGCCGCGCAGCGTATCGCCGGGGCGGACAGGACGAAGCCAGCGTAGCTCATCGACGCCCATCGCGCCAAGGCTTGCCGCCTGGCGCGCGGGATTGGCCTGCATGTCAGCAACGAACATCTTCATGAACAGGGCGGTGGTGTGCCAGCCGCTGGCGGACAGGGTGCCGAAATGGGTTTGTGCCGCTGCATCGTCGGACAGGTGAAAGGGCTGCGGGTCGAATTCCGACGCGAAGGCGATCACTTCCTCGCGGGAAATGGTAAGCGGGCCAAATTCGAAACTGTCGCCAATTTCCAGGTCTTCGAAATAATGCGGGTCCTGCGCCATCGTCCGTCTCCTTGTTGACAATGGCGTAAGACCAGTTTCCGTTTACGTCAATGTCAGGCGATTGTCAGCGATGGTTGTCCGTGCGGCACCGTGATGCTGGCGCGGGTGGCGATGCTGCCGCCTGCTGAGGAAACCCGATCCATCACGCGGAATTGCGTGGTCCATGCATCGGGCGTCACATCACAGACAAGATAGCCGCGTTGGTCATTGATGAATTTGAGCTGCGAATTATCCCGCAGCAGCATGTCGCTGCCCGCGCGCAGGTCCGACCCGTCGCCGCCCGAGGAAATGGAGGTCGACACAAATTCCACCGCCACTGGCTTGTCGCCGCTTTCCAGCACACCGGCATAATTTTGATGCTCGTCCCCAGTCAGCACCACGACATTGTCGAGACCGCGCATTTTTGCGAGCAGCCGGTCGCGTGGCACGCGATAGGCCGCCCATGTGTCCATATTATAGATGGGTTCCTTTTCGTCGGCATAGCGCCGGCGATCGAGCGACATCATCATCACCTGCTGCGCCAGGCAGTTCCATCGCGTCTTGCCGCGGGTCAGGTTGCGAGTCAGCCAGCCTTCTTCTTCGGGCGACAGCACTTGCGCCCTGCCATCGTCCATGGCGGGGCAAGAGGGCTTGAAGCCGTCGCCGCA
>MDSZ01155603.1_pt1 | contig 13864 bp, 18 predicted proteins | sample 811201 | NCBI WGS metagenome assembly MDSZ01 (sample SAMN05326647, study PRJNA326480) | marine metagenome | isolation source: seawater | place: Indian Ocean: North | collected 2010
CAGCATTAGGAAATATGGGTGAAGATGATTGGAGATGGCATATGTATGATACTGTCAAAGGCTCTGATTGGCTAGGAGATCAAGATTCTATAGAGTATATGTGTAAAAATGCAGTTGAATCGATAATCGAGCTTGAGCATTATGGCGTACCCTTTTCAAGAACAGAAGAAGGTAAGATTTATCAGAGACCTTTTGGGGGGATGACAACTGAATATGGTAAAGGAATAGCACAAAGAACGTGCGCTGCAGCTGATAGAACAGGTCATGCCATCTTACATACTTTGTATACTCAGTCCCTAAAAAATGATGTTGATTTCTTTATTGAGTATTTTGTAATTGATTTATTATTCGAAGAGGAGAAATGTGTTGGCGTATTAGCATGGTGTCTCGAGGATGGTAAAATCCATCTATTTCAATCACACATGGTGATTCTTGCAACTGGAGGTTATGGCAGAGCTTATTTGTCATCAACATCTGCGCACACATGCACTGGCGACGGAAACGGTATGGTGCTAAGAGCTAATCTTCCATTACAAGACATGGAGTTTATACAGTTTCACCCAACTGGAATATATGGCGCAGGTTGTCTAATCACTGAGGGTGCAAGAGGTGAAGGAGGATACCTAACAAATTCAGAAGGCGAGAGATTTATGCCTAAATATGCACCTAATGCAAAAGATTTAGCATCTCGTGATGTAGTCAGCAGAGCAATTCAAATGGAAGTAAATGCAGGTAGAGGTGTCGGAACAGATAAGGACCATGCACACTTGCATCTTGAACATCTAGACTCAGAGACTATAAATGATAAGCTTCCTGGAATTGCAGAAACAGCTCAAATATTTGCAGGTGTCGATGTTACTAAAGACCCTATACCTGTTATACCTACAGTTCATTATAATATGGGAGGCACTCCAACGAACTATAATACAGAAGTACTAGATGCTGATAATAATGTTGTTCAAGGATTAATGGCTATTGGAGAGGGTGCGTGTGTATCAGTTCATGGGGCTAATCGACTTGGATCGAATTCTCTTCTTGATCTTGTTGTTTTTGGAAGATCAGCTGCTAACCGCGCAATAGAGGTACTAAAAGATAAGCCTGAAAGTCACATCAAAATAACCCAATCATCAATAGATAAAATATTATCACGATTCAATGCTATAAAAGACGCAAACGGAGATATCAATCCTTCAGAAATTAGAATCAGCATGCAAAAAACCATGCAAAGATACGCACCTGTATATAGAGATCAAGAAACGATGGACAAGGGTATAGAAATCATGAAAAATCTATTTAAAGATTTCAATAGTATCAAACTATCCGACTCTTCTTTGATATGGAATACAGATCTTGCAGAAACTCTAGAACTTAACAACTTATTATATCAATCTCTAGCAACATTATATTCTGCATCGGCAAGAACAGAGAGTAGAGGAAGTCACGCACGAGATGATTTCCCAGATAGAGATGATGAAAAATGGCTAAAACATTCACTTGTGTCTGTAAGTGAGTCAGGCAAAGCCTCTTATGCATATAAGGATGTTCAGTTAGACACATTGACAGACGAAATGGAAACTGTAGCATTAAAGGCGAGGACATACTAATGGCTAAATTTACATTACCAGTAAATTCAATTGTAAAAAAAGGGAAAACATATTCTGACTTAAATAAGTCTGAGAATATGCTTACCGTTGAAGTATACAGATATAATCCAGATGATAATAATAATCCATATACCGATACTTATCTCCTTAATAAAGATAACTTCGGCCCAATGGCACTAGACGTTTTAATTTACATCAAGAGTAAAATTGACTCGACATTAACGTTTAGAAGATCATGTAGAGAAGGTATCTGTGGGTCATGCTCAATGAATATTAACGGAACTAACAATCTTGCATGCATAACTGATATATCAGAAGAGAATAAATTAAAAATAAACCCACTTCCACATATGCCCGTTATTAAAGATTTAGTTCCAGATTTGAATAATTTTTATGCTCAATATAAATCTATTAAGCCTTGGTTAATAAATGATAAAAAACCAGAGAGAGAACATATTCAATCTCAAGAAGATCGTTCTAAACTTGATGGACTCGTTGAGTGTGTACTATGTGCGTGTTGTTCAACAAGTTGTCCAAGTTACTGGTGGAATTCAGATAAGTATTTAGGTCCTGCTACTCTAATGCATGCATATAAGTGGATAATAGATAGTAGAGATACTGCAAAAGAGGAAAGATTGTCCAGTTTAGCTGACAAATTCAAACTTTATAGATGTCACACTATTATGAACTGCACTAAAACATGCCCAAAAAACCTTAACCCTGCAAGAGCTATTTCAGAAATTAAAAAAATGCTTGTAAAAGCCTAAAATGTCTCTAAACAAACTCCGTTGGAAAGCTAGAAAAGGCATTAGAGAGCTCGATATACTTTTACAGTGTTATTTAGAAACTTGTTATACTGACCTTAATGATGATGAAAAGAAATTATTCGAAGAAATATTAGAAATAGAAACTTATGACTTATTAAATGCCATTAGTGGAAAAACTAGTTACAATCGAAAGTATGAAAACATCATCAAACAACTATCTAAGCTATCAATTTTGAATAATGATAAATCATAAAATTAGATTAGGTATCAATATCGATCACATTGCTTCAATCAAAACAAACAGAGGTACTAATTATCCTTCTTTAAAAGATGCTGTTAAGATTGCGGAGGAGGCAGGAGCAGATTTGATTACAGTACACTTGAGAGAAGATAGAAGACACATACAAGACCAAGATCTGGTAGATATAAAGGCTATAGCTAATAATCTTAATTTAGAGATGGCATTAACAGATGAAATGATAGAAATTTGTATAGCAACAGAACCTGATTTTTGCTGCATTGTCCCAGAAAAAAGAGAGGAGTTAACAACTGAGGGAGGCCTAGATTTGAAAGGTATGGCCGATGATAAATTCCAATTTTTAATGAATTCTATAGAAAAGATTGAAAAAAATAATACAAAAGTTTCATTATTCATTGATCCAGATATTGAACAAATTGATTACTCAATAAAATCTGGCGCCAGAGTAATTGAACTTCATACCGGTTCTTACGCAGATGAAATCGACCAAGCTAAAGCAGAAGCTGAGTTACAGAGGATTAAACGTGCAGCTGAGTATGCACACAGTCAAAAGGTTGCAGTTCATGCTGGTCATGGCTTGAACCTATTAAATTTATCAAATGTATGTAAAATACCTCAAATAGAGGAATTGAATATTGGACATTCTGTTGTAGCTGACGCAATATTTAAGGGATTAAGTAAAGCTGTTCAAGATTTCAAAGGTATAATTGATGGTTAGAGGTATTGGGATAGATTTAATCGAAAAAGATCGTTTTGTCAGGCTTCATCAGAAGTATGGCAAGAGACTAGCACACAAAATTTTATCAAGTGATGAACGTGATGAGCTTGACAAGATTGCTGATAAACCATCTTTTTTGTCTAAGAGATTTGCAGCTAAAGAAGCTCTATCAAAAGCAATTGGTACTGGTCTATATAGACAAGGTATATATCCAAGTCTCATCACTATAAAGCATGATCAGTATGGGAAGCCTTTCTTTAAGTTCGATCATTCTTTAATTACATATATGGAAAGAAATTTCGTAAATATACAATTATCTATAACTGATTCTGATGATGAGTCTATTGCCTTCGTAATTACTGAATAATGAGCGATATCGAAAATTATATCGGGAATACGCCATTAGTTCTAATTGATAAAATAGGATCAAATAAAATTTTTGGGAAGTTAGAAGGGAATAATCCTGCAGGGTCAATAAAGGACCGACCGGCAATTAGAATGATCAAGGATGCTGAATCTGAAGGCCTTATCACTAAGGGCGATACTTTGATTGAGGCAACTAGCGGTAATACCGGTATTGCACTAGCAATGGCTGCCTCTATAAGAGGTTTTAAAATTAAACTAGTTATGCCCGAAACTGCATCAAAAGAAAGAGTAAAAACAATGAGAGCATATGGAGCAGAAGTGATACTTGTTTCAAAGGAACAGGATATGGAAGGTGCCAGAGACTTGGCTTTCAAAATGTCTGAAGATGGAGAAGGTTATGTACTTAATCAGTTTTCGAATAAGTCTAATTATCTTGCTCACTATGACACGACAGGCCCTGAAATTTGGGACCAGACAGAACAAAAAATCACTCATTTCATATCTGCAATGGGTACTACTGGGACCATTACTGGTGTATCTAGATTTTTGAAAGAAAAAAATAACAACATAGAAATTATTGGTGTACAGCCAACAGAGGGATCAAAAATACCTGGTATAAGAAGATGGAGCCCAGATTATGTACCAGAAATTTTCAAAGATGCTATTGTGGATAAAATTATTGATATAAGTCAGGTAGAAGCAGAAGAGTCCATGGATCGTCTTTCGAAGTTAAACGGGCTATTTGTTGGTGTATCAGCTGGTGCGAATGTCTACGTAGCCAAAGAGGTTGCTAAAAACATAAATAATTCTATTATAGTGACCATTCTCTGTGACAGAGGAGATAGATATCTGTCGAAAATTTAATTTAAGTTAATAACTAGATTATCACCGGCGGTTAAATATTTTTTATTTTTCAATTTGTTATCTTTTATGAGATTCTCTTTGCTTATATTGAAGCCCCTTATTATTTGTTCGTATCTCTCACCTGAGCCAACAACATATCGAAGAGTATTTTTGTCTTTGACCTTAGTTAAAATTGGTCCTTGTAGTTTTATTTTTACTAAGCTATTAATTTTTAGTTTTGTACTTTTGTTTGCATTATTCCAAGTAAATAATTTTTTTAGTGGTACGTCATATTTTTTTCCTATTTTGTACCAATTATCATATCTTTTAACTATATGATTGAATGTAATTGAATTTTTATTGATAAAGTATTTTTCTCCATTAACCATAATAAATTCCTTGTTCCCAGTGCTTAGCTCTGATGGTATTTTCAGTCTTTGATTGATGTATATAGTATCTTTAGTAAGATTATTAGCTTTTTTGAGAGCATTTATTTTTACATTATAAATACGTGATATCTTGTATAGACTGTCACCCTTAATAACCTTGTGTATTTTATTCTGATAGATAGATTTGGAAATTTTATTATATCTAGAGTTGAATACTCTGGCCGCCTCTATAGGAAGAAGCAAAGTATTTTGCTGAGACGGATCAAGTAGCCAAGTGCTATAACCAGGATTTAGTTTTATTAGTTTACTTTGCTGCACGCCAGTAATTATAGACAAAGTCTCGAAATCAATAGGATCTCTAAAGTTTACCGTTGATGTAAATTTAACATTAGGAATTTCAGGCAATTTGAAGCCAAACTTGTTTGGATTGGCAATGATCTTGGAGAGAGCCAGAAGCCTTGGAACATATAATTCAGTTTCCCTTGGAAGGTTAAGGTCCCAGTATGATGGCTTTGTGAACAAGTTGTTTGCTCTGTCTATAGCCTTACCGACATTCCCCGCCCCAGTATTATAGGATGCAATTGCAAGCAGCCAATTTCCTTTAAAATGACGGTGCATATCACTTAAAAAATAAGTGGCAGCTTTTGTAGATTCAAGAACATCTCTTCGACCATCATAAAGCCAATTCATCTTTAATCCATATTCCCTCGCAGTAGGAGGTATAAACTGCCATATTCCTGCAGCTCGCGAGGATGAGTAGGCAAAGGGCTGAAAACCACTCTCTACCATTGGTAATAGGGCTAATTCATGAGGTAAATTTCTTTTTTCTAAATATGATAATATATGAAATAAGTATGGCTTTGATCTATCGATTGACCTATAAACAAAATCTTTATTTTTAACCATCCACTTTAATTCTTGAGATATTCTTGATGAATTAATATTTTTAAAGCAGAATCCAGAACGCATTCTGGTCCAAACTGATTTAAAGCTCTTATTTTGTAATTTTGATGTCTCACAACTACTTGTCACGCTCAACATCCGTTCGTTAAAGGAAAAATCAGTTATAGAATGAGTAGACGAGTGGTGACAGCCAGAAATAAATACGAAAGCGATTATGAAAATGTATTTTTTGTACACTAATATAAACCTATCATATGGTATCATTTTATTCCATAGAGATGATTTTTCAAGATAACAACACTACTAAAATTCAGCTTAAAGAGTGGTATAAAAACCCTAGTGGCCAGCATTTTAAAAAAATTATCTCAAAAGAACTTGATTCTATTAAAGATATCTATCAGGGTAGACATACTTTATTTTGTGGTTCATCAGAATATAAAAAAACTATCCAAAAAAATAATAGTGGGACATTCTTTACCATAGATGAAGATTTATTGATATCTAGCTCTAATCTATCAAAGAAACTTCCATTTGAAGATAATTCGCATGATGTAATTATCTTATCACATGGCCTTGAATATACTCACAACCCTTATCTTTTAATGCGCGAAGTTGATAGAATAGCAACTGATGATGCATCAATTCTAGTTATTGGATTTAATAAATTTAGCTTATGGACATTGGTTAAAATATTCTCATCTAAAGCACCCTGGAATATCAACTTCTTGTCTCCATATAACGTTAAAGAATGGTTTAAAATATTAGAATACAAAATGTGCTACGAAAAAACATTTGGTGTAACCCCCTATGCGGGTAAAAACATATCGTCTTTTCTGAGAAATATTTCATTTCTTCATAAGATTATAAGAAATCAATTTGGAGGGTTATTTATATTTACATATAAGAAAAATGTTGTACCGTTAACACCACAAAAGCTGATTTTTAATAAAGACTACAAAGTTACTAATCTAGCCAAAACAATTTATGATTAAAATATACACTGATGGCGCATGTAGCGGAAACCCTGGTCCTGGGGGTTGGGGATACGTAATCATAAAAAATGGTGATGTTGAATCATCTTTTGGTAATGAGGGATCGACAACAAATAACAGGATGGAGCTTATGGCTGCTATTAAAGCTTTGGAGGCAATCCATGATCAGGATTCAATATGTCTCTTTACCGATTCGACATATTTACAAAAAGGGATAACTGAGTGGATGACGAACTGGAAAAAGAATAATTGGATTACTAGCTCAAAAAAATCGGTACAAAACAGAGATCTGTGGCTTAGAATTGATTATTTTAATAATAAGTATGATATTAAATGGACTTGGGTAAAAGCCCATCAATCAGATAGTTCAGAAGATACATTCTATAATAATATGGCCGATGAATTAGCAACAGGAGCAATTCATAAATGAGATTTATCGTACTCGATACTGAAACAACAGGGCTTGATCCAGACGATGGACATAAAATAATTGAGATTGGATGCATAGAAATTGTTAATAGAAGCGTCACAGATAATTCATTCCATAAATATATCAATCCTGAAAGAGAGATTGATATTGAAGCATCGAAGGTACATGGACTAACATCTAGTAATCTCAGAGATAAACCAAAATTTCACCAGATACATGATGAATTCATTGATTATATCGATGATTCACCTCTGATAATTCATAACGCACCATTTGATATTGGATTTCTAAAAAAAGAATTTTCTTATATAGGCAAAGCTGATTCTTTTTTGAAAAATGAAGTAATAGATAGTCTTAAACTTGCAAGAAAAATTAGTCCAGGAAAGAAAAACACATTAGATGCATTGTGTGAGAGATACTCAATTGATAACTCGGATAGGTCTCTTCATGGTGCATTATTAGATGCTAAGCTACTTGCTTATGTATATCTTAAAATGACTATAGGCCAAAATAACTTTGCAAATTTAGTATCTAACCAAGCTCCATCAAATTATCAGAGAAGAAAAATTGATGATAATTTCAAGATTATAGAGCCAACAGATAGTGATAAAAAGCTCCATCAAAATTACTTTAAAGGGAATTAATTGACCTTATTTAACCTGTCTTTTTGTCTTTTCCAGTCTCTATTCTTTTGATCCTGTCTTTTGTCAAATAATTTTTTACCCTTTGCAAGGGCTATCTCTATTTTGATTACTCCCTTTTTTGAATATACTTTTATAGGAATAATTGCTAGGCCTTTCTGACTCACTTCTCCTTTTAACATATTTATTTCTTTCCTATTTAGAAGAAGTTTCCTATTTACTGTTGGATTTTGTGATGAGAGACCATCTTTTTGATTTATAGCCTTTATATGAGCATTACACAGAAATATTTCGTCTTTTTTAATTGAAATATAACTCTCAGATATTTGACCATTCCCAGACTTAAGACTTTTAACTTCCCATCCAGATAACACAAGGCCAGCTTCTATTTTTTTAAGAAAACTGTATTTAAAAGCAGATTTTTTGTTATTACATAAGACATTCATAAATATTTTACATTAGGTATAATAGTATCATATTTAAAAGGAGCCTTATTATTTCAAATAATAGAAAATCAATCCATGGTCAGTGGTCATCAAAGTTACTGTTTATCTTTGCTGCAACTGGTTCAGCAGTAGGCTTAGGCAATATATGGAAGTTTCCTTGGATGACTGCTGAGAGCGGTGGAGGTGCTTTTGTTTTGATATATGTTCTGAGTGTTATTTTCTTAGCGCTGCCTATTATGTGTGCTGAGATATTGATCGGTAAAAGAGGAAAACAAAACCCGGTAAATACGCTAAGAACACTATCTACTGAGGCAAGCTTCTATACAAAAGATGAGTCTGACTTAACCTTGAATAGAACTGTAAAGGTTAAAAAACAATTCGAAAATATAGACTTATTTTCAAACTGGGAATTAGTTGGATGGATGGGCATTTTGGCTGGAATATTAATTCTCTCATTCTATAGTGTAATAGCTGGTTGGACATTATCTTATATAATAAAATCGATTACAGGTTCATTCGCCCTAATAACAGCAGCTGGCTCATCGTCTAAATTTGAGTCTTTTATAGCGGATCCTGAAAAGCTGATACTTTGGCATACGCTATTTATGATTTTAACTTGCTTCATAGTATCAAAGGGGATTAAAAGTGGGATCGAACGAGCTATAAAGTTTTTGATACCTGGCCTATTCATTATATTGATAGGGCTAGCAATTTATGGATCTTCTTTATCCGGCTTTGATGATGCTATGAAATATCTCTTTATTGCTGATTTTGATAAAATTGATAATGCAGTAATTTTATCAGCCATGAGCATGGCATTTTTCTCTCTAAGCATTGGAATGGGATCATTAATGGTATATGGATCATACTTACCTGATGATACATCAATATTTCAAGTTGGTTCAGCCGTAGCATTCTTCGATACATTCGTTGCAATTTTAGCAGGTATAATAATATTTCCGATTGTATTCACTTATAACCTTGATCCAAGTGCTGCTGGGCCAGGTTTAATTTTTCAAACTTTACCAATTGCTTTTGGCTCAATGAACTTCGGTACAATAATATCTACTTCTTTTTTTGTGTTATTATTTTTTGCAGCTATCACATCATCTATATCATTAATTGAGCCTGCAATCACATTTGTTGTTGAAAAATACTCTATATCTAGATTAAGAGCTACTTCTATGCTTGGCGTATTTACTTGGTTACTTGGTTTACTGACAGTATTGTCATTTAATGAGTTATCTGATTTTAAAATCTTTGGTATGACTATTTTCGATAATATTGACTATTTGACCTCGAAAATCATGTTACCGCTTGGCGGTCTCTTGATGGCGTTGTTTGCAGGTTATATCATGAAAAGGACAATTGTCTTATCAGAATTAAATTCAAATACTTTTATTGCATCTATTTGGTTAATCATTCTTAAAATATTTTCTCCGGTATTATTAATTATTATCTTTATTAAAGGTATTATCTGATAATGAAAAGAATATATAAGGAAGAAGATATAAACATAGATATATCCACTATATTCAACTTGATAAATAATGTTGAAAACTATCCAAATTATCTTCCTTGGTGTACTAAAACAGAAGTAGATAGAATATCGAATGAGCTTCTGACTGGTAAGATATTTATATCCAAGAGTTTTGTAGAGTGGAACTTTTCTACAAAAAATCTGATTGAAATAAATAAATCAATTAAACTTGAGTTGATAGATGGACCTTTTGATACATTAGATGGAAAATGGTTATTCTCATCTATTGACGAATACAATACGAGAGTTTCACTTGAGATTAACTATAAATTTAAAAGCACAATAATCGAGTTATCAATTGAACCAATTTTTTCATCCATTATGAACTCAATACTCAAATCATTTGTACATGAGGCTTTCAAACAAAAATATGATAATTGATATAAAATATTGTTTCTATAAAGAATCATATCAAATCAAAACTGCTCGTATCAAATCTGGCACTACTATCAAAGCCTTCTTACATGAGATACTTAAAATAGATGAAGAAATCAAAGTTGGTGTTTATGGTAAATTAAAAGAAAATAGCTATGTATTACGAAACAATGATAGAATAGAATTATATGAAAGTATCATCGCCGATCCAAAAATTAAGAGGAAAAAGAGGGCATTAGATGAAAAGTGCTAGAAACACCACAAACGTAGAAATACTCAAGCAAGCAGGCCTTAAAGTCACACATTCTCGTTGTAAAATACTTGAGATATTCCAGGTACACCCGGATGAACACTATACAGCAGATAGACTTAAGGACATACTTAATGATCAGGGAGAAAATATCGGGTTAGCCACTATTTATCGTGTTTTGACACAATTAGAGATGACAGACCTTATTCAAAAGAATAATTTTAATGAAAGTCAATCTGCATATGAATTAAAAAAATCGCACCATGATCATCTTATTTGCACAAAATGTGGCGGTATCGTAGAATTTGTTAATGAGGATCTAGAAAAACTTCAAGAACATATTTCAAAAAAATACAACTTCACTCTTGAATCACACGTTATGACACTTTTTGGAAGTTGTAATAAACCTGGATGTAAAGGTCGTAAATAATACGTCTAAGACTTTATCTCATATTTCAATTTTTTTGCAAGGACATCAAAGTAATCATAATCGCATGGATGAATTATTTTAAGTTGTTTACTTGCTTTTCTTATCACTACAGAATCTGGTTTCTCAATGGTTAAATTATTTGAACCATCAAAAGTTATTTGTGAATTATGTTTAGATTTATTATTCAGTATAATTGTAATACTGTCGCTATTATTAATCATTATTGACCTTTGACCATATGAGTGAGGAGCTATTGGCACAATACATATGACATTTGAGTTTGGACTTACTATCGGGCATCCATTTGACATAGCATAAGCTGTAGATCCTGTTGGTGTTGAGATAATTACTCCATCTGATCTTTGTTTTGTAACAAGATTATCATTAACAAATATATTCATTTCAATCATTTTTAAAACACCTCTATTATTAATTACGATGTCATTTAATGCGATTGATCTATATGTTTTGTTATTTGCAGTCACTATACCAGATAATAATGCTCTTTTATCTATGATATAATTTCCTTCAAGCACTTCTTTAATTTTTTTCGAAATATCTTTCTTGTCCAAATCTGCCAAAAAACCTATTCTGCCAAAGTTCAATCCTAAGATTGGTATAGACTTTGAGTATGCATATTTTGACGCTGATAAAAATATACCGTCGCCACCAATGGATAAAATAAGATCAAATTTTAAGTCATTTACAGTATTAGATTTTTCCCCTAGAGAATAAATATGTACATTGCTGCATCTTCGGGATAAATAGTTAAGTATATTCTTGGTATTCGCTTTTTTTAGAAATGAAGATGAACTGTAAACTAGTACTTTCTTTAGCTTTTTCAATTTAATCCTCTTATTAATAATTGTGGTAGAGTACTATGATTATATATGAATAAATCTCCAGAAAAACAAAAAAAAATACAAGAATTGTGTTTGTCTAAAAATATAAAGATTTCGACTGCAGAGTCTTGTACAGGGGGTTATCTTTCTAAGCTTCTCACTGATATATCTGGATCATCAAAATTTTATGTTGGATCTATAATAGCTTACTCCAATAAGGTTAAATCTGATCTTCTAAATGTTCCTAGTGACATTCTAGATAAATATGGAGCTGTTTCAGAGGAGGTAGCTTTGTTGATGGCAAAGGGCATTTATAAGTCTATTAAATCTGATATTACCATATCTACAACGGGAGTGATGGAGCCAGATGCCTCTAGTAGTGCAAAAAAACCTCAAGTTTTTATTGCAATCAAGTCAGAAAAGATTGAAATATCTTATCATTTTTATCTATATGGTGAGAGAGATGCAAATCGTAAAAAAACCGTGGATCATGTATTAGATTGCTTATACGATTTCATTAACAAACATTACTTGGTATCATAGAATCTACAACCTATACCTGAGGAGAATTATGGAAGAAAACACACAAAAAGCATTAGATACTGCAATAAGTCAAATAGAAAAGGATCATGGCAAGGGTGCCTTGATGAAATTGGGGTCTGGATCTGCATATCCAGATATTGAGTCTATTTCGACTGGTTCTCTTACACTTGATGGTGCTTTAGGGATAGGAGGTTTACCAAAAGGAAGAGTAATCGAAATATATGGACCAGAGTCATCTGGTAAAACGACAATGGCTTTGCAAGTCATAGCCCAAGCGCAAAAAGAAGGCGGTACAGCTGCTTTTATCGACGCTGAGCATGCACTAGATCCAAAGTATGCAGAAAATTTGGGAGTGAATATAGATGAGTTGCTCTTATCACAACCTGACTCAGGCGAGCAGGCGCTAGAAATTGCAGACACTCTAGTTCGTTCTGGTGCGATCTCTGCTTTAGTTATAGACTCAGTTGCCGCACTTACTCCAAAAGCTGAAATTGATGGTGATATGGGGGATTCTCATATGGGGTTACAAGCCAGACTCATGTCTCAAGCATTGAGAAAACTTACAGCTAATATTAAGAAATCAAATACTCTACTGATTTTCATTAATCAGATCAGAATGAAAATCGGTGTTATGTTTGGTAGTCCTGAGACAACAACTGGCGGTAATGCACTTAAATTTTATTCATCGGTAAGAATGGATATACGACGTATTGGAGCAATAAAACAAGGCGATGAAATAATTGGCAATGAAACACGTGTGAAAGTAGTTAAAAATAAAGTGGCACCACCTTTCAAGATTGCTGAATTTGATATTTATTATGGCGAGGGAGTTTCTAAAGAATCTGAACTAATAGACTTGGGAGTAAAGCATAACATCATTGATAAAGCTGGCGCGTGGTATAGCTTTGGAAGTGAGAGAATAGGTCAAGGAAAAGAAAACTCAAGAATTTTTCTCAAAGAGAATTCAGATATCGCTCAAGAGATTGAAAATAAGATTATAGAAATCACACAAGGCAACAAGACATCTATGGATCATGCTGAGGATAATGTCGAAGAGTCTGAATAGCGATATAACAAAACTTATAACAAAATATTTAAGCATTCGAGAACATTCGAAGCTCGAACTTAAAAACAAACTAATTGAAAAAGGGTTTGATAGTGAAGAAATTCTGTTATCGATAAATGAATTTGCTAATAAAAATATTCAATCTGACTCAAGATTTACCGAAGAATTCATCAGATCACGTCTAAAGAAAAATAAAGGACCAAATTTGATATCCTCTGAACTAAATTCTAGAGGAATAACAGAGGCGCTCATTAGTGAAAATCTGTCTAAGGTCTCAGACGATCAATGGTTAAATAGCGCATTTGCTGCTTTGAAAAAAAAGCTAAACGGATCATCAATAACACTTGAGGATAGAGACAAAATTTATTCCTTTTTAATAGGTCGTGGCTTCGAGCATAAAATGATAAAATACGCTTTGAGTGAATGCAAAAATGAATGTTAAAAAACTTTATATAGATTA
>MDSZ01176621.1_pt1 | contig 13863 bp, 18 predicted proteins | sample 811201 | NCBI WGS metagenome assembly MDSZ01 (sample SAMN05326647, study PRJNA326480) | marine metagenome | isolation source: seawater | place: Indian Ocean: North | collected 2010
TACTGTGCCAAATTTGGACATGATTTTATTAGAATCACCAAGCCAGTGTTTCATTATATGCACCCAACATGGGAAAGATTTGATCTCTGGTTCAACCCCGAATGGCTGGACAAGTATGATCAAGTTCTGTATGTGGACACAGATGTTTTTGCTTTAGATCATGCCCCGGATATATTTGCACAGTATAGTGATCTTTCAAAGTTTAAATCACCGGCATATACAAAGTATCGAGACAATCCGCCGCACGTGATCAAATCCAAGTTCAAAAACACAATATTAAAAAATTGCAACCCTAAGAAAACCACTGATACATTTTTCCAGACAGGCGTTTGGATGTTGACAAAAGAAGCCAGGGACAAAATGTTACCTTGGGTAGAACGCTATCGTGAATTTGAAGGTCAGTGTGATGATGGACAATTTTTAAATTGGGCAGTCATCGAAAGTGGAGTCGGCTATCAAGACATTGACACAAAGTTTAATGTTAAAAATAATGGATTGAAGAAGCCTTTACATTACAAAGATACATTTTTCTTACATTCGGCGGGTGGTGAAAAATATCACAGAGTATCAAAGATACATCAGTTCTTAAAAAAAGAATTTCCTGAAGTTAATCTAGCAGATTAATTAGGTCAGGAATGTTAACTTTAAAATTAATAAGATCGCTAAAACGTTTTACACCACTGGGTTTCTTACTGCCATCCATTGGTATTGGGACAGTCTCCGCCAATAATAATTCATGCTTTAAATTAAGATGATGTGATAGCACAGGATAAACTTTTTTGTGTATCATCTTAGGATCTTGTATTTCGATTACTTTGGTTCCTGGCTGGCACCATAGTAAGTTTGTTAGTCCAGCACCGTGAGCCGCCACAACATGTGTGGCCTCGGCAAAGGTTCTCATTTGCGAACTTATATCCATATGTTCTAAAGCAACTGTCTCCCAACCTTTCAACGCTAATATTAGTTCGTCGGAGTTCAATAATTTTCTAGTTTTTGCTCCTGGCCTCAAAACAATAATTTTTCTTTTGGGTTCGATGTTGGCAAGGTTGCTCCTGCCTTTAAGATGTCTTAGCCACCTAGGCAAGCCTGGAGTTATTATCCCATCGTACGAGTTGCTTAGGCTCGGCACTATTAAATGTTTGAACTGCCAAACTTCATTCTTTGGCAACACAACTACTTTAACTTCAGGAAAAATTTCTTTCAATACTTTTGTAAAATATTTGCTTTCGTTAGCAAGTATGTAACAATATTTCGAAAAATTAGTTGACCATCTTTTCTCTATTAGTCTGAATTTAGATATTACATCTATCCATATATGCCAAGGATTGTTAGCACTCTTTTCATCTATGGGTAGCCATACATAAGTATCCTTTTCATTAAATGTCTGGGTGACCGGTGGCAAGTTTACTAGGACTTCTGAACCCCATTCCTCCCAAAGATTATGAGACTTTTTTGGTTTGTGTTTACTCTGATGTGTTAGGTTCCATACATGGTTAGTAATCAACTTACGCGATGAGGTTATTAATAAAGGACAACTATGGACCTTGCAATCATAAAACTCCGATACAAAAGTTGGTAAACTTGTAAAATTACTGTCTACGTCTTTGTGGTAGTTCACGGTGTATTCGAATCCTAAGTCGGTGCACACCCACCTGTCCATAAAATATCTGATAGAGTCAATGTTTTTCATGTTTGAATTTTGCCGATAACTACACTATAATTATTGACTTATGCCTACCAAACTATTCATAAATGGCTGTTCGTTTTTGACCTTTAGGCCAAGAGACAATGTTAATACACATTGTGGATTAGAACTTGCAAAACTATTAGGTCTAGATGTAGAAGTAAATCTTGCTAACGGTGGAAGAGGATCAAAAAGATTGATGTGGACCACAAGGACCTGGTGTGAAAAATTTCCGGCACTCGCAAAAGAATGTTTTTTCTTAATAGGATCTAGTGGAGGAAATAGATTTGATTTCCCAACATCTGACGGTTACAAAGCACACAAATTTCCAACAATGAAGACCACTTGGAAAACTTGGGATCCTAACAGAGACAAGTACACTAAAAGTTTTACAAAATATCTATTCGGTCTAGGGGCAGATATAGATCAAATGACTCAGATTGAGTCTATACTAGGCTTATTGGATCTACAAGATTTTTTCCGTAACAAAAAATATCCTTATGTTTTTTACAACACACTTTCGGATGCCAAAATTACTAATCCTGATATAAAGTTATTGTATGACAAAATTTCAAAAGATAGATTTTTCAAACCAGAGACAAGTCATCTAGATTATACAGTTCAAAATAATCAACAATGTAAACCGGATGACCCACACCCAAATGAAGAAGGGCACAAAGACTGGGCGAAGCAATTAAAGGAGTTCATAGATGCTAACGATCTACGCACCATCTAATCAACCCAAAAGTAAAGCGTGGGAAGTCTTTAATGGTGTAAAAAAATCATGGCCGGAACAAGTTGTCGTTGCAAATAATACTGCTACAGAGCCAATGCCTAATTCCATGTTCTGGGGATTTGTTAATAACAATGTTAATCTAGTAAAGACACTAGAACAGAGAAAGCATAATTTTTGGTTCACTGACACGCCTTATTTTGGAAGATTCAATAATAATAATTTAAGACCCGATAATCATTATTGGCGTATTTGTAAGAACGGAATACACGCACAATACATCAAAATGTGTAAATCTGATCGATTCGATAAATTTGGAATAAAACTTAAGGCTCCGGATTTCAAAGGAAAAAATGTTTTAGTGTGTCCCAGTTCACCCGGCATACACAACTATCTTGATCGGCCCAATTGGACAAAGGAAACTGTTGAGCAAATAAAAAGGTACACAGATAGACCAATTATAATTAGAGAAAAGCCAAGGGGTAGAGGCACATCAGGTCCAAGCGAAGCAAAAGTGCCTTTGTCCGAGGATCTTAAAAATGCCTGGTGCTTGGTCACAAGTTGTTCCATCGCGGCGGTTGAGGCAATGTGTATGGGAATTCCTGTTATATGTGATGAAAAAAGTTTTGCTAAGGATGTTGGCGGACAGGAACTAGCAGATATCGAGGATCCATATTTCGTTGGCTGTGAGGATTGGCTATACAGTCTTGCCTACCAACAATTTACTCCCGAAGAAATAGAAAACGGAAAAGCAGTTGAAATATTAATGGACAAAGGTTTACTATAATGCCCAAGTTGAAACACTATAATGAACAATCATTTTCTGTCAAAGTGAATAATAAAAATATTGTATTTGCCAACAACACTGCTCAAAAAACTTATATTAAGAACAGGATGGACAGAATACTAACCAAAGAACCAGAGACAATCCAATGGATAAATTCTTTTGATAAGGATAGTGTGTTTTTTGATGTAGGGGCCAATATTGGAATATATTCGCTTTATAGTGCAATAACAAGGAACAATGTTGTTTACGCCTTTGAACCCCACGCGGCAAGTTATAAAAATTTACTTGATAGCATAAATGCAAACAAATTAAAAAATTGCCATGCCTATTGTGTTGCATTAAGTGATAAAGTAAATCTTGGCACTATTAATGTAAAGAACATGCACGAAGGCGTTGCTGAAAACATAGTAGGGGAAACCGGAGACTACTATCATGGTTGCACGGAGTTAAGTTTGGATTTCCTAGTCGAAAGGAAGATACTACCACAGCCAGACTATATAAAAATTGACGTAGATGGTTTTGAGGACAAGGTTGTAGAAGGATCTATGAAAACTTTTAAAAATTGTAAAGGCTTATTGATAGAAGTCAACAACAAAAATGTTAACTATATTAGTATGATTACTGCATTAGGTTACAATTTGGTTTCAAAACACAAACGGAACGAAGACGAATATAATTATATTTTAAAAAATGGAAATTGAAAAAGTAAACGGATACTGGGTACCAAGCAAAGATAAGCATATAGATCAATGGAAGTCTGGAGGCCTTTTTACACAAAATAGATGTCTAAATAAATTCATTGCACACTGTAATCAAAGCAATCTTAAATTTGACACTATATTGGATGTAGGAGCATGGGTTGGCACTTGGAGTATGGCGATGGAACCTTATGCTAAAAAAGTTATTGCTTTCGAGCCTGATCCTTTACATTATAGTTGTTTAATAAAGAATGTTTCCGAATCTATTGAAACACATCAGTTGGCACTTGGATCGGAACAAAAAATGATTGCACTCGATGATAATGCCCACACTCAAGCCAAAAGAGTTATTGGAGAAGGAACTATACCATGTACCACACTAGACAGTTTAGATTTAAAAAATATCGACCTAATTAAGATAGACGTCGAAGGATATGAGAAAGAAGTTTTGAAAGGGGCAGAAAATCTTTTGAAAAAAGCAAAATATGTCATGATTGAACTTAACAGCAATACTGAAAAGTATGGAAGTAGTAATATTGATTGTTCAAATTATATCACTAGTTTTGGCTTTAGGTTATTGTTTAAGGAGTGGCCAGACAAGGTATTTTTCCGTGCAAATTGATTCTAGGTCAAAAATGATTTACATTCATATTCCAAGGACTGGAGGTAGTTGGTTTACCTATCAATGGGATAGTCATACCAACCATGGAGACTGTATCCAGAGAAGTGGTTGGCTTCGAAATACAAAAAATAATAAGCAAACAAAAATAGGAAGGCACGGCACTCTGTCGGGTACCCTTGCTAAACTAGACGAAATAAAATACAAGTACAGCGATCACAAAATTATAACTCTTGTGCGACATCCTATAGACAGAATTCTTAGCAGTTGGCACTGGTTTTCAAGTGTTAAGGACACTGCAAAAAAACACGGTTGGCAATCGATAGAAGATATGATGGACGAATACCAGGCGGGAACTATACGGGTAAACTATTTGCCGCAGACAAATTGGCTAAACGAAAAGGGAGCAAAATTTGATCACATATTTAGATTTGAAGACCTTTTGGAAAGACACTCTGGAAAAAAAATGATACAGGAACACTTTCCGCTTTTCTGCAAACACAGAACAAATGGATCATGGTTAAGTAGGAAAGGCAAAAATAAGGATGGGAAGGATAAGGTTTGGTTCAAAATTCTAAATAAAAAACAAATAGACAGAATTAGAGAAGTTTACAAAGAAGATATAGAATACCTTAAAGAATATTATGAGGATCTGTAATGATTTGTAAATAGACACATATGAAAGTATTGATTACCGGCGGCGCAGGATTTATTGCTCATCATGTTATTGACCATATTCTTAAAAAAACAGATTGGCAAATTACCACCCTCGATAGGTTGGATGAATCTGGTAATTTAAATCGACTTCACGATGTATTGAAAGAACATCCTGCTGATATCCGTAAAAGACATAGAACAGTATTTCACGATCTAAAGGCCGCTTTAAACAGCCAAATACGTGCGGACATAGGTGATATTGACATTGTGCTACACTTGGCGGCAGGGAGCCATGTTGACCGGTCAATAACACATCCAATGGAATTTGTGCAGGACAATGTTATAGGGACAGTCAACTTATTGAATTGGGCAAAAGAATTACCAAATCTTAAAAAATTTGTTTACTTTTCTACAGATGAAATTTTTGGAGTGGCACCACCAGGAGTGTCTTACAAAGAATACGATAGATATAATTCAACTAATCCATATAGTGCAAGCAAGGCCGCCGCAGAAGAATTTTGTGTGGCATACGAAAACACTTACAAGATGCCGATGTACATTACACACACAATGAATGTGTTTGGACAGAGGCAACATCCAGAAAAATTTATTCCAGGCACTATACAGAGAGTGAGAGATGGCGAGAAGGTTGTGATACATGCAGACAAGACAAAAACAGTAGCAGGATCCAGAATGTACATCCATGCCAGTGACGTTGCAGAGGGCCTTATGTTTATTTTGAAACTTGAAAACTATATGCACAAGGGAGATTTTGGTTGGGCAAAATGTCCAAAATTCAATCTTGTTGGCACAGAAGAAATAGATAATCTTAAATTAGCACAAATGATTGCGGACGCTGTGGGAAAACCTTTGAATTATGAGATGGTGGACTTCCATACTTCGAGACCAGGACACGATTTAAGATATGCTCTCAGTGGACAACTTTTAAAAGATCTAGGATGGGAGCCGAGAATAAAATTATCAAACAGAATAAAAGAAACTGTAGATTGGACATTAGCGAATGACAGATGGTTGCGTAAGTCTTAAAAATTGTTTGGTTTGTAATAGTGAAGTTACAGAAATAATTGATCTCGGTGATCAACCGCTAGCCAACGGATTTTTAGATAGAGTCAAGGTGGATTTTTTACAAAATTATATCTATGGAGAGAAGACTTTTCCGCTGAAAGTAAACGCTTGTCCAAAATGTTCGCACTTACAATTATCACATGCTGTTGACCTTCCATTGATGTATGAAACATATCTATATAGAAGCGGAACTACAGATACGTATAGGCAATACATGGAATGGTTTGCCAAAAAAGCGTTGAGTTATTTCAAGGATGGTTGCAATAATGTATTGGACATTGGTTGTAATGACGGCACCCAATTGGACATTTTTAAAAAACTAGATGTAAAGACATTTGGTGTAGATCCTGCTGAAAATTTATACGAATATAGTAGTAAAAATCATACTGTAATAAAAGATTATTTTAATGAAAAAATAGATTTTGGCACAAAATTTGATGCTGTTGTCATGCAAAACAGTTTTGCTCATCAACCAAATCCGCAAAAATTTTTACAAGACATTAAAAAAATTTTGAACGACGACGGTTTAATTTTTATACAAACAAGTCAGGCAGACATGGTCAAAAACAACGAGTTCGATACAATTTATCATGAACATATAAATTTTTATTGCACGCAAAGCATGAACACGTTAGTTGAGTCGGTCGGTATGTGTGTTAGAGATATCATCAAAAATCCTATACACGGTATAAGTTATATTTTTGTTATATCCAAAAACCTAAAGAATAAAGATGTAATAAATCAATATCTGCAGGATGAAAAACAAATTAATTCACTTGAAAATTATAGGCAATGGGCAAATAAAATTCTTACAGTTAAAAAAGGTTATTTAGATTTGCTTGAACAAAGCAAAGGTACACATTTAGTTGGATATGGTGCCGCCGCAAAAGGTAATACATTTTTAAATTTTGTAGGGAAGCCTTTGGACTTTATAATCGACGATAACACATTAAAACAAGGAAAATTCACACCGGGACAACACATACCTATAAAATCAATCACTTCATTGGAACAGATTTCAAGTGACGAGCCGATCACTTTTGTTCCTTTAGCCTGGAATTTCTTTGATGAAATTAAAAAAAGAATAAAAAAAGTGAGAACATCAACTGGTGATAAGTTCATAAGATATTTTCCAAAAGCAGAGTTGGTATGATATCAGTTCTAGTACCATCAAGACATAGACCAGAATATGCAAAACGTTTGTTCGATAGCATCAACTCAACTAAGAAAAATGATGTAGAAATAAAATTTTATCTAAATGATAATGACCCAACTATCGAAAAATACAAACAACTTTTGCCAAACGATGTATACATTATAGGTCCAGACCAAAGCAGTTGCTTTAGTTGGAATTATCTTTCAACAATGGCCAAACATGATTATTGCATGTTAGTTGGGGATGATGCCCAATTTATAACTAAAAATTGGGATCAAATTATAGTGGATTTTTTTGAAAATTATCCACACAAGGACAAAATTCTATACGTATGTCCAATGGACGTAAGGGAAAAGGAAAAAATTAAATGGAGCACAATTAGCAAAGATAGGCCATACAAAATTAAAAGATATCCTGCACCCGTTGGTGCCGCCCACTTTGTGTTGCATAAGAATTGGATCAACACAGTTGGATATTTCTTACCACCACAGTTTTGGCATTGGCACATAGACAATTGGCTCACTAAGATTGCAGTTAAGTTGGACCGGGCATATGTACTTCCAAATGTTCAAATCAAGTCTAAAAAGTTGACTAATGATCACACAGGTAGTAGGATAAGAAAAGAAATGAATATTATCAAAAGGGATCTTGATGTATGGAACAGGACCAAAGGACGTTACATGGACGCCGATGTGAAGGCCCTACAAGATTTTATAGGAAGGAATAATGGTAACACTTAGAACAGTATACAAAGAAGTTATTGATCCTTTATACTATGTCCTCAAAGAACAAGTTAAGGAAAAAAATAATTTTATTCCACAAAAAATACTAGACATTGGTGCATGGAATGGATTTTTTACAAGGATATGCAAAATGATAGTTTGGCCCAATGCCCATTACACATGTATAGAAGCGGGTAAGAAGCATGAGAAAAAACTTAACGATATCGCCGAACAAGTGCATATAGAAGTTCTTGGGGATAGCAACCGAGACTGTATAATGTACACAAATGAAATTGGGTATACCAAAGGGGCCAGTCTTTTCGATAAGACAGATTATGCAGACAAACGTAAGATGAAAACTTTGGAAACTGTGGTTGGCAAGGATGCAACATACGATTTCATTAAATCAGATGTGCAAGGAGCAGAACTAATGATCATGAAAGGTTCTCCTGCTATATTTCAAAGGGCACAATACGTGATGTTAGAAGTACAACTTTTACAGGCAGAAGAAATAGACACCTTCATGAAAGGACTAGGCTTCAATAAATCAATTATAGTGCCAAAAAAAGTCTATACAGAAATGGACAAAATTTACTGGAAAGGGTAGAAACACTTTCCTTCACGTCTCTTCATTATGAACATGTTGAAAGTGATCCTATTTGTGTCTTGGTTACTTTCATAGGAATGCCATGTTTTATTTTGCTGGCCGCAAAAAATAAAAGTTGAATTGGGTTTCCATTCTGCTTCTCTAACAAAAGTGTTTTCGTTTTGGGCAGTGTACATTTTTGTTCCTATATTTTTTTCAGGAGCAACATATGTCACACTACTCCATGTTTTTTCCAGGCCTTCCTGATGGATATAAAACTTGTACGGCAATGGTGGCGTGATACTTAAATGCACATTGATACCCATTGTTGGATATTTTCGGTATTGTGGATATACCTCATGCACCTGTTTTAAATTTTTATGTAACTTTTCACAAACATCAACAGTCTCATCGTAAAAGTCTATTCCGTTTTCCTTGAACTTGCTCGGAAAAACTTGAATCAGTTTATCGGTCTTTTCCGAAAATCTTTCTATGCACTGTTGTTTAAGTTTTTCAAACACATCATTGTCAAATGTATTTTCAATCAATTGGTACGGCCATGGATCCGTTTGTACCTGTGTTTCTAAACATTTCTGTAAAAATCTATCACCCTGACTCATTTCAAATTTCCTATGATATCCTCAAACTGTTTGGCTGTCATGTCCAGTTGTAAAACAGGACGTCTTATATATTTACGTTTTGTTTCCTTAATTATTAAACGCCTGTGTTTGGTCAAAAAGAAAGTGTTATGATTGTATGTAATTTGTTTGTTACCAATCTCTATGAATGGACCTGCTGTTTGATCACTGCGTTCCTTGAAAAACCATAATGCAATAACATCCTTAGTAAGATCTATCTTGGTTATGTCTTCCACAAATGTGTATGTTTGCTTATATCGTTCTTTGAACTTTTGCCATATCTCATGATCAAAATTGTTTTGATTTTCGTAGAGTCTATCATATTCCCTTATGTCAAATATTGTGCTAGAAAGCACGTGTTCGAAAGGTTCTTTAAAATAGTGATCTGTTTTAAGGCTCTGCCAGTTCATTACGAACTAAAGAGATTGATCAGTTCCTTTTTCCAATCGTCTCCGTATTCGCAGTCACGGTAGCCGTCGAACCAAGGGCCACCCTCTGTGTAGTGCAAAATTTTTGGAGTGCCATCGTTTGGTTCTTTGTACCAACCAACCAGCCAGTTGTATTCCAAAGGTAATGAGCCGATCTCATTGTCTTCAAGCCAACTGAATCTATGTAAAAATTTTGGAGTTTCTTGATTAAGTAAATCAGGTGTTAGTATTTTATTTTTTTCGTGTTCACAGTTCCACAACACCATACTCGACCAATTTTTTCTTGGATACACTGTCTGGACCTGCCCATCCATTTTAGTTGTTTCTTTAGGCGTATAATCATGTTGCACAACGACAACCGCTTTTGAAGGATCACAATATTTCACAAGTTCGTGTGATGGTATCTTCCATAAAAAGTCGCAATCGCAGAACACTGCCCATCCTTTAAAATCATTTAAGTATGGAACAAAAAATCTTGTGAATGTAAATTCTGTTGATGCCAATTTATCAACTGGCCTATTGTAAAGTCCTTGATCCCTCATCTGCTTTTGTTTTAAAGGTATGACCTCAGCGGAAGGATCTCTTCTTTTAATTGAGTGTTCACATACTTGATATGCTATGTCTTCTCTGCTATCGTGACCAACGTAAATTTTCATCTTGCTATTAGTTCGTGTATTTCCTTCCAGGTATTTACTCTCACAATGTCCGGGTGATTAAAATCTTCATTGTAGGGATGATTGATTATTATTGGTTTGAGTCCATACTTCAGACCTGCTAAAGCGTTATAAGGTTTGTCTTCTATCCACCATAGGCCTGTACCATGGAACTCCGCAAGCGCCGAGTCCTTGTCAGAGCCTGTGTCTAGTATATGGTAATTTTTAAAAACATGTTCACCAAATAATTCACCTAGTCTTTTTTTACGCAAAAGTTGTGCTGGTATATCAGACGTCTGGCTAGTGATTGGTATCATTGTCCAACCTTCTGCGGCCAGTAGTTTTACCCATGTTTGGGATTCTGGCAATGGACACTGTGTCCCCATCCATGCACTTTTGTTGAATTCTCTTATTTCTTTTCTTATTTCAGGGATAGTAACTCCAAATCTTTCTGCCATTTCGTAAGTGTTTTGTTTGTTAGGAAGTAATTTGTAAGGATATACTTTTTCGTTGTCCTTGTTATAGTATGATCTTTGTAACATCCATTCAGTAAAATGGTTCTCCCATTCTAGTAAAACTCCATCCACGTCTGTAAGTATTATGCGATCTTTATTTGATGTTGGCATCTTCCATTCCTGCAACACGCAGTTTTACGATGTTTGTGATTTGCCATTGCTTTTGATCCAAACCTTTGGTGATACCTAACCATTGATTTCTAAGTAGTGCAAATTCGTTTATGATCTTGTCCATATCAAGCACTTCCTGCTCTCCATCAACATACTTTTCTGCATCTCTGCTCGATAATGCTCTGTTGTAATTTTCTAAATATTTTTTGAATGTTTTTGATCTTATTCTACGTAGTTCGATATTTAGGTATTCAAGTATCGCTTCTATCTGTTGCAACTGACCAAATCTCTGCTCTACTACACCCGGCAGTGCCGCAGATGCTTTTTCTAAATTTCCGTATATTTTTACTTCCTGTTTGGCTTTTAGATATTCTTGGTCGTAGTAATTGATGCATTCTGGAATCTTGTCTAAACTTCTGCTAACTTCGTTGTACCAATTAATCGTCATATCTATCGTCGTATTGTTCTTCTTCGTCGTTCTCAAAAACTGTCACCACTGCTTCTTCTAACTTTGGACTGAACTCACCAATTGCTTTTATTTCACTTTCTTCAACACCCATGCCTTCAAGTGTTTTTACAAAGTCTATCGCGGCATCTAGTTTTTGTTTCTCTGGAATAAAGTGACTCATTGAGTCCCAAATACGTTCGATATCTTCACTAGTCATTTCTATCATTTTGCTCTGATTCTTTTGATAATTTATCAAAATCTTTCATAAGCATATCTAATTTGGCTCCAGTCCAGGCTTTTCTGAATTCAATGTGTTCTTTGCCTGCCGAATCAACGTATTTTAATCTATTACCAGTTTGCACTAGTATACCTTTCTTTTCGAAAAGATCAACAAGTCCACTGTATGGATCCATACCTGTATCGTACGGAATTTTGACCTGCACGCTCTCAAAAGGCTTGGCATATCTTGTTTTCATCACTTTACAAGCCGCCCTTATACCTCTCACGTCTGATATCTTGTTACCTTTTTCGTCCTCTTTCAGTTTAAGTTTTTTCATTGCTATTACAATCGAACTAGCGTATATAAATCCTTGTCCACCAGATATCTTGTCATCTGGATCAAACATATCTTGAGACGCATATGTATGGTTGGTTGCTATTAGTCCTACGTTCCAACTTCCGAACATGTTTACACAATTCCTTACAAGTGCTGTCAATGCCTTAGGTTTTCTACCCAAGTCACCTTTCATCTCGCCTTTTTGAAATTGATCCACATCTGTTGGAGTCAATAACATACCTAAACTATCAATCACAAACAATACCTTGGGTGCACCTTCCTTGTTATCTGCGTGTTGCTCTCTGTATCCTTTCATGAATTCTGATACTGTTTTAGCAACATCATCGACCATGGATAAACTTAATTTCAATAGTTTGTCTTCATTAGTGTCCACGTTCAATGCTTGTAGCCACTGTTCGTCAAGTGCGTTTTCCGAATCAATTAGTATTACAAATATGCCTTGATCCTGTGCGTTTCTTATAATGTTTCCTGATGCTATGTATGATTTGCCTGCTCCAGATTCTCCAGCAAGAACTGATACCTTGCCTAGCGGAATACCCTTGTTGAAATCTCCGCTGACTAGATAGTTCAATGCATAATTTCCTGTACTGATCCAATCAGTTGGATCACTGAATCCTATACCAAGTCCTTGTATTGATTTGGTTATTGTCTTTCTAAATTTTGTTACGTCAAATGGCTTTGTCATAATTCTTCCTTTATTATAGTACACAAGGCCTCAATAGTCAATATTAAGGCCTTGGTAAAATGTCAGATTATTTTTGTTGTCTTGATCTTATTAACTTCAAAATATCTTCCGCTCTTTTGGCACTATCTGTAGTTGGTTGTGCCGCTGGAGCAGGTTCTACTTTAGTCGCCGGAGCCTCTTTGACTTCAGCATTTACCGGGTCAGCAGTCTTTTCGACCGGGGCAGGTCTACTTGCTGTTGGCATCGATACCTGAGTGTTTACACCTGCAGGTCTAAAGTATTGTCCATATTTCTCGAGATCATAGGCCTCACCATCAACAGATTTTTCAAACAATTCTTTGATTATTTTGACCTCTGCTTCGGTTGGTTCTTTTGGCCTAAAGTCTCCAAGGTTATGCAAACCAAACTTCTCGATCGCACTTCTTTCTGCTTCGTCGAGTGCTCTTTCTCGTCTTGACCATTTAGAAGTTGAATAATCAGCATAACCACCTTTAGTAGTTTTTGTGATTCTGAAATCAACACCTCTCACACTGTCAGTTGGCAACTCTTCCATCTCTGGATCAAGCAAAGCCGATCTGATTATGTTAAAAATTTGAGGTCCAATTATAAATCTTCTGATTGGATTCTCTGGTGTTGCGTCCTCTTTCATTGGATTTTGAACTACAAATCCTTGGAAAATATAACTTTTCTTCTTCCAATATTTTCTGCCCATGTCTTCCATGCTCTTGTCTTTGAACCATGGTCTGACTTCAGTCAATATTGGACAAGTTTTTCCATACATCTCCATGCAAGGAACTTGCACAGTAACTGGTCTTGAGTCAGTCTGACCTTTGATGCCTGCGAAAGGCAGTTTGATCATGTTTCTCTCAGTCCAGAAAAATGTATTTGTTGTATCCTTGTCTGGTATAAATCTAACGACTGCTTCGTCGCCTTCTTTTATGTTCCAGTGTGGATAAATGGCGTTGTCTCCGCCTGTTGATGAACCCGAGCGATTTGGTTCCTGTGATTTTAACTTCGCCCTTATTTCAGCCAATGTAGCCATAATGTAAGCCTCCTTATTTGCCTATGTTTGTGCCTAAA
>MDSZ01246434.1_pt1 | contig 13862 bp, 21 predicted proteins | sample 811201 | NCBI WGS metagenome assembly MDSZ01 (sample SAMN05326647, study PRJNA326480) | marine metagenome | isolation source: seawater | place: Indian Ocean: North | collected 2010
TAAAGAAGCAGTTTCTACTGGACCCGCCAATATTCAGAGAATGGCAATCGGTTCTGCAATATCTAGTTTGGGAAATTTTCAGTTTTCTCCAACTTCTAGTAACCCCTCTACTAGTTCTGGAATAAGATTAAACCCATCAGACTCCAACAAAGATTTATCAGCTTCAGAAATAGAATCTCTTTTAAGTTCTGACGCTAAATCTGTAGGCCTTTCTTTGGGTAATGCAATCGGTCCTGAAAAAAGTAAAGATGAAGGATCTCTTTCTGGAAAATTTACTTCTTTTCCAGTTTCTGCAGCGGAGTCTTGGCTACAGTCGACCCAAGGAAAAAATTGGATTATTAAAACGCTGGTGAGCTTTAAGGGAATCTCAGAAAAACAGGCTAATGTTGAGATTTCTTCTTGGAGTAGGGGTAAGGGCAAATATTTGTCTGGAAACCAAACTATCGTAGTCAATGCTCGCTCTCTTCAGAGCCGTCTTTGGACCGGTCAAGGCCAGGGAGAATTAGCAGAATACGCAGTTGCTGGAGCTATTAACGGCAACCCAGATGCTGAATTTGAAAATGCTATTAGGGGAGCTATTCTTGCGCCGTCTTGGAAAAATGCAAATAACGGCTCAGAAGATCCGGCACCTCAAACTGATGCAGCTTCAAAATTTAGAGAAAGTTTTGATGGAATGTTAGACAAAGCAGTGGCCAATATGTCTACCGCGGCATCTGAACAAAAAACGAGCGTCTCAGAGTTGTTCGGAACATCTGCATCAGTGCAGGGCGGAGGCGGAGGTTTAGTAGACGTTGTTGCGGACAATTCTGACATTCACGTTAAATTTGATGAACCCTCTAGATTATCTGGAAACCAACAAACAGGGGTGAGTCGTAGGCATGCGGTTACTGATGCAGATTCTTTAACCGCTAAAATGGAGCAGTTAGATCTTGGCAAAGCTGACGCTTATTGGAAACAAATGCGGACATGGTTTAAAGAGCATGCTGGCATATCTACTAAAAAAGATAAAGTTCCTTTAATGGAATTAGGGTTCTATGAGTGGCTACTAGATGGAACAATTACTCCAAGACTTCAATCTGCTCTAGACGAAAAACCCGATCTAGAAAGTTGGGTAAGCTCTCAATCTCCAAACATATCTTCTTATTTGCTTTCGGATGTTAAAAAAATAATCTCGGGAGAAGAAGGAAAGAATACTTTCTATTTTACTTTTTACCCAAGCGGAGAAAACAGTTTTAGATTAAAAATAGAAGAAATTAATCCAGGCCAAGGACCAGTTTCTTCGCAAGCTAGTTTTAAAATTGCTATGAACCCTAACTATAAAGGTATGGGCGGAGGCTCAGTCGGCAGTCCGTATGTAGTTGTCGATGCAAATACTGGAGAACAGTACATAGAATTAGAGTTTAGAGCAGAAGCTTCTGCTAAGCCAATACAACTACATCGTTCTTCTGCGTATAGCTCTAACAGAGAAGACAATCAAAAATCTATAACTTTAGTTTTAGTAAACGAGATTAGAATGAGAATCCGCCGTATAATTCAAGAAGAAAATCAGAAATCTCAAGCTTCTAAACTTTCCACTATTACAGAGTCTCTTCTTTTAGAAGAACTTACTAAGTCTGATAAAAAAGAAATAGAGAAGATGATTAAAAAACGTATAGAAGCTGATAGATCTGAGCAGAAAAAAATAATTCAAAAAGAAATGACAGCTGAATTTAAGAAAACTCTTGGCAAAGATTTTTTTGGAAACCCTGGTAAACTCTCGCGTGCAATTCAGGAAATTGCTAATGAAGAATTAATGAAAGAATTTTCAAAAGGCAAAGCAAGAGAAGAAGTAATAGACATCACAAAAAAGGTTCTTAAGAAATTTTATAGAGAAATTTCTTTTAGTTCCAATATGGCTATCGATAGAGTTAAACTCTAGATTTAAGAGGGATATATTCCTTTTAGGTTTAGGATATAAGATGATAGAAGAATTATCACTTTTGTTAGAGAGCTATGAAGATCGTGGCATAAAATCACGAGAGTATTATTTTCTGCGGGACATGGAGTACAACCTTAAGAAAGATAGAAATATATCTGATGGTCAGCGAGACTGGCTAGAAAGGATCTTGAAGAGAGGAGCTCCTCAACCAGTAGATCTCGATTCTCTTGCTAAAATAGAGTCATTGATGGACATGGAAAGAATATCATTTTCTAAAAAGAAAATGTTGTCAAACTTGCGCAGCCAAGTCTATAGTGGAAAAACCCTGACTGAAAAACAAAAGCTCTTAATAGAACAAGTGGGAAAACAGTTAATTTCTTTAAAGAGTTTTAAAAAGAATTCTGAAACTATAAAAGATATGAAATTTATAATTCAACTTTCAAAATCTCGTCCTCCGTCGTGGTGGAGACTCCGCCCAAGGCAAAACCAAGCTTTGTCTGAAATTTCCGAGTGGATAGACTGGAAAGAGTCAGAATGTTTTTCCAGAGAGCCAGAACTAGATGAGAACTCTTATGAAAATTTAAAAAACGCTTTTAAGAGGCAGCTTTCAATATTAAAAGAGTCTCCACATCCAGAGGGCTCAATGAGACTAATAAAGATAGGAAGCGAATATTTGCCAGCAATCGTCCTTGGCCAGCCCCGCGTCTCTAAAGCTGGTAAAATTTTACATCCAGTTTTGGTTAATGGAGTATCTAGAGATGCTTTAAAATTATTTAAGCCTCAAAATATAAAAAATAATCAATAGTTTATACTTAATGATCTATTTTTGCAGAGTGAAATTATGTTAAAATTAACGACGAGCACACTTGCAGCTCTATTTTCTATTTTTGGTTTTGGGTATTCTTTTTTTGAATATACTGAAACAAATAATTCTATCCATGAGTTAGAAGAAATTACGGAAGTTAAAACTCAAGACGCTCCGGCTAAATTAGTGAAAAGCCCTCTTATAAAAGTTAATGGCGAAAAATTAGTTAATTGCGAGAAAGATTTAAAGACTTGCGCGCTAGAAGAAGTTTTAAACTAAGAAGTTTATGTGTGTACATGTAGTGTTTTCTTTCTATAATTTGTTCAAGGAGGGAGCTATGCCAAGTGTACTATCGAGCTAAAGAATTAGCGATCAACAACGGCCGGACTTATCATTTAGCCGCCATTCTTCGCCGAAACGGGAAAGTTATTCGAGTTGGTGAAAACACTAACAAGACTCATCCTAGATTTAAGAGGCAATACGAAGATGGAACGTGGGCTTCTCACATGCATGCTGAAATGAACGTTCTTAGATTTGCTCAGCCTGGAGATGAAATTGAAGTTTTGAGATTTTCAAAGTGCGATCACGAAAGAACGATGGCCAAGCCCTGCAGCATCTGTATGAAACACATAGAAGATGCAGGAATTAAAAAAGTAAAATATACAAATTGGAAAGGCGAATGGGAGGAATTGAAGTTCGATGGGAATCAGAAAAAATGACTTAGTTAAGTTTAAAGACGATAGAATGTATCAAATTCTAGACGTTCCAAAAAATTTTCCTCTCATCGTAATTCGTGGTCCTTACGAAGGCAGAAATTTTAAACCAGGACAAAGCACCTCTCTAGCTATAGTCGTAGATTTGATGGCTGGTAACCGTATTGTAGAAAAAATTAAAGTTAATGATATAGAAAGGTTTAAATAAAATGGATCCATTTAGAGTTCTTGGAGTTTCTCCAAATGCTTCAGAGAAAGAAATTAAAGCTGCTTATAGAAAACTAGCGCTAAAGTATCATCCAGACAAAAATCCGGAAGACCCCAAAGCAGCTAAAAAATTTAATGAAATAACTCAGGCTTACGAACTTGCTTTAAATCCGCCAAAACAAAACGCAAACCCATTTGCAGATTTTGGATTTGATTTCAACGATCCATTTTCAAATATTAGAGATCATCCATTTTTTCATACTAGTAGATTTAGCGACATTCCCTTAGATAACGAAATTACTTGCAAGATAGGGTTCATGCAGTCTATAAATGGTGGAAAAATTAATTTAGTCTACGATAGACTGTATAGCGCTCGTAATGGCCACGAAGTAAGAACGCATGAAGCTACAATAACGATTCCTTCAGGAATTAAAAATGGCCAAACCTTAAGAATGAGAGGGCTTGGGAATGTTTCTAAGAGCCGCACCGGAGATCTTTATGTTCATATAATCTGCCCTTCAGAAAATTCTCAATTTTCAAGAAGGAATCACGATATTTTTTCTACTGTAGAAATTGACTATCTAGATCTTGTTCTCGGTACTACTTTGCAGATAGATACGGTCCATGGAAAAAGAGATATCGATATACCAAGACGCTACAACGCCAACACTCCAGTAGTTTTAAGAGGATCAGGAGTAAAGGCTGGCGGAAGATATGGTAATCATTTTGTTAATCTAAAACCGACAACCCCAACTACCATTTCTAGAGAAGAAGAAATTCTTTTATTGAAAATTAGAGAAGTAAGACGTGGAAAGCATAGCAATTAAAAATTTGGCTATATCCTTTATTTTATTTACATGCATGCACGCGTGCGTGTGGTGGGCTACGAACGCGCAATTCATGGGAGAGTCTTTAAAGAACAGGAGCTTAGAGATTAGTCTAGCTCTTTCTATACCAATTACTTTGTTAGCTTATTTTGCTGCAAGGTATTCTTACGGGGCTTTGGGAGAATCTCTTTGGGCGATTAGGTTTATCGGTTTTGGTACTTCATATCTTATCTTTCCAGTTTTTACGTGGGTTTTCTTTGGAGAGACAATGTTTACTTGGAAAACAACTATCTGTATATTTCTTTCGTTTTTAATTGTTGCAATTCAGGTATTCTGGCCCTCTTAAGGTGATAATTACTGTATATTATTCTTTGGAGAGCCTTAAATGCCTAAGAAAAAACTTAGAAACCCTGATCTAACTTTTAGCAAGGGCGATAAAAATAATTTAGGTTTGGACAAACCCTCTAAGTCTCGTGGATATATGACCGGCGATGATGTCACTTGGACTGGTGAAGATACCAGTAAACACATCCACGACTATTTGTCTTCTATGGGCTTAGCAGAAAGTTCTTTGCGTATGTTCATAAGAGAAGTAATGCAAAGTCACACTAACGAACCAGTTGTTGGAGACAGAATAATTAATGTCAACCCTCAGTGTAAACATTATTTAAGTAGGGGAATAGTTACTAATGTAGAAAGTCTTCCCGACGAAAAGGGGACCACTGCAACTTACATAGTAATAAACAGGGGCGACACTTACGATGAGGGAGATTTTTTAACTAAAACGCTAGATCAGCTAGATTTAGATTTGGAGTAATTTTATTATGTTAGATTTTTTACAAATCGTGTGGAATCTTTTATCTGGAGTACTAGTTTCTGTTTGGGGCTTAGCTTCAACTATACTAGTTTTTGCCGGAGACCTTTTAGTTCAACTTCACACAACAGCCCCGAGATTAGAGGGTTTATTAGTCGGTGTCTTGTTAGCCTGGCTTATGGTTCGTCGAGATAAGCATCCGCTACTCAGAGTTTTAAGCGCACCATTAAAGCTAGTGGTAGATATTTTAGATCTTGCATGGGATCAAGTCACAGAAGTTGTTAGCGACTTATGGAAAACTGCTACTGGCTGGATTTCTGGAGTTTACGGGTGGGTTAAAGGTAAAATAGTTAATGGTTATAATCGAGTCATGAAGCTTCTTGGAAGTTTAAAAGACCGACTTTTGAGTTTAGGTAAAAAAGAAGATGAGAGTTAAAAAATCACAACTGCAAAAAATAGTTAGAGAAGTCATTCTTCAAGAAGAAAAGAAGAAGGGCCTTTGGCACAATATCAACAAAAATAAGAAAGCTGGGAAAAAACCAAACCACCCAAACTCTAAAGCTTATAAAGCTGCAAAAAAGGCTGGCCAAAAAATAAACAAGGCTAATGAAACAGAAGAAGAATCTGAAGATGCACTTGCTGAGGCTATAGTTTATCATTTAGATGCTAACGTTGGAGTAGACCAAAACGTGTTTAGGCCTGGTTCTGCAAATTTCTTTAAGCTGTTTAGAGAAGTAAGAAAGTTATATAATCTTGGTCTTTATGAAGCTCTTACTGAAGATGAAATAGAGCTTTTAGAGTCTGACGTCGGAATGTTCGCAGAGCTAAATGGAAAAGTTGTTCCTCTTGATTTCCCAATGCAAGAGTCTAAAGAATACTTGCTTGAAGCAGAATACCAGGGAAAAAAAGTAGAGCTTAACGAACCAAAAAGAGGCGAAGGTGGAAAGTCTTACGTTTACGTTAATTCTGGAAAGAAAGACAAAGACGGAAAGATGAAGGTTAAAAAAGTAAGTTTCGGGTCTTCGATGGCAGACGCAATGGGAGACTCTGAAGCTCACCGGAAACGTAGAAAAAATTATGGAGAACGTCATAACTGCTCAGATAAAGATGATAAGACCAAAGCAGGATATTGGTCGTGCAGAGCTACAAAGTTCTTCGGCCGAGACATTTCAGGGTGGTGGTAATGAGCAAATTTCCCTTTAAACAAAAGAGAGTAAACAGCAACACTTTGTTGAGAAAGTTTTCTAAAGATGTGAAACAGCAAGATTTGGTATGGCACAGAGACCGCTGTGATAGAGTGGTGGAAGTCGTAAGTGGTAATGGTTGGTCACTTCAACTAGACAATCAAGTGCCCAGAAAATTAAGAGAAGGGTCAAGATTTAACATAAGGTCTGGACAATATCATAGAATTTTAAAGGGCCGCGGAGACTTAGTTTTAAGGATTGTTGAAGCCAAAGAAAAAGACGAAGAAGCCGGACCAAAATCTACTATTAAATACAACGCAGATCCAGCCCTTAAGGGAGACCAAACAAAGCTCCCCGACAAACTTCAAAAAGGAATCATCGATAAAAAACGAAAGAGTAAGAAAGGCTCTAAAAAAGAAATCGATGAAAATAAAAAATCTAATCACGATCCAAACTATAAAGCTCCAGAAGGCTCAAAAAGAGACAAACAGCTTGACGCTACTCAAGCTGATTTAGCTAGTGGAGATCCTGAGAGAAAAGCAAGAGCTTGGAGAAGAAGAGAAAGAATGGAGCGCCAAGCTAACGAGTCTCTATTAAGAACTGCAGTAAGAGAGATTTTAGCTGAAGAATTATCTAAAGCAACTGAAGATAAAATTAGAAAAGTTGCTGAAAAGAGGGGGATGACTTTTGGATCAACAAAAGCAGAATATAAAAAAGGGTTAGCTGCCTGGGGAACTAGCGGTTCACGACCCGGAGTATCCCAACACGCTTGGGCTATGGCAAGAATTAACAAAGCTAACCCTTCCGATGATTGGTCCGTTATAAAGAAATCTAAAGCAAAGAAGAAATAATATTATGCCCTATAATAAAAGAAAGCAAAAGTGCACACAATCAGATGGCGACAAAGGAAACTATGTTCTTTCCTACACAGATAAAAAAGGAAAGAAGCGCCGGGCTTGTCACACAAGTAAAAAGAAAATGCAGGGCCAAATTGCTGCCATAGAAATGGAAGCTGACGGCGCGCCTGGAGAGGTAATGAGTGAATTAAGAAAAAAGAAGAGAGTTACTAAAAAACAGCTTAGAAAGATTATCCGTGAAGCAATCTTGCTCGAATACGAACAATACGTAGACGAAGACGGAAACGTCTATGACGACGAAGGTAATGTCTCTCGGCGTGGATCTGCTTTTGGTAGAAAATACGGCGGTGAAACTTACACTGGTACTCGACAACCGTGGTCAGGACGCTCAAACAAACCTAGAAAAACTTCTTATGTTGGAGCAGGAGCCAACTCCGAACAAATTGCTGCAGTTGAAGCATTGAAACCGAAACCAAAAACATTTTTAGGGTCTATTTTGCAGCAGTTAAAGGATGGCCGAGGACTATCTTCTAAGCAAAAAGCTGTGGTTAGAAAGATTATGAAAAAAAGAGACCCGCAGTCAGAAAAATTATTTGAAAATACAATGGTGGTTGAAGGTACTCTCTACGTGTCTCGTGGATATATGGGCACTCCTATGGTCGAGGATGAAAATGAAGATGATGTCTTGTTTGGAGAGATGATAAGAACACTTTTAAACGCTGGAGATGATGACATATTCCAAGCGCCGCAAGGAGTGTCAGAAAAGGCGCTGCAGAATCTCTTAAAACAAGACAAAGAAAGCCCAGCCGGACCGATCGAAGGATGGGACGCTGACGTATTTTCTAGTTATTACAATGTAGATTTAGATCGAGTCATTCGTCTTTATGCAAGATTGATGAATCACACTATTGAACAAGTTTCAGAATCAGAAGAAGATTATTATTGATGAAACAATGGCTTTACCATAGGGGAATAACCGGAAAAGATATATTTTATATGTTAGCAGGAATTGTTCCTTTAACCTTATTTGTCGGCCTTGGTATATATGGATTGATTGGGAGTTTAGTATGAAAATAACAAGAAAACAACTTAGAAGAATTATTAAAGAAGAAGTTGGGACAGTAACAGTTGGCTGGATGGACGGTGGCGGAGACGACACTGACGAAGCGCAAGAGGTTTCTAGCGAAGAAGATCTCAGTGAGATTGAAGAGTCAAGAATAAAAATTACTAGAAATCAGCTTAGAAAAATTATCAAAGAATATAAAGAGATGCTTCGCCCCGGGCACGTTGACGGGCAGCCATGGAGTGGAACGCTAGAAGATTTGGCTACAGTTCAAAGTAAGACTTGGGGTCATGGAGAAGTAGTAGATCCAAAAGGTTATAAAGAGATCGTCGGCCACGCGAGAGATTTAACAGCTGGCAAAGCTAAGAGTCCACTAAAAAAGCACGGAAAATAAATGTCAGAAAGCACTTATGAAAAATTTAAAGTGCTTGGATATGTTCGTCCGGCAGAAGTGTTTCACACTCTTAATGAGTGGGAACAAGTAGTACTCGAACTAATTGAACTTCAGTCTGGCGGCTTGGATACTCGCGCGGGAGAAATTAGCTGTGAACACGCGTCTTTTTGCTCTACAGAAGATTTTGATCGATTTGTAGAGATAGTGAATGTTTATTTTGGATATCAGCTAAACGTAGAGACAGAAAGATATGATCTTTTAACTAAAAAGAACGTATTAGACTTTATTGAAGATTTTGTTAATCACAGATTTTGGGGATTTGAACAGGAGTTTTCATCCTATTTTCCAGACATAAGCCAGCTTAAATTCGCCTACTTTTATTCTAGGGGTGACATGGAGCCCTACGTTATGTTAGACGAAGCTTATACGGCTCAAATTTACGGTCAAGAGCCTATCGTTCGATCAGTTTGCCACTTCACAAGCCCTAAAGGTTTAGAGAGGCTTAATCTAGCTATTGAAAACGGAGAAGCTTTCGATATATCTACTTACACCATGGCTGAACGCCCATTTTTCAGGAAAGAGTCTACCCTTACAATAGAGTTGCTCGGTCACGTGCGCGCAGCATTTAGGAGTGACATTAAATCTTTAGCTCTTGATAATGGAAGAAGAGCCTGCAATATGTATAGACTTCAATATCCTGGAGAACGCGTTACAAATATCTGTTATGATCTCACCACTTGTGACGACGAAGAAGTAATAACAAATTTATGGAATGAATACATTGCGACCCCACTTCGAATCCTCAGTGTTTCATAGCGGCCGTAAGTTTTCTCTGAAAATCTTTACAAAAGTTCCGTGAATTAGAATTTCATATACATCATAAGAAAACCACTGAGGGTCTTCAGATATTTGCACAGGCCTTCCGACGTATTTATTTATAGTTGCTACGTCTCCATCGTTAACAGCTATCTTTCTTCCATAAAAATCGTTGAAAGATGGAAAACTAAATAAATCTATTTCTTCATGCAGCATGAGAGAGCCGTTTCTGTAAGTTGCACCATTAGCCCACCCGTCTGGAGTGTACGTTAGTTTACCCACTTTTATAGAAACCAATTGACCTGGCTTAAGTTTATCATTCATTTTAACGGGACCTTTAATTAATTAGGACGCTTGTATATAATTGATCAAAAATCTGTTTAGGGAGATGAAATATGATTAAACCGGGAGACCGAGTGTATGTGTGGAACAGAATGGACCTGACTGGTAAAGTTTTGTCTTTGAGATCTAAACCAGTAAAAACTTGGTTCATAGGCGGAACATCGGGAACAGCAACGGTAGCCACAGTTCTTTTTGACAACGGCGAAACTCACGAAATTTTAGCTTCAGAATTAATGAGACTAGAATGATTAATCAGCTTCAGTTAGTTTTTAGAAAATTAAATTCCATAAATCAAGACACTGCTATGCTAGAGATGTTTGATTGGAATGAAGAAAATTTAGAAAAATTTAACAAAGAAGTTGAAAACGCTTTATCACTTTATGAGTTTGCTAACGCTCAAGCCTTGATAGACTATCTAGTAGAGACTGCTAAACCTCTTGTTTTAGAGTATTTTCATGAAAATTTAGCTAATATGATGAAAAAGTTAGTTGAACAAACCCTAGAAGAAGTAAATAATTTACATGAATCTCAGGATAACTAATGAAAAAAAATATAGACTCTACTGGTAAACAAGCAACTCTTTATAAATTTGAAAAACTTTCTCCACCAGAAAAAGATAAGACCAGTGGAGATAAACTAGGAATCATTTTAGATTTAGAGACCACCGGCCTTTCTAAAGAGCACGATGAAATAATTGAAGTTGCTTTTCGCCCTTTCTATTTTTGCCCTCAGTTTTTTAAAGTTACTAGTATAGCAAGAAAGTTTACTCTTTATAATGAGCCATCTTCTCCGATTAGAGAAGAAATCACAGAACTTACTGGAATCACTGATGAAATGGTTGCTGGACAAAAAATAGATTGGAGTTGGTTAAGAAATATGCTTAACTCAGCCGATTATATCATTTGCCACAATGCAAGCTTTGATCGAGGTTTCTTTGATACGATTTTAGAAAGAGAGGGCGTAAAAGTTACTGAAGATGTAGTTTGGGCCTGTTCTATGAAACAAATAGACTGGCAATCGTTTTGTCGTCCGTCTAAAGCGCTAGAAGTTTTATGTGCTTGGTCTGGATTCTTTTACGATTCTCATCGAGCTCATGTTGACGTAGACGCTCTTTTGCATTTACTTCGCAGAGAATCTAGACTGGGAGAGTTAATCGAAACTTCTTCCACTGCAGATTACAGAGTTTTTGCTATGAATTCTCCAAGAGAGATGAACCACCTCCTTAAAAGGCGCTGGTACAGATGGGATCCTAATGTTAGCATGTGGTGGAAAAATCTAAGTACGGAAGAAGAAGCTGAAAAAGAATCAGAGTGGTTAAAAGAAAATTTAGATGGAGTAGAACCCCAAATATTTCCTCTTGAACCGAAATATCGTTTTGCACCAGAATAATTACTACAGAGGTGTAAAATGTCATCTACTGTATCTAAAGCAGTTCTTACTGTAATAATAGACGAAAGTGTTAAACTAAAAGACAACGAGTACAAGTCTCGTCAAACAGCTAAAATAAGGAATGTTAATGAAATAAGCCAAAGAGTAATTACTATTCCTACATCGCAAGTAACTCTCTTGCAGCTAAGTTCTTCTGTCGGTCCTGGTACTTATAAAACTAGCGACTTGCAATATTTGAGAATGACAAATCTAGATAATGAAAACTGGATCAGACTTTCTTTTACTTCTGGATCAGCTGGAAATGGTGTAGAAGTAAAACTCGGCGCTTTGCAAAGCTATATTGTTACTAATGCTTCGATAAGCGGTTCTGCGAAGGGCGGTACCTTTGATTCCTTTAGTAATTTTGATACTTTGAAAGCAGACGCTAGTACTGCAGCTTGCGATCTAGAATTATTTTTAGCTTCGAAATAATGAGCGCTGTAGTTTTGTAAAAAACCTTTTTCTTTATTATAATATTATATTTGTGGAATCTAAAAAGATATTTTTAATTTCTTTGCTTTTAGCATTTTTTGTTTGGTGGAACGTAAAGAGTTTTAACGCTGAAAAAATACCTTCAGAAGTAGAGTATTGTCTTTGTCCGTGTCGTTGATATGAAGAAAATTGCTGAAAAAATAAAAAGAGCAAAAGCTAAATGCGATAAAAAATCTCTGCTAGTCGACGAATGGATAATAGGTATGACGATTAGTGCTTGCATAATTATGATTGTTGTAGGCCGAGGCATAAAATACAGTTTTAAAAACAGGAGAAAAAAATGAAAATAGGTTTGGTTCCAATATCAGCAAAACCTTACCATGCTGGACACCATGCTCTTGTAGAGTTAGCTGCATCTCAAAATGATAAAGTTTTACTTTTTGTTTCTACTTCTGATCGTAACCGCAAAGGCGAATTTCCAATAAGTGGTAAAGATATGCAAGAGATTTGGATTGAACACTTAGAATCCATTATGCCTTCTAACTCGCAAATAATATACGGCGGCTCTCCAGTTAGAAAAGTCTATGAAGAAATAGGAATGGCTTGTGAAGAGGGGAGTGATGATGTTTTTACTGTTTATTCAGACCCAGAAGACACTTCAGTAAACTACCCTCAGTCTTACAGAGAAAAATACATGCAACCTCTTTGCGATTTAGGCCAGGTTGTTTTTGCTGGAGAAAGCAGTCCAGATTCAGTTACTAGAGGAGTTGGAACACCAAACATTAGCGGCACTCAAGTAAGAACTTATTTAGAAGCTGGAGATTTGCCTTCTTTTGCTAACGCAATGCCGTCAGGAGTTGATGCTGAAAGCATTTTTAACACGTTAACTAGAGACTTAAAAAGCGAATCTCTTATAAAAAATTATGTTTCTGTTATTCTAAAAATGTAAAAAATCCTAGTTTTTGTGGTATAATAAAATAAAGAGAGGGGCGCTTTATTTCTTTTAAAATTCTAAAATTTAGAAGAAAATTTGCCGAAACTCAAAAGCTACAATCCAGGAGATCAAATGAAGACTTATCTTTTTAACTTAGTTGTTCTTTACACTGCTTTCTTTATAGCGGGAGCTTTGGGTCTTCATCATTTTTGTCGAGGAAAATTTATCTTAGGTTTTATTTACATGGGAACCCTCGGCCTCCTCGGCCTTGGACTTCTTTTCGATTTTTTCGCCATTCCATTCTACGCAAAGGATCTTTAGAGTGCAAAAAAAGATTCAAGTCTTAGGCAAGATTCCGAAAAAAGTTATTCTTGCTTGCTCCGGAGGAAGTGATTCTATGGCGGCTTTAGACTTTATGCTCTCTGGCAGAAAAGAAGTTTTAGTAGCATATTTTAATCATGGGACTGAACACGGAAAAGAAGCAGAAGAGTTCATAAAACACTATTGCGAAGAAAGAGGTCTGAAGCTTCTCATGGGATCTTGCACAAATCAACGAAGGTCTAATCAATCTTTAGAAGAGTATTGGCGAGAAGAAAGGCTGGGTTGGCTAGAGAGTATTTCTAAATTAGAGAATGCTCCTGTTGTTACATGTCACCACTTAGACGATGCAGTAGAGTGGTGGGTTTTTTCTTCTTTTCACGGAAAAAGTAAACTAATACCCTCGCAAAGATCGCCTTTTATTAGACCGTTCCTCCTCACAAGAAAAGAAACTTTAAATTCTTGGAATGTTAGAAAAGAAGTTCCTTGGATCGAAGATCCATCTAATCAAAAAATTCAGTTTATGAGAAATTACATTCGGCATGAATTAATTCCCCGAGTTTTAATGGTAAACCCTGGAATTCATAAAGTTGTGGCAAGGAAAATTAAAGACTCACATGAAAAGTCGTTATAAGGTCGGTGACATTATCTTAGCAAAGAGTGTTGCTGGTGATGGCATTTTACCTGTTCACCACAAGCTTTTGCGCCGTGTAGTGGTCAAGCCATCAAAGGGCAACTCCATGGACTGGCCTGGATACTCTGGGTGGGAAACGGTTTTAGTTTGTGACAAAGAAATAGAGTATTTAAACA
>MDSZ01037066.1_pt1 | contig 13858 bp, 12 predicted proteins | sample 811201 | NCBI WGS metagenome assembly MDSZ01 (sample SAMN05326647, study PRJNA326480) | marine metagenome | isolation source: seawater | place: Indian Ocean: North | collected 2010
ACCGCATAAAGTGAGCGACCCGGAAACTTCTCGGCAAAGAAGCGGGCGGCCCGAGCAGCGGCTTCGGGGCGAATCAGCGTTACCGGTGCTGCCGGTTTGAGGGTGGTCGCTACCCCCAGCGCGCTAGGATGCTTGTGCAATTCAAGGGACCTCCAGTGTAGTCGTTGGCAGTAAAAAAGCTGCCTTGCGGTGGAAGTCCCATGGGGCAGCGGACGGCCGATATATGCGGCGAGCTCCCCTCTGTAAAGCATCGGTGGAAATTTTGTTGCGTGGCTTGCCGTCAGCCGTGCCTCAGGAGAGACGGGCCTTGAAATCAGCGTAGGAAAAGGACCGGATTTCCTTGAGTTCGTCCGTGTCGCTGTTCCAAAGCCAGATGGATGGCAGGGGCACGCCGTTGAAGGTGTTGGTCTTCACCATCGAATAATGGGCCTGATCCAGGAAGGCGATACGCGCGCCCGGCTCTGCGCCACCGGGGACTCGATAGTCGCCGATGATGTCGCCCGCCAGACAGGACGGGCCGCCGAGCCGGGTCACGGGACCGTTGCTGTCCTCATGCAACATGGCGGGGCGATAGGGCGCTTCGATCACGTCAGGCATGTGGCAGGTGGCGCTGATGTCGGTGATAGCGACGGGCATGCCATTGTCGATGACGTCCAGGATTTCGCCGACCAATATGCCCGCGTCCAGCGCCATAGCTTCGCCGGGTTCGATATAGAGATCGAGCCCGGTCTGCGCCTTGATGGTCTGAAGAAAGGCGACGAGGTCGTCGATCTGGTAGTCGGCGCGGGTAACATGGTGGCCGCCGCCAAAATTCAGCCATTTAAGATTGGCAACGTGGGGCATGACGCGCGATTCGATCGCCGCCCAGGTGCGCTGGAGCGGGAGGAAATCCTGTTCGCACAGATTGTGGATGTGGAGGCCATCCACGCCTTCCAGATGCTCTGGCCGCAACTGGTCGACCGGAAAGCCGAGCCGACTATGCGGCTGCGAGGGGTCATATTTGGGTACTTCGCCTTCGGCATGGAGCGGGTTTAGGCGCAGGCCGATGTCGAAGTTCACACCGTCCTTGCGTGCAGCGTCGATGACCGGCTTCAGGCGTGCGATCTGGCCGGGGCTGTTGAAAATGACATGATCGGAAATGCACAGAATTTCGGCGAGATCATCGGGCTTGTAGGCGGCGCAATAGGTCGCGACCTCACCACGATATTCCTCTCGGCCGAGGCGCGCTTCATAGATGCCCGAGGCGCAGACGCCGTCAAGATATTCGCCGATGACGGGGCCGAGGGACCACATGGAAAAAGCCTTGAGCGCGCCCAGCACCTTGATGCCAGCGCGGTCGCCAATGTCGCGCAGGATTGAGAGGTTGCGGCGGATCGCGGCCTCGTCCACCACAAAGGCGGGCGAGGGCACGCGATAGAGGTCAAAGCGGGCAAAGGCGGCGGGATCGCCGGCGCGGGTTTCCATAACAATAACTCCGTCACCCCAGCGGAGGCTGGGGGTCTCAGGCGAGAGGGCACGGCGATGCCGCACGAGATCCCAGCCTTCGCCGGGATGACGATCCTGCGTGGGATCGTCAGAAGTCGAGCGGTGCGTCCAGTTCCTTCACCTGCCAGGGCAGGCCGTGCTTGTTCAGCATGTCCATGAAGGGATCGGGATCGAACTGTTCGATGTTGAACACGCCTTCTCCGCGCCAGGCGCCGGTCAGCATCATGGCCGCGCCGATCATCGCGGGCACGCCCGTCGTGTAGCTGACCGCCTGGTTGCCGGTTTCGGCATAGGCGTCCTCATGATCGCAGACATTATAGACATAGACGGTCTTCTCCTGACCGTCCTTCTGACCCGTCGCGATGTCGCCGATGTTGGTCTTGCCCTTGGTGGTCGAGCCCAGGCTCGACGGTTCGGGCAGCACGGCCTTGAGAAACTGGAGCGGGATGATTTCTTGGCCATTATAGATGACCGGGTCGATCCGGGTCATGCCGACATTCTGGAGCACTTCGAGATGTTTGAGATACGCGTCTCCAAAGGTCATCCAGAAACGGATGCGCTTGATTTCGGGATAGTGGGTGGCAAGGCTTTCCAGTTCCTCATGATACATGAGGTACATGTTCTTCTCGCCGACCTGGTCGAAGTCGAAGACCTGTTTGTGGCTGAGCGCCGGGCCTTCGACCCATTCGCCATTGGCCCAGTGACGCGAGGGCGCGGTCACCTCGCGGATGTTGATCTCGGGATTGAAGTTGGTGGCAAAATGCTGGCCATGGTCGCCGCCATTGCAGTCCAATATGTCGAGCGTGTCGATCCGGTCGAGCAGATGCTTCTTGATGTAGCTGGCGAAGACGCTGGTGACGCCGGGGTCGAAGCCCGAACCCAGCAGCGCCATGATGCCGGCGTCCTTGAAGCGCTCCTGATAGGCCCACTGCCAGCTATATTCGAACTTGGCGGTGTCGCGCGGTTCGTAATTGGCGGTGTCGAGATAGTCGGTCCTGGTCGCGAGGCAAGCGTCCATGATCGCCAGATCCTGATAGGGCAGGGCCAGGTTCACGACGAGTTTTGGCTGGACCTTCTCAATGAGCGCGATCGTCTCGTCCACATTGTCGGCATCGACCTGCGCCACGTCGATGGTGACTCCAGTGCGCGCCTTCACCGATTCGGCGACCTTTTCGCAACTGACGATGCGGCGGCTGGCCAGCGTGATATGGCTGAATATGTCGCTGTTCATCGCCATCTTGTGGACCGCGACAGAACCGACGCCGCCCGCGCCGATGACCAGAACCTTGCTCAATTGTGTCTCCATATGCCTGCTGCGCGTGCCCGCGCGAAAGCGTCCATATAGGGTGCGGGCATGACAGCGCAAAGTCAGATGCGCCGGGGCGCGCCATCCGGCCTGTCCTTTGGGGCAGTCGCGCATCCTCCCGCCGGCTGGCGCGTAATGTCAGCATCCTCGCATGACGGGGAGTGACAGAGGAAGGATGACGACATGAAAGTATCCACCCTAACGATCGCGCTGGCCGGCGCGTTGCTATCCGTCAGCGGCGGGGCAATGGCCCAGACAGCGACCAACCCCATGGTCGGGGGCGCGGCCATGTCGCCGACCAAAGATATCATCGACAACGCGGTCAATTCGAAGGATCACACCACGCTGGTTGCGGCGGTGAAAGCGGCTGGCCTGGTCGATACGCTGAAAGGTCCTGGTCCTTTCACCGTGTTCGCACCGACCAATGCCGCCTTTGCCAAGCTGCCCGCCGGCACGGTCGACACATTGCTGAAGCCTGAGAACAAGGCCGACCTGACCAAGATCCTGACCTATCATGTCGTGCCGGGCAAACTGAACGCGGCCGAACTAATTGCGCAGGCCAAGGCCAATGGCGGCAAGGCGATGCTGACGACCGTTCAGGGCGAACCGCTGACGGCATGGGTGGAAGGCAATTCTGTCTATCTGACCGATGCTAAGGGCGGCAAATCGATGGTGACCATCGCAGATGTCAATCAGTCGAACGGCGTTATCCATGTCATCGATACGGTGCTGATGCCCTGACCGTTCCGATGATGTGAGGGAGGCGGCCGACCCGACTGCATGCGGGCCGGCCGTTTTCCAATTCTAGACCACCAGCTTTCTCAGCCCCTCAATCATATCCGCCTCATGCGCGGGCTTGTCCTTGCGGATACGGGCGATGCGTGGGAAGCGCATGGCCAGGCCGGACTTGTGGCGCTTGCTGTCGTGGATGCTGTCGAACGCAACCTCCAGCACCAGCGTCTTTTCCACCTCCCGCACCGGGCCGAAGCGATTGACCGTATTCTGGCGGACGAAACGGTCGAGCCATTTCAGTTCTTCGTCGGTGAATCCCGAATAGGCCTTGCCCACGGGCAGCAATTCACCCTCTGGGGTCCAGCAGCCGAACGTATAGTCGGAATAGAAAGACGATCTTTTGCCGTGGCCGCGCTGAGCATACATCATGACGCAGTCGGCGGTCAGCGGATCGCGCTTCCATTTATACCAGAGCGCCGCTTTGCGTCCGGCGACATAGGGACTGTCGCGGCGTTTGAGCATCACCCCCTCGATCGCGACATCGCGGGCACCGGCGCGGATGTTGGCGAGGGCGGCGAAGTCCGCAGCCTCGATCACTTGCGACAGATCGAAGCGGTGTGGATCGAGCGTGGGCGCGAATGCCTCCAGCCGGGTGCGGCGCTGGTGCCAGGGCAGCGCGCGAATATCGTCCTCGCCTTCGATCAGCAGGTCGTAGAGGCGCACGAAGGCGGGATAGTCCTCCATCATCTTGGTGGTAACGGCCTTGCGTCCCAGGCGCTGTTGCAGTGCATTGAAGCTGGCGGCTTCACCCCCTTGGAACTCGCCTTTGACCAGCAATTCGCCGTCCATCACGGCTTGGCCGGTGAAGGCCGCGGCGATTTCGGGAAAGCTGCCGGAAATATCGTCGCCGGCCCGGGAATAGAGTCGGGTTTCACTGCCGGTGCCCACAATCTGGATACGGATGCCGTCCCATTTCCATTCGGCGGCATAGTCGGTGAGGTCAACGCTGTCGGCCTCGAGCGGATGGGCGAGCATGAACGGGCGGAAATAGGGCGTGCCCTCCGGGTCTGGGCGACCGGCGCGGCCTTCGGCCCAATCGAAAAGGGCCGCATAGGGCGGGGAGAGGGCGTGCCAGACCTGTTCGACATCATCGACGTCGAGGTCGAAAGCCTGGGCAAAAGCTGTCTTGGCCAACCGCGCCGAAATGCCGACTCGCAGGCCTCCGGTCGCCAGTTTCAAGAGCGCGAACCGGCCCGATGAATCAAGATGGTCCATCATGTGCGCGAGCGCGTCGGGCGCGGCGGCGCGGCTGACATTGTGGAGGCGGTCGATTACGGCGGAGAGGCTGAGCGATCCATCATCCAGTTCCGCAGGCTGGTCGGTGCGTTTGGGCCAGAGGAGGGCAACGGTTTCGGCGAGGTCGCCGACATAGTCGCGGCTCATTTCGTAAAGAATGGGGTCGGTGCGGGCGCGTATCATTTCGCTGATGGCGGAGGATTTGACCGTTTTGAGATCGAGGCTGCTAGTAAGCGCGGCAAGCGCCCAGCCGCGATCGGGATCAGGCGCGTCGCGCAGATAGGTGGCGATCAGGCCAAGCTTGCCATTGCGCGAGCGGGTGTAGACGAGGCCGTCGAGGAGGTGGGAGAAGGCGCGCATCAGCCTTCATCCTCGTCTTCACGGCCGACCAGCGCGAGCGCGCGGGCGCGGATCTGGTGGGTCATGCACCAGTGGAGCAGAGCTTCTTCGCGGCCATGGGTGATCAAGGTTTCGTTGGGGTCGACTTCCCGGATCGTATCGGTGAGTTCGTCCCAGTCGGCATGGTCAGAAATGACGAGGGGCAATTCGACATTCTTCTGCCGGGCGCGCTGGCGCACCCGCATCCACCCTGACGCCATGGCGGTGATAGGGTCGGGCAGGCGGCGGCTCCAGCGATCGTTGAGCGCGGATGGGGGCGAGAGGATGATATGCCCGCGCATCTCCTTGGCCGGAACGCCGGTGGCGGGGCGCAATGCGCCCAACTCGACGCCAAAATCCTGGTAAAGCGCGCACATCCGCTCCAGCGCGCCATGGATGTAAATGGCGTCATGATGGCCGCGGCCGCGCAGTTCGGCGATGACGCGCTGCGCCTTGCCCAGCGCATAGGCGCCGACGAGGACGCAGCGGTCGGGATTGGCATGGAGCGCGGCGAGCAGCCGATCCATCTCGCTGCCGGTGTCGGGATGGCGAAACACCGGCAGGCCGAAGGTGGCTTCGGTCACGAAGATATCGCAGGGGACGGGTTCGAAGGGCAGGCAGGTAGGGTCGGGGCGGCGCTTATAATCGCCGGTCACGACCACGCGCTCACCGGCATGGTCGAGGATGATCTGCGCCGATCCCAGCACATGACCGGCGGGGACATAGCGGATCGTCACGCCGCCTAGCCGCACGTCTTCGCCATAATCGACCGCAGTCCCGCTGGCCGTGCCATAGCGCAGGCCCATGATCGCCAGTGTCTCGCGCGTCGCCCAGACATGGCCATGGCCGCCGCGCGCATGATCGGCATGGCCATGCGTCACCAGCGCGCGCTCCTGCGGCAGCGATGGGTCGATCCACGCGTCGGCGGGACGGACATAGATGCCTGTCGGGTGCGGTTCGATCCAATGCGCCATGGGGCAAGAAGATGGGAAGGGGCATGGCGGTTCCGCAAGCCCGACCAGAAAGGCGAGTCACCGCATGGTAACGCCAGCGTCACGTCGCCGACACGCCATTGCCCTATCGCGCGGGGATAGGAACGCGCAGCGGGGAGTCGCGATCATGGCCATTTCAGCCCACAGGACCATCACCAAGGCGGTGCACAGGCATCGCCATCTGTCGAAACAGGGCTTGCTGGAACGCGCCTTCACCTTCGCCTTTCGCGGGCTGGTCTATGCCCAGATCTGGGAGGATCCGGCGGTGGACATGGAGGCGCTGGCGATTCAGCCCGACAACCATGTGGTGACGATCGCGTCGGGCGGGTGCAATGTGCTGTCCTATCTGACCGCGGACCCGGCGAAGATCACGGCAGTGGACCTGAATACCGCGCATATCGCGCTCAATCGTCTGAAGCTGATGGCGGCGCGGACGCTGCCCGATCATGCCAGTTTCCATCGATTCTTCGCGCAAGCCGACGATCGCGCCAATGTCGCGGCCTATCGCGAACTGGTCGCGCCGCAGCTGGACGAGGCAACGCGGCGTTACTGGGAAGGGCGCGACCTGATCGGCCGGCGGCGCATCGGCGGATTTGCCCGTGGCATCTACAAACACGGCTTGCTGGGCCGATTTATCGGCGCGGCGCATCTGCTGGCGCGGCTGCATGGCGTCAATCCCCGGCGGATGCTGGACGCGCGGACGCGTGAGGAGCAGTTGGAAATTTTCGAGCGCGAACTGGCGCCGATCTTCGACAGGGGCTTTGTGCGCTGGCTGACCAGTCAACCGGCGTCGCTGTTCGGCCTTGGCATCCCGCCCGCACAGTTCGAGGCACTTGCCGGGGACGCGCGCATGGACGCAGTGTTGAAGACGCGCCTGAAGAAACTGGCATGCGATTTTGATCTGAAGGACAATTATTTCGCGGTGCAGGCCTTCGGGCGCGGCTATGCAGGGGGTGAAGGGCCGTTGCCCCCCTATTTGCAGGCGGCAAACCATGAGGCGGTGCGGACGCGGGCCGGGCGCGTGGATGTCCGTCATGTCAACTTTACCGATTTTCTCGCCAGCCAGTCGGCAGCGTCCTGCGACCGCTATATCCTGCTCGATGCGCAGGACTGGATGGATGACGACCAGTTGAATGCGTTGTGGGCGCAGATTACGCGAACGGCGAAGCCGGGGGCGCGGGTTCTGTTCCGCACTGCGGGTGAGCCGAGCATCCTGCCGGGCCGTGTCAGCGACGACGTGCTGGGGCGCTGGCAGTATTGCGCCGACGCCTCGCGCGATTACACAGCGCGTGATCGTTCGGCCATCTATGGCGGCGTTCATCTTTATGTGCTGAGGGATGATGTGTGAACGATCATAAGGGGCTGATGGACGGGGTCTATCGCTACCAGCGGCATATCTATGACCTGACGCGCAAATATTATCTGCTGGGGCGGGACCGGCTGATCGCTGATCTCGCCGTGCCGGACGGCGGGACGGTTTTGGAAATCGGCTGTGGCACGGGGCGGAACCTGATCGCAGTGGGTAAGGCGTGGCCGCGGGCGGCATTACACGGTGTGGACATATCGGAAGCGATGCTGGACACGGCGCGCGGCAGCGTGGCGAAGGCAGGCATGGCGCAGCGCGTCACGCTGGCGCAGGGCGACGCTTGTGGCTTTGATGCGCTTACGCTGTTCGGGCGCGCGACCTTTGACCGGGTGTTCATCAGCTATGCGCTGTCGATGATCCCGGATTGGGAAGCGGCGCTGCGGCAAGCAGCGCGATGCGTTGCTCCGGGCGGCAAGCTGGAGATCGTCGATTTCGGGCAGCAGGAGCGCCTGCCGGGACTTTGGAAGCGCGCGCTGTTCGGCTGGCTGGGGGCGTTCCATGTGTCGCCGCGCGCGGGCCTGCACGCGGCGATCGAGCAGCTGGCGCAGGATGTTGGCGGCGTGGCGCAGAGCCGGGCGCTCTATCGCGGCTATGCGGTGCGCGGCGGGTTGATCCGGGTTTAATTATGCGGTGCTTAGACACCGCTAAGTGGCCTCAGGCAGCGTTGCGGGTCTTTACGCCTCTTGTCTGACGACGGATATCCAAGATATGGGCCGCCAGTCGGTGTAACTTGCTCCCATCAATCTGCTCAAGTCGTCGCGTTCCGATCCGGCCATCAGCCATCGCCAGGGATTGGATCAGCGGATCATCATCCTGCATCGCTTGTTCGATCGAGAGTTCATGGATGAAATCCCAGCAGGCGCGATACGCATCCTGCCGACTTAGCTCGCCAAAGTTAGCAAATTGCGAGCGATACATCAAGTTGCGACTGGCTGATCCACCTTCATAGCCACCCGCAATGTAATTTGCGCGCGTGCAGAAATTGGCAATGACCTCGCCGTCAAAGGTCATCCAGGCATGGCCACAGCTGCAACTGCCATAACGCGTGCCTTGGATATCCAGTCGGCCACGCAACTCAGGAGCGAAGCGCTCGATCACCAAAGCTCGCAGGCCGCTTCAACGCATCTCAGGCCGCCTGGCGCTCCAGCAGTTCCAGGTCCAGCCGGTCCCAGATTTCCACCAGTGCGCCGACCAGGTCGCGCATCATCTCTTCCGTATGGGCGGGGCCGGGGGTGAAGCGCAGCCTTTCGGTGCCGCGGGAGACGGTGGGATAATTGATGGGTTGAACATAGGCGCCATATTCGGCGAGCAGGATGTCGCTGATCCGCTTGGCCTTGACCGGATCGCCCACCATCAGCGGGACGATATGGGTGACGGAGTTCATGACCGGCAGCCCCGCGTCGCGCATCAACTGCTTGAGGAGCGCGGCCGATGCCTGCTGCCCCTCGCGCTCCTCGCTGGACCCCTTGAGATGGCGCACGCTGGCCAGGACGCCCGCGACCAGCACGGGCGAAAGGGATGTGGTGAAGATGAAGCCGGGCGCATAGCTGCGGATCACGTCGACGATCATCTGGTCGGCCGCAATATAGCCGCCCATGACGCCGAACGCCTTGCCCAGCGTGCCTTCGATGATGGTGACGCGATCGGCCACTTCGTCGCGTTCCGAAATGCCGCCACCGCGCGCGCCATACATGCCGACGGCATGGACTTCGTCGAGATAGGTGAGCGCGTTAAATTCGTCCGCCAGGTCGCAGATGGCGGCGATGGGGGCGATGTCGCCGTCCATCGAATACACGCTTTCAAAGGCGATCAGCTTGGGCGCATCGGGATCTTCGGCGGCAAGCAGTTCGCGCAGATGATCGACGTCATTGTGGCGGAACACGCGCTTTTCGCATCCGGAATGACGGATGCCCGCGATCATCGACGCGTGGTTGAGTTCATCGGAAAAGATGACGCAGCCGGGCAGCAGCTTTGCCAGCGTGGAGAGCGTCGCTTCGTTCGACACATAGCCCGAGGTGAAGAGCAGCGCCGCTTCCTTGCCGTGCAGGTCGGCGAGCTCGCCTTCCAGGTCGACATGATAATGGGTGTTGCCGCCGATGTTGCGCGTGCCGCCCGATCCGGCGCCGACATCGTGCAGCGCCTCTTCCATGGCGGCGACGACCTTGGGATGCTGGCCCATGGCGAGATAGTCGTTGGAGCACCACACGGTGATCGGCTTGGGGCCGTTATGGCCGTGGAAGCAGCGTGCGTTGGGGAAAGCGCCCTTGTTGCGCAGGATATCGATGAAGACGCGATAGCGGCCTTCACTATGAAGCCGGTCGATCGCCTGCGAAAAGATGTGCTTGTAATTCACTACGCTTCTTCCCGTTCGTTCGCGCGCATATTGTCGTTCTGGGCGCGCATTTCCCCTGCCCATATGGTCGCATTTACCTGCGTGATCCGCCCATTACCAGCGATAACCATTCGCAGCCTTAGGGGGAAATACCTATCAGACTGATCGATGAAAGGGGCATTGGACAAATGGCCTACCCCGTCAGAGTTGTTCGATCCGATCGAGGCCATAGCGCGCCAGAGCCGGGCGCAACCTTTCCTGTTGGGCGTCGAGGCGGGTGAACACGGCAGTTCCCGGCGTTGGCTCAGCCGGCCAGGTCTGACCCTCCGTCAGAAAGGCAATGCGGCGGGCGATGCCGTCTCCGCCATGGACGAACCCTAGAGAATGGGGAGCGGCGGCGGCCAGTTCGGCCTCCACCAACGGAAAATGGGTACAGGCGAGGACGACCATGTCCATGCGCTGCCCCCCCGGCTGAGTCGTAAGGCCTGCAAGCGCAGCACGAGCGACCCGGGGATCGAGTGGTTCCCCGCGCAGCTTGGCTTCGGCCAACTGCACCAGGGCCGCTGAGCCATGACGCAGGACGATGCAATCGGCGCCATGTTCTGCCGCAAGGCGATCGACATAGGGCTGGCGCACGGTCGCGTCGGTGCCAAGGACGCCGAAGATACGGTTTTTCGACAGAAGCGCGGCGGGTTTGATCGCAGGAACGGTGCCGACCACGGGTATGTCGAGCGCGGCGCGCACATGCTGAAGGGCGATCGTCGAGGCGGTGTTGCAGGCGATGACAGCGAGGCGCGGGCGATAGCGCTCCACCAGGCGGCCAAGCAGCGCTGGCACACGCGCGGCGATTTCTGCTTCGCTCTTGGTGCCATAAGGAAAGCCAGCGCTGTCGGCGGCATAGACTATGGATGCGGTGGGCAGCATTTCCCTGACCGGGGCGAGGATCGAAAGTCCGCCCACGCCGGAATCGAAGAACAGGATGGGAGCATCTGCAGCGACCGTCATGCCCGCTCCTGTCGCGATGGGGCGCTTGCCTGTCAACGCCCCAGCGCGACGTCAGCGGGTGACGGCCAGTCCGCCGGCAAGGACCACCGCATCCTCGATCGCGCCGGTCGGCACTTGGCCATAGGCGCGCATCGCCTTCTTGCGCAGGGCAAGGCCCGCATAGGCGCTGGCCATGGCGGCGGTGATCGCCGTTGCGGCCCCAAGCGCGCCTTTGCCGCGGGGAGCAAGGACAGCTCCGGCGAAGGCCGACGTGATGATGCGCACCGCCAGGCCGCGCTTCACTGTGCGGTCGGGCGCGCTTTCCATCTTGTCACCCGCCATTTCCAGCCCAGCGAGCGCAACCGCGCCCGTTGCGATCAACGGGTTGGAGAGAAGCGCGGTTGCGCGCGGCGCTTCGGGCAGTAATCCGTCGCGCGCGGCGCCGGCAAGCACGGCCAGCGGGGTAAGCGAGCGCTGGCCAGCAACCAGGCCGATAAGGGCGGATCGAAGTATCAAGGCCAGCTCCATCATGTCCGGGAAGAGAGGCATAAGCGCCCGAACGGGCAAAAGGATGCGGGTGACAGATACGGGTGACATAGGGCGTCATCATGGCGCGACGCAGCTTCGCCATTGCTCCGCGCGACTGTCACGCTATGGTCGCGGGCACTTTCTATCGGCGATGTTCATGACACCTTATTGGCTTCTTCCCACTGTCGTTCTGGTCCTGGGTTATCTGCTGGGCTCCATCCCTTTTGGTTTGCTGCTGACCCGCGTGACCGGCGCTGGCGACCTGCGCCAGATTGGGTCAGGCAATATCGGCGCGACCAATGTGCTGCGCACCGGGCGCAAGGGGCTGGCCGCCGCGACGTTGCTGCTGGATCTGCTGAAAGGGGTCGCGGCGGTGCTGATCGGTGCTGCGATTGTCGATGGCGGCGGGCCGATGGCGGGCGCGATGGCCTTCATCGGCCATTGCTATCCGGTGTGGTTGCGCTTTGCCGGGGGCAAGGGCGTGGCGACGATGATGGGTGTCGTGACCGCGCTCTATTGGCCTGCGGGCATCGTTTTTGCGCTGGTCTGGCTGGGCCTTTTGTTCGGCACGCGCTGGTCGTCGGTCGGCGGAATGTCCGCGGGGATCAGCGCGCCCATAGCGATGTGGGCATTCGACCGCGTCGACCTGGTGCCGGTGAGCCTTGCGATGGCGTTGATCCTGTTGTGGCGGCATCGGCAGAATATTGCGCGATTGACGAGGGGTGAGGAACCCAAGGTCGGGAAATCCAAGACGGCTATGCCTGAATGAGTGAGCGGGAGCGGTTCGATCGATTGCGGTTGATCCGTTCGCCGCGAATCGGGCCAGTCAGCTATCGGCAACTGCTTGCCCGCTTTGGCAGCGCAAGCGAGGCGTTGCGCGCCATTCCCTTGCTGGCGGAACGGGGCGGTGGCCGGGCGAGCGTCGCCGATGCCGGCGCCGTAGAGCGCGAGATAGCGGCCACCCGCGCACTGGGCGGCCGCTATCTGTTGATGGGTGACGCTGATTATCCCGTCTTGCTGCATCAGATGGAAGGCGCGCCACCGGCTCTGATCGTGCGCGGCGATGCGGCACTGGCCGCGCGGTCCTGCGTCGCCATCGTGGGCGCGCGCAACGCGTCGGCGGCGGCGTGCCGCTTCGCGCGCAGTCTGGCGCAGGACTTGGGGCAGCGGGAGGCGGTGGTGGTATCGGGACTGGCGCGGGGGATCGACACCGAAGCGCATCGCGGGTCGATCGACAGCGGTACGATCGGCGTCATCGCCTGCGGCATCGACGTGGTGTTTCCGCCGGAGAATCGGGATTTGCAGGAGGCGCTTGCTGAACGCGGCCTGCTTGTCACCGAACATCCGCCGGGCGTTCAGCCGCTCGCGCGGCATTTCCCGGCGCGCAACCGGATCATCGCAGGGCTGGCTTTGGGAACGGTGGTGGTGGAGGCCGCGCCCAAATCGGGATCGCTCATCACCGCGCGGCTGGCGGGCGAGGCGGGGCGCGAGGTGATGGCGGTGCCCGGATCGCCCATCGATCCGCGCGCGCAAGGGTGCAACCTGCTGATCCGCGAGGGCGCGACACTGATCCAGAATGGCGCGGACGTGATGGAGGCGATCGGCGGTTTCGACCCGCGCATGGTGCGGCAAGGGAGCTTCGATTTTATCGGCGAGCCGGTGTCGAGCGACGTTGCGCAAAGCGAGCGCGCCGCCGTCATCGGGCTGCTGGGGCCGGCGGCGGCTCCGGTGGACGAACTTATCCGCCTGTCGGGCCTGTCGCCCGCCGTGGTGCAGACGGTGCTGCTCGAACTGGAACTGGCCGGCGCGCTGGAGCGGCATGCGGGCGCCAAGGTAAGCCTGCGCTGAAAGAGGCTGGTCTTGGGCGGCAGCCATGCCTACATCAGCGACGCTTGACGGGGGGCGTCATCCCTTTCCACACTCGCGCGTATACGTGAGAGATTTTTAACCGGGGCATCCATGCAGCTTGTCATCGTCGAATCGCCGGCCAAGGCGAAGACCATCGAAAAATATCTGGGCGGCGATTTCCATGTCCTCGCCAGCTATGGCCATATCCGCGACCTGCCGCCCAAGGACGGGTCGGTGGATCCTGAAAACGGCTTTGCAATGTCGTGGGAAAATTATGGCGACAAGGGCAAGCAGCTGAAAGCCATCGCCGACGAGGCGAAGAAGGCCGACCGATTGATCCTGGCGACTGACCCTGATCGCGAGGGCGAGGCGATCAGCTGGCATGTGCAGGAAGTGCTGCGCGCGAAGAAGGCGCTGCCGCAAAAGGTCGACCGGGTGACGTTCAACGCGATCACCAAGGCGGCAGTGACCGAGGCGATGGCGCAGCCACGCGCGCTGGACGAGGATTTGATCGACGCCTATCGGGCGCGCCGGGCGCTTGATTACCTGGTGGGTTTCACCCTGTCGCCGGTGCTGTGGCGCAAGCTGCCGGGCGCCAAGTCGGCCGGGCG
>MDSZ01047801.1_pt1 | contig 13857 bp, 10 predicted proteins | sample 811201 | NCBI WGS metagenome assembly MDSZ01 (sample SAMN05326647, study PRJNA326480) | marine metagenome | isolation source: seawater | place: Indian Ocean: North | collected 2010
CAATATTTACATGAGGTTTAGTTCTCTCAAATTTTGCTTTAGACATTTTTACTTTACTCCTATTTTAAAATCAAACTTTTTTTCCGTGTACCTTTTCCATAATCTCTGTTTCAACAGAAGCTGGAACCTGATGATAATGTGAAAACTGCATATGGAAAACTGCCCTACCTTGAGTGATAGACCTTAAATCAGTTACATACCCAAACATATTACTTAATGGCACATTCGCTTTTATTACTTGAGCCTCATTCCTCTGGCTCATGCCATCAATCTTACCTCTCCTAGAGCTAATATCACCCATAACATCACCTAAGTACTCATCTGGCGTAACGACCTCTACCTCCATAATAGGCTCCATAATCTGTGGACTAGCTTTCTTACAAGCATCTTGAATAGCCATTGAGCCAGCTATTTTAAAGGCCATTTCTGATGAATCAACATCATGATATGAGCCGAATACTAATTCTATTCTAATATCTTCAATTGGATAACCAGCAATAACACCATTTTTAAGAGCTTCTTGCATACCCTTGTCAACGGAGGGGATGTATTCTTTTGGAATGACGCCACCAACTATTTTATTTTCAAAATGATAACCTTTACCGGGATCATTAGGCTCTACATTAATAACAACATGACCATATTGCCCCTTACCTCCAGACTGACGAACAAATTTAGTCTCAACATCACTAACAGGTTTAGTAATTGATTCTCTATACGCAACAATCGGTTTTCCTATATTAGCCTGAACTTTAAATTCTCTTAAGAGTCTATCGATAAGTATTTCAAGATGTAATTCCCCCATACCCGCAATAATAGTTTGACCAGTCTCCTCATCAGTAGAGACTTTGAAGGTGGGATCTTCCTCACCTAATTTAGCTAGAGATTTTGACAATGCATCCTGATCTGCTTTACTGACTGGCTCTACAGAAACTGCTACAACAGGCTCTGGAAAATCCATAGACTCTAAAACAATCTGATTAGACTGATCGCAAAGCGTATGACCAGTTTTAACATTCTTCAAACCAACAGCAGCAACTATCTCACCAGCCTCAACACCATCCCTATCTTCTCTTTTATTTGAATGCATTAATAAAACCCTACTTATTCTTTCTTTCTTTCCATTATTGGAATTAAAAACATATGAGCCAGAATCTAATCTCCCAGAGTAGACACGCATATATGTTAATTTTCCTACATAAGGATCAGTCATAATTTTAAAGGCTAAAGCACTAAATGGATCATCAATACTTGGCATTCTAGATATTTCAGCATCAGAGTCTCTAGGTTCAGTACCTTTCACTTCACCAATGTCTATAGGTGATGGCAGAAAATCAATAACTGCATCTAAAAGTCTTTGAACACCTTTATTTTTGAAAGCAGAACCACAAAACATCGGTATAAAAGTGTTATCAAGACAACCTTTTCTAATAGCCACCCTTAGCTCTTCTTCCGATATTTCTTTATCGGAAACAAATTTCTCTAAAAGGTTTTCATCATAAGAAGCAGTTTCTTCAATAAGATGCTTTCTCCATTTATCAGCTAAACTGATCATATCATCCGGGATATCAGATTCATCAAACCTAGAACCCATTGTAGATTCGTTATATAAAATTGCCTTCATAGATATTAAATCAATTATACCGGTAAACATTTCACCAGAACCTATTGGAATGACAACAGGTAAAGGATTTGCACCGAGCCTATCTTTAACCATATCCATTACATTAAAGAAGTCTGCACCAACTCGATCCATTTTATTTACAAAGGCTATCCTAGGAACATCATACTTGTCAGCTTGCCTCCAAACAGTCTCACTTTGAGGCTCCACTCCGCCCACGGCACAAAAAACAGCGACTGCACTATCCAAAACTCTTAAAGATCTTTCAACTTCAACAGTGAAATCAACATGCCCTGGTGTATCAATAATATTTATACGATGCTTATTCCACATGCAGGTGGTAGCTGCAGAAGTAATAGTAATTCCACGCTCTTGCTCCTGCTCCATCCAATCCATCGTGGCTGCACCATCATGAACTTCGCCAATTCTATGGGTGACTCCCGTGTAATAAAGAATACGCTCAGTTAATGTAGTCTTGCCAGCATCGATATGAGCCATTATACCAATATTTCTAAAACTGTTTAAATCACTACCCATTTATGCTATCCTCATTGACTATTATCTGAAGTGGGCAAACGCTTTATTCGCGTCAGCCATTCTGTGGGTATCTTCTTTCTTTTTGATAGCATTACCATCACCATTTGCAGCTGCGATAAGTTCACTTGCAAGCTTTTCAGACATAGGCTTACCAGAGGAACTATTTGAAGCATTGATAATCCATAATGAAGCCAAATAAAAAGCCCTTTTCCTTGGAACCTCAATGGGAACTTGATAAGTGGCACCGCCTATCCTTCTTGATTTGACTTCGACAGAGGGAGAAGTATTCTCAATCCCCTTTTTAAATATTTTTATGCCATCAGTTTTTGTTTTACTATGAATTAAATCCATAGCGTTGTAAAAAATTTTTTCTGCTACACCTTTCTTACCACTATCCATAATATAGTTAATGAACTTAGCCACAGATAAATCATTATACTTAGTATCCGGCAAAATAGTTCTTTTTTCTGGTCTTCTTCTTCTCATATTAAAATTTCAACTTAAGAGGCCTTTGGTTTTTTTGCTCCATATCTGCTCCTACTGGTTTTTCTGTCATCAACTCCGGCAGTATCTAAGGTACCCCTAACAATATGATAACGAACACCTGGTAAATCTTTAACACGACCACCTTCAATTAATACTATAGAATGCTCTTGTAAGTTGTGACCCTCACCAGGAATGTACGCTGTAACCTCGGTAGAATTCGTAAGCCTAACCCTAGCAACTTTTCTCAAAGCCGAATTTGGCTTTTTAGGAGTAGTAGTGTAAACTCTAGTGCAAACACCCCTTTTCTGCGGATTACTATTTAAGGCTGGAGTAGAAGTTTTTTTCAAAATCTTACTCCTACCCTTCCTAACTAATTGGTTTATTGTAGGCATATATATTTTCCCATAGCCTCGTAATTTAATTTATTATTTAAACACATATCAATGATTTTAAAAAATAATTAAGCAACAGCATCATCTGCTTCTTCTAAAGACTCCGTCTCTGAATCAACACCAACAAGCACGTCAGAGATCGATGGGGTGCCAGTACCCGCAGGTATTAACCTACCTACAGCAACATTTTCCTTCAATCCATAAAGATAATCAGTTTTTCCTGCAGTTGCGGCATCTGTCAATACACGAGTGGTCTCTTGAAATGATGCAGCGCTAATAAAACTTTCTGTATTTAATGAAGCTCTCGTAATACCCATTAAAATTGGCTCAAAAGTTGCTGGAATCGTTTTACGGTATTTAGCGGTCTCCTTACCCTCAGCTTTAATTTCTTTGTTTATATCGCTTAATTCAATTTTTTCTATCATCATTTCCTCATCAAGCCCTGAATCACCTGAGGATGTTATAACAACCATTTTTGCCAGTCTTTCATTTTCTATCAGAAAATCATTTTTACTAACCCTATCTTCTTGCAAAAACCTAGAATCACCAACTTCTTTGACACTTACTTTTTGCATCATTTGATTAACAATGATTTCTATGTGCTTATCATTTATTTTAACACCTTGCAATCTATACACTTCTTGAATCTCATTAACTAAATATTCTCTTACAGCAGATGGTCCGAGCACTCTTAGAATATCATCTGGCGATATTGCACCCTCACAAAGTGACGCGCCAGCTGTGATAAAGTCACCCTCATGCACAATAACATGCTTACCATAAGGTATAGAATATTTTCTTTCATCACCATCTTTACCGATTACGTGAATTTTCCTAATACCTCTTCTTGTCTCGCCAAACTTAACAGTACCATTTATTTCGGTCATCACCGCGGGATTTGTTGGCTTCCTAGACTCAAATAACTCAGCAACTCGTGGAAGACCACCAGTAATATCCCTAGACTTTCCAACTTCTTTTGGTATTTTGACCAAGGTCTGACCTCTATTTACTTTTTCCTTATCATTGACTACCAAAGTAGCCTTTACAGGCAATATTGTACTACCAGCTACAATCTCACCTTTTTTATCAACAATTTCAAGATGAGGACTTAGCTTTCTATCCCTTGACTCTATAACAACTATTTGTTTTTTACCAGTCTCTACAGACTCAACAGAAAAAGTTTCTCCTTCTACAAAATCCTTTAACTTTACTATACCCGTTTCTCTGGCAAGGATTATATCAGTGTATGGATCCCATTGAAAAAGAGTAGTTTTAGCTTTAACTTTTTCACCTTCCTCTACAAGCATTGTAGCGCCGTAAGGAACATTAAAGACAGTATTTGATGAATCACTTTGCTGGGTTATTGTTAATTTAGCATGCCTCACCATACATCTACGAACCTCCATACCAATTTCGTCTTTAGTAACTGCAAAGTCATAGTTATCAGAAAACTCCACAACACCGGCTCGCTTGTTTTTCATTTCAGATTGCTCAATTACCCTACTGGCAGTACCACCAATATGAAAAGTACGAAGGGTAAGTTGAGTACCTGGCTCGCCAATACTTTGAGCTGCCCTAATGCCTACAGAGGTTCCTATATCAACCAGCTTATGCAATGACAAGTCCCAACCATAGCATTTAGCACATATGCCTCTTTTAGTATCGCAAGTCAGAACAGACCTAATATGAACGCTTTCTACACCACTGTCTGCAATTAACTCTGCTTCTTTTTCTGAAATAACAGAGCCTGCCTTTACAATCACTTTTCCCCTATCTATGAAATCATCCAGAATGGTTCTACCCAATATTCTATCAGCAATTGGCTCTATAATCTCTTCACCTTCTTTTAGATCAGAAATTAAAATACCATTAATAGTCCCACAATCATGCTCATAAACAACCACATCCTGCGCGACATCTACCAATCTCCTGGTGAGATAACCAGCATCTGCAGTTTTTAATGCAGTATCAGCTAAGCCTTTTCTTGCGCCATGCGTAGATATAAAGTACTCAAAAACGGAGAGACCTTCTTTAAAATTCGATGTAATTGGCGACTCAATGATTTCACCAACACCACCCTTCATTGATTTTTGAGGCTTCGCCATAAGTCCACGCATACCCGCCAACTGCTTAATCTGATCTTTGCTGCCCCTTGCCCCTGAATCAGTCATCATTGATAAAGCATTAAAACCATCATTATCTTTCCTTAATTCATTTTCCATCACCTGAGCAACATGGTTTGTAGTATGAGTCCAGACATCAATTACCTTATTGTATCTCTCACCTTCAGTAAGCACATGTCTGTCAAATTTATTCTTTATGTCATTCACCTTATCAAATGCACTAGAGAGAATACTATTTTTTTCCTTAGGAATTAACACATCACTTACAGATATGGATAAACCACTGGAAGTGGCCATTTTAAATCCTAAGTCTTTAAGGGCATCTAGAAAAATTACTGTTTTATAGTTTCCTACAACTAAATAACATTGATTAACTATATTTGTTAACAATTTTTTATCAATCAAAGCATCAACATATTCCATTTCTTTCGGTAAAATAGAATTAAAAATTGACCTTCCTACAGTAGTATCTTTGATCCATACATCCTTATGCTTTAGGTTTATTTTAGCATGAAGTCCTACAACTCTATTTTCGTAAGCAATAACAACCTCTTCAATAGAGCCAAAAATCTTGCCCTCACCTAAATCATTGTTTTTAATTTTTGTAAGATAATAAGAACCAAGAATCATATCCTGCGAAGGCACTGCTATTGGCTGACCATTGGCAGGATGTAATATATTATGACTAGCCAACATTAACATCCTAGCTTCCATTTGAGCTTCTAATGATAGAGGCACATGAACAGCCATTTGATCACCGTCAAAATCAGCATTAAATGCAGAACAAACAAGAGGATGTAATTGTATAGCTTTGCCTTCAACTAATACGGGCTGAAAAGCTTGTATACCAAGTCTATGAAGAGTGGGGGCTCGATTTAACATAACGGGATGGTCTTTAACAACGTACTCAAGAACCTTGTAAACAACTGGCTCAGTATTCTCAATCATTAACTTAGCACTTCTAGGTGTCTGAGTATAACCCCTATTCATTAATTCACGAATCATATGAGGCTTGAAAAGCTCCAAAGCCATATTTTTTGGCAATCCACACTCTTGCAACTTTAACTGAGGACCAACAACAATTACTGATCTACCAGAATAGTCAACCCTTTTACCCAATAAATTTTGTCTGAAACGACCAGTCTTTCCTCTTAGCATATCAGATAAGGATTTTAAGGGCCTGCGAGAACCACTTCTAATTGCAGTTTTTCTACGACTATTATCAAATAATGCATCGACAGATTCCTGCAACATCCTCTTTTCATTTCTCAGAATGACATCAGGCGCCTTGATTTCCATTAGCTGCTTAAGCCTATTATTTCTTATAATTATTCTTCTGTAAAGGTCATTTAAATCACTAGCTGCAAACCTACCGCCCTCAAGTGGAACCAAAGGTCTCAACTCTGGCGGGATTACTGGCAAAATAGAAACTATCATCCACTCAGGCTTATTCAATCGTTTTTTTGTAGGATCAGGAACAAAAGAATAAGCTACTTTCAACCTTTTTAAAGCATCGGTTCTTTTTTGCTTAGACTTCGATGTCTTAACGATATCTTCGAGCTCCTTTTTAAGCTCCATTATATTGATCCGAGACAACATCTCTTTTATAGCCTCACCGCCCATAGCAGCATAAAAATAGTCCTCATTATCTCTACGCTCATCATCAACAGCTGCAAATCCATATTTTTCTTCTAGTTCTATGTATTCTTCTTCCTCAATTAAGTCAAAAGGCTTTAAACCACTATCTGATGGCTCTAAAACCATATACATTTCATAATATATAACTCTTTCTAACTCTTTTGTACTTCTACCAGCAAGATAACTCAACTTACTTGGAATGGATCTTAAATACCAAATATGGACAATTGGAACAGCTAGAGTAATATGACCCATTCTTTCTCTTCTGACTTTTTTTCGGGTTACCTCAACACCACACCGATCACAAATTATACCTCTATACCTTATGCCTTTATACTTACCACAATGACATTCGTAATCTTTGACAGGTCCAAATATTTTTTCACAAAAAAGACCATCTTTCTCTGGTTTGTAAGACCTATAATTGATAGTCTCTGGTTTAAGTATTTCTCCATATGATTTCGCAAGAATAGACTCTGGAGAAGCAAGACCTATAGTAATAGAGCTATACGATTTGGAAGTATCTAAATTATTTGATTGTATATAAGTCAATTTATTTCCCCTTATTTGTCTAGTTCAACATCGATACAAAGACCTTGAAGCTCTTTGATCATAACATTAAATGATTCCGGAGCTGAGAAGTCTGGCATCTGCTCGCCCCTAACTATTGAATTGTAAACTTTTGATCTACCATCAACATCATCAGATTTAACTGTTAAAATTTCGTGTAATGTATGAGCGGCCCCGTATGCTTGAAGAGCCCAAACTTCCATTTCCCCAAAACGCTGTCCACCAAATTGGGCCTTCCCGCCAAGTGGCTGCTGAGTGATCAATGAATATGGCCCAGTAGATCTAGCATGCATCTTATCATCAACCATATGACTCAATTTCATCATATATGAAACACCTACAGTAACTGGATTATCAAAAGCCTCACCAGTCACACCATCAATGAGCTTTGTTTTACCAGAAACAGGCAATCCGGCATTACTAAGCTCATTAAATACTTGTTCTGGAGTCGCACCATTAAAAACTGGCGTTGAATATTTTTCACCTGTAACCATACCAGCCCAACCCAACATTGCCTCATACAGCTGACCTAAATTCATACGAGATGGCACACCTAATGGGTTTAAAACTATATCAACGGGAGTACCATCTTCTAAAAATGGCATGTCCTCCTCAGGGACAATTGTAGCTACAATACCTTTGTTACCATGCCTACCAGCCATCTTATCGCCAACTTGCAACTTTCTTTTCTGAGCTACATATACTTTGGCCATTCTAAGAATTCCAGGCTGAAGTTCATCTCCAATTTTTAATTTAAACACCTGTCTTTCGAGTTGAGTTTCTAGCCTAGACCATTCTTTTCGGAAAGACATCCAGACCCTAGAAATTTTATTCCAAGTCTTAGTATCTTCTACCCAAGGCAAATCTTGAGCAAACCTTTCTAAGTCAAACCCAGACAATCTCTTGGATGTAAGCTTTGTAGATTTTTTTATTAGCGTCCTATTATTTGAATTACTTCTAATACCATTTGAGATTTGATCTTTCATTAAATCAAGCAGCTTCTCATCTCTAGCAGATTTAAGACTTTTTTTGTCTTCCGCTGCCTTTTTTTGATAATCTCTAATTTGTTGCCTCTCTTCAGCCTTTGTTCTTTTTGCCTGTTTTTCAAAAAGCTTTGTTCTAATTACACAACCTTTTATTCCAGGCTCCGCTCTTTTAGAGGCATCTTTTACCTCTCCAGCTTTTTCACCAAAAATGGCGCGGAGCAACTTCTCTTCAGGTGTAGGGTCAGATTCACCTTTTGGAGTAACTTTCCCAATGAGAATATCACCTTCTTTGACCCTAGCTCCCTCACGAACAATTCCCTCTTCATCCAAGTCTTTAGTAGCATCTTCACTTACATTTGGAATTTCCGGGGTAAGCTCCTCTTGCCCTCTTTTAGTATCTCTAACCTCAACTTCAATTTCATTACAATGAACAGAGCTAAATGTATCATCCTTGACCAGTCTTTCACTTACAACAATGGCATCTTCAAAATTGTAGCCCCGCCAAGGCATATATGCCACATGAACATTCGAACCCAAAGCAAGCTCGCCAAAGTTGGTTGCTGCTCCATCTGCAATCACATCACCAAGCTTAACTTTTTGACCTTCTTTAACCAAAGGACGCTGATTGTGCACTGTGTTTTGATTAGTCCTAAAATACTTCTTTAATCTAATTTCATGAATAGCCTCACCCTCAAATAGGGTCAAACTATCTTGAATATCTTTTCTTTTGATATGAATAGTATTTGAATCAACATATACAATTCTTCCATCAACAGGAGAAACCACGCAAGACCTTGAGTCTTTTGCAACCTTTTTCTCTATACCAGTACCAACAATCGGAGCCTGAGGATACATTAATGGGACAGCTTGTCTTTGCATATTTGAACCCATTAAAGCTCTATTTGCATCATCATGCTCAAGGAAAGGTATCAAAGCAGCGGCCACACTTAAAATTTGAGTAGGAGAAACCTCCACATAATCTACACTTTCTGGACCAACAATAGGAAAATCACCTTTTACACGAGTTCTTATATTTTTTTCAATGATATTTTTAGCATCATCCATTTCAGTGTTGGCTTGAGCGACCATAACTCTATCTTCATCATCAGCGGATAAAAATTTTATACTATTAGTAACTACAGAATGCCCTTTGCTCTTTGTCACCTCCCTGTACGGAGACTCAATAAATCCATGATTATTGACCTCTGCAAACATAGCCAAAGAGGAAATCAGCCCAATGTTCGGACCTTCTGGAGTTTCAACAGGGCACAGCCTACCATAGTGGGTATAATGAACGTCCCTAACTTCAAATCCAGCTCTTTCTCTGGTCAATCCCCCAGGTCCCAACGCTGAAATCCTTCTTTTATGGGTAATCTCCGCCAATGGGTTGGTCTGATCTCCAAACTGAGAAAGCTGCGAAGTACCAAAAAAAGTGTTAATCACTGTAGTTACAACCCTAGAATTAATTAAATCTTGAGGAGTAATACTTTCAGATTCACGCAGGTTCATTCTTTCATGAATAGTTCTAATCATCCTACTTAAAGCAATACTAAATTGATTTGTCAATTGTTCACCAACAGTTTTTACACGTCTATTTCCTAGGTGATCAATGTCATCCACACCCCTATCGCCTTTCCTCATATCTATCAAAACACTAAGAACCTGTATAATATCGTCCATCGTTAACACCGTATCTTCAACAGGAACATTTAGATTAAATTGTTGATTTAGCCTATATCTACCTACTTGACCTAGATCATATTTCTTGGGACTAAAAAATATTCTTTCTATAAATTTTTGCGCTGTTTCAAGATTTGGCGGTTCACTAGTCCTAAGCAATTGATATACAACTCCAAGAGCACTTTCAGTATCTCTAGTAGGGTCCTTACTGATGGTGTTTAAAATTAACATCGAAGAAAAATCCTTATTTCCATCTATAACATTGATTTTGTCTACACCATTTTCTTTTAAATTTTCTATGACATTAACAGATAATTCAGTACCACCTTCATAGAATATTTCACCGGTTTTCGTATCAATAACATCTTCAGTGATAGTTGCACCAATATAACTCTCAATTTCTTTTTTTGAGACCTTCAAAGTAATTAAACTTCCAAACGCTTTACAAATGTCACTGTTAGATGAATACCCCAGAGCTCGCAAGAGCATAGTGACTGGAAATTTTCTTCTTCTATCAATAATAACAAACAAACAATCATTAATATCCGTAGTGAAGTCAACCCATGAACCTCTAGCGGGAATAATTCGAGCTTGGTATAGTTTTGTACCATTTGGATGGGTAGACTCATCAAAGAAGACACCGGGAGACCTCTGAAGCTGTGACACAATGACTCTCTCAGCTCCATTAATAATAAATGTACCTTTCTCAGTCATATAAGGTATATTACCAAAATACACATCTTGTTCAATACTCTGAGCATATTCATTTTTATTATTTTCATCAGTAATATGCAGAGACAACTTTACCCTCAACGGCGCTGAAAATGTAACGCCCCTATCAATGCATTCATCAGCTGTATATTTTGGTTGACCAAGAAAATACGAATTAAACTCTAAAATATAATTTCTATGTGAATCTTCAATTGGAAAAACACTATTCAAAACACCCTGAAGACCGAGATCCTTTCTTGCCTCAGGAGCTTCAAATTCTTGCAAAAACTGCTGGTAGGCTTTAGTCTGTATGGATAACAGATCTGGTATTTCCAACAATTCTTCTATGTGTGAAAAAGAAACCCTACCATTTTTCGTAACATTTAGTGAATCCAATTGATCCTCCAATTTAAATAATTAGTAATTATAAATTTTGTAGAAATAGAGCTATTTAAGCTCAACTTCTGCACCAGCTTCTTCAAGCTGAGATTTTATATCATTAGCCTCTGATTCTGAAACACCTTCTTTAATAGACTTTGGAGCAGAATCAACCAATTCTTTTGCCTCTTTAAGACCTAGGTCAGTAATAGCTCGAACAGCTTTGATTACGTTTATCTTTTGTTGCCCAGCTGCAGTTAAAACAACGTCAAATTCAGTTTTCCCTTCCGTTCCCGCTACATCACCAGCTGCAGGTGCAGCAGCTACAGCCACTGGTGCAGCAGCAGAAACACCAAATTTCTCTTCAATATCAGAAATAAGCTCTGTTACTTCCATCATATTTGCATTTTCTAAATAAGCCAATACATCTTCTTTTTTTACAGCCATTTTATAAACTCCTTATTTTAATTTTCTTAACTTTTATTTTCTTTTAGACCATTCAAAACGTTTACAAGCTTTATCATTGGAGAACTGAGCAAGTTGGTAATGTTCTGAACTGGACTTTGCAACATAACTACAATTTTTGTTAAAGACTCCTCTTTACTTGGCAAGTCAGCAATTTTTTCAAAATCACTTGCAGGAAGGTAAGAGCCCTCAAAAAGAATACCCTTAACAGTTGGTCGATCATGATCAGAAAGAAACTCTTTAATAGCTTTTGCTGCTGCGACCGGCTCTTCATAAGATACAGCAATAGCAGTAGAACCAGAAAAAAGCTCATTACCAAGATCAATTTTATTTTCATCTGAAGCAATTTTTAATAATGTATTTTTTACAACTATGTATTCAACATCAATATCATAAAACTTTTTTCTCAACTTTGTAACATCAGAGACATTGAGGCCAAGGTAATCTGTAAAGTATATCGATTTAGCCTTGATAAGTTTCCCAGCAATATCTTTGACACTATTAATATTTTTTTGGTTAGGCATAACTATATTACCCTATTGAATTAACATTTATTTTGACACCAGGCCCCATAGTTGAGGAGACCGATATCTTTTCTAAAAACTGCCCTTTAACAGAAGGGGGCCTCGACTTTAGAAGAGAATTATAAATTTGTTTAATATTTTGAACTAAATCACTACTATCAAAAGATACTCTACCACATATAGTATGTACTATACCGGTTTTTTCAACTCTTAGCTCTACCATACCAGCTTTTAAATCAGATACAGCTTTAGCAACATTCATAGTGACAGTACCACTTTTAGGATTAGGCATAAGACCTTTTGGCCCAAGAATCTTTCCAAGCTTTCCAAGCTCAGCCATCATATCAGGAGTGGCAATTATTTTATCTACATCAACCCAACCAGATTTAATTTTATCAAGATAATCTTTATTTCCACAATAATCAGCTCCAGCATCTAAGGCCTCTTGCACCTTATCTCCCTGAGCTAAAACCAGCAAAACAACTTTCTTACCGGTACCATTAGGCAAGGAAGTACTAATTCTTATGTTTTCCTCAGCATGCCTAGGATCAACATTTAAACTTATAGCTAGATCAACAGACTCATCAAATTTAGCAGAAGAAGCCTTCTTCACAATATCAATAGCTTGCTCCAAATCATAAAAAGATTCATTGTCATAAATTTCATTATAAGATTTTGATTTTGTCACAACCTAACCTTTAACCTCAATCCCCATAGATCGCGCAGTACCCCTAATCATTTCTTTAGCTTGCTCTATAGAATTAGCATTTAAATCATCCATTTTAACAGATGCTATTTTTTCTAAATCTGAATCACTAATTACACCAACTTTTTCTTTGTTTGGCTCACTAGATCCCTTTTTAATATTTGCGGATTTCAATATCATCCTAGATGCCGGAGGCGTTTTTGTAATAAAACTAAAGCTTCGATCGGCATAAACTGTAATTTCAACGGGTACAATGTCACCAGCCTTATCTTGAGTTTTTGCATTAAATGATTTGCAAAAATCCATTATGTTTACCCCCTGCTGCCCTAAAGCAGGACCAACTGGAGGAGCAGGATTAGCTTGACCAGCAGGAATCTGTAACTTTATAAAACCAATAACTTTTTTTGCCATTATACCATCCTAATTCTAATTTTCAAGAGCAACCTGAAGATAGTCCAATTCTACAGGTGTAGATCTCCCAAAGATACTAACAGATACTTTTAATTTTTGCTTTTCATGATTAACCTCTTGAACAACTCCAGAGAAATCTATAAAAGGACCATCTTTAACATTTACTGAATCTCCAACCTTAAAAGGAGCAGCCTCAGTAACTTTTATGGGACCATCACCACCATCATGATCACCAAGAAATCTTTTTACCTCATCAGGCTTTAAAGAATCAGGGCTACCATTTGAACCCACAAAACTTATTACACCATTCACATTTTCAATCACAAATTTTGTCTCTTTATTCATTTCTAAATGAATTAAGAGATATCCAGGGAAAAAAACTTTTTCTTTAATTTTTTTCTTGCCGTCTCTCATTTCCAGAACGTTTTCTGTCGGCACTAAAATATTTTCAACACTTTCATTCAAATTAGCAGTATTTAACTCAAACAAAATTGTCTCTTTAATTTTTTTTTCTTTGCCAGAAATTACTCTTAATGTGTACCAGTCCATAAAAACCTACATTACCGTTGAAATAGATTTTGACAAGAAAAGATCTACAACAAATAAATAAAATGTAAGAATGAGAGAGA
>MDSZ01048048.1_pt1 | contig 13857 bp, 15 predicted proteins | sample 811201 | NCBI WGS metagenome assembly MDSZ01 (sample SAMN05326647, study PRJNA326480) | marine metagenome | isolation source: seawater | place: Indian Ocean: North | collected 2010
CCAAATACACGAGTGTATCTATCAGCATCAACAAGCCTCTTATAAAATATCGGCCATTTTTCCAACCAACTCCTCTTTGTTTTTTTTATACGGTGTTCTTCGTAGTATGAACACGGGGTGCCCTCTTTTTCCGATTGAACAAGTTCTATACCAGTATACCCCGAACCAGATTCTGTTTTAGAAAATTTCAGATCGACAAATGTTTTTTTTAGAACGGGACATTTTCTGATAACTAACCCGTTTCTAAGATCGCTGAAAGTAACGACGGGTTTATTACAATAGCACACTTTCTTCGATTGTAGTACCATGTTGCCTTTATAAATCACAAGCGTTTATTTTTTAAAACTAAAATCGTGGGTATTTTTAAGTATGAGTGTAATTAGCAGATCTTCGGTTGGAACTTTAGATACGGGGAGGTTGACTGCATTAAATAGCATCTCTTCTAGGATGAGAGAATCGTCTAGCCAACAACTAGAAACGGAAGAAGAACGCTTTTCCAGAAAATTGAAGCAGATGGCAACCTTGGAGAGAGAAATGGAGGTATGTAAGGATAATCTTAAAGCGGTTCGAACTAAGCACACAAAACTAGAAAATTGGGTAAAGAGTAAAATGCGCCAAAAAGCTATATGCGACAATACAAATAGAGTTGAAGTAGCTAGCGATAATAAGGTTTACACATTTGAAAGAACTAAAACATACAAGAACAGAGGACCAACTAAAACACAAATAAGATACATAATACGGGCCTTTTTTGATGAAGTAGATCTTGCTGAATTTATGGCATACAGTTCGCAGGAAAAAGCAAATAAATTATTTGAAAGAATGTACACAGTGGGCACTACAGAAAAATCATCATTTCGTAAAAGAAGTATAATAAGAACACCCAGAAAGAAGTAAAAAAAAATAGTAGTTTTATATTAAATAATGGCTGGAATTGTAGAATTACAACCTGATGCTCCCGGTACCGAATATCCAGAATCTGTTATTGTAAAGCACAGTAATATTCAGACTATATTTAAAAATATAGGTATACCCTTAATTGCAGCTCTAGGGGTGACGTTTATTCTTTTTTTCCCGAATATTCCGTTGTTGGGGTATTTTAGAAAGACGTTAGGTAATATTGCTTTGTTTTTGTGGGGGCTAATTGGGTTTATTTTGTTATTTTCGAATACGACTACATTTAAAATGAGTGTTAATCAGCAAAAATATGTTGTATATGGTGTAATTGTATTAGCTTTTACCTATACCTTGTTGTTTAACATCGACAGTAAAGAAGAAGTACCGCCACCAGAAAAAGAAATATTACTGGATGTCTATGCTTTATACAATTCGACATTAACTAATTACATATCTTCTAATAACCACTCTTTAGAAGAAGAAACTTTAGTTTTTTCGGATCTTTTAACCAAAATGGCCGTAAAATTGACCGAGCTCGAAAGCTATACCGAAAAGAAAACAGTTGATGAAATTGTTAAAAATACTGACATGGGTATGTTTATCAAAGCCTTTAAGGTTATGAAAGCAGTAAAGAAATCGCTGGTAAATATTGGGTGGAAAGCGCCAAAAGAAAGCGAAATTCAACCAAATTTGAAAAATAAAATAGACCAGCTTAAAAATACTCTAAAAATAATAGAAATATTCAACGATTCACTGGTTGATGGATGGGGAGATGCTCCAATTCCCGATTTGGCCAGAGAAACGCAAGAACAAATAATGCCATATTATAAATACGTAAAAGAACTTGATACAATAGGTAAAGACCTAATAAAGAAAAACGAAATTAATGACGCAGAACTGGTATACACGGAGCTTTTTAATAAATTAAAGGTTTTATTGTGCGAAAATAAATTAGATTTCGAAGAAATTATTAAAATGTCAAAGGATAAAAAAACAGACGTAATAACAGCAGATCAAATAAATGAAATTAAATTAAAAGCCAAATGTTTGGGCGAAAAATCTCTCGAACCTGAAAAATTTACACAAAATAATTACTCCAGCATCCACAAAAATAAAACAGAATCCATACAAGATTTAATAGACACCAAAAGAATTTTATACGTGCGTTCGAGTTAATTACAAAAAAACAATTAGCAATTGTAATACCACCATGAACGCCGACCAACCCCCCCCACCATCCAAATCGTCCTCTAAATACAGCTCGAAATATCAACCCGTAGAAATTCAACAACCGTCTGCCCGAGAAATTAGAATAGCCGACATACTACCCGTAGTTCTGTCCGCTGGCATTTTGGCTCTTTTGTACTTTATGATGAAAGAATACAACCAGGACAAAAAGAACACCGAGGTTCACATGATGTCAATCGCAAAGAGACTTGAACAGTTGGAAACTGCAAGATCTTCACCAAAACCGCCGGTACCCAATCAAAAAGTTCAGTTCAAAGTTCCCGTAACCGATGAAAAAAACCCATCGGATAAGGAACACGTTCTAGAAGCAGACAGCAAGGGTACTTTTGAAATGAAGGATTCGGTAGTAAGTTTTGTGCCGGAAACTAAACAGAATAACATGGAGGATATTGATGAAGAATCAGAGTCATCTGATACTGATAGGGAGATGTAATTTATGAAAGAAAGTTTTCAGTTATCAATTCGGAGCGATGTTGGTGAACTAATTTACAAATCATGTAGTAAGCTTCTCTGTAATAATATAGATCATTGTATCCATTAATTAGCACAGAGCCCGTAGCAAAAATAAGTAGCGTTAATTTTTTATCGGAAGTTCCTATTCTAAATTTGACGTTTATCCCAGGGTATTTTTCTGGTATAAACGTTGAACTTATTACATTCCCACCGACAGATATGTGCTCCTTATCCAAAAGGAGCTGATTAAGTGTTATCTGCTTCAATAACCATTTCTTGCTTTTTAATATGTAAAAACAACTATTTATCTGAATTATTGACGGCCGCTCTATCTTTGTCACATTTGGCGTCATAGCACCTTCTATTTGCCTCAATCTTGACGACACAATCCTCGTCACTAAATTTATCGCATGAATCGTATTAAACCCGGCATACTGGAATTTACCGTTCGGAAAACATTTGATACTGACATTCATCAACCCGTGATCTCCAGGACCGTCTCTAACCTGAACCTTCCACAAGAGACAATTGTAAAACATCTTTTTCTTTCCCCTCTCCTTTGGGGCGTTTTTGCTAGGTCTCACGGGCTCGTATTTAACCTCTTCCGATCCATCCCCATTTTCTCCCGTCGTTTTGTCCAAGTGTAAAAATATTTTCTTCAAATCCAATAGAGTATCTTTCAGCTCCGTGCAAACAACAACGCTCACGATTCGCAGAGGCGTTATTTCTATAACATCGTCATCTTGATTGTCCGGGTCAAGCATCGAATAATGAATGCTCTTCAGCATTTCTTCGAACTCTGGGTCACGCCCTATATCAACTTTAGTGATGTCCATGTTATTATCTAACTTAAAGAATGTGGCTTTAAATCTCTGTGCTGGGTTTTGTGGGTATTTTTTTGCGAAGTGTTAAATGCTGTTTAGGGTTCTGAAAATGAAGAGGAAATATTCTCTGAGTTCGTTTGGTGGTTCTTGTAGGATTGTGTTTTGTGTTCTTTCGACAAATTCGTCGGCGGATTCTCGTGATAACATTTTTAGGGATGTGTAATGGTTGCTGATATTGGGTATGTACATTTCTTCTATAAATCTCACGATAGCTCTATATGGAAGCTGGTGAAGTTCGTATTCAACAATAAGGTTTGTGATTTCTCCAATGAATGTGTCTAAAATGGATCTGTGGCGTTCTATGTCGGGGTTGTTATTTTCTGCGGAATCAATGGGTCGTTTAACGATGTTGTATTTTTTTTGCAGGGTGCGTATTTCTCGAAGTTCTGCCCGTGAAAAGGGGATTCTGCTGACGGGACAGCAGGGGAGTTTATCATTTGATAAGTCTAAAAAGAAAATGAGAGGTTCGAGGTTGTAAAATTGAGCGTGTGGTTTTTTATTGATTAAAGTTGTTCTTTTATAAAATGGATGTTGAACTGGTTCTAAAGTAAAAGGGCATTTTCCGTTTTTTTTAAGCTTTTGAATTTTCATTGCGGAATAGTGTAAAATAAGAATATCAATAATTTGACTTTTTTTTAAATTCGAATATTTTTTTAACTTACATATTTTGGCAATTTTCACCAAACATGATTTCTTTAATTTCGAAATCCAAATCAACGAACTCATTAATAATTATCATATATTCTTTTTATATACTATCATAAAGAAATAATTACCAACTAAATAATGAACATACTCAGCATCGATATTGGAATATCAAACCTCGCCGTCGTTAATTCTAAACTATCTCCCAACTTTGACATAGAAACCGTTACCCACTGCGACCGCTGTGATATAAGAACCATGTGCTTAACCTGTACTAATAAAAACTGTGTATTAAAACACGAGAAAACGCCCGTTGACTGGGTCAATCACTTGGTTTTATTTAAAAGAAAAATATTCTACGACGCAGATATTATATTAATAGAAAGACAACCCCCAGGCGGCCTGAAAGACATCGAAGTACTTTTATTCGAAAAGTTCAGAGAAAAAGTCATCATGATCAATCCAAGAAGTATGCACGCATGGATGGGTATAAGTCATCTAGATTATGAATCTCGAAAACAGGAAACAGAAAAAGCAGCCGAAATTTACGTCAAAAATACTAAAGAATGGGAAATAAATTCAGAAAGAAGACACGACATTGCCGACGCAGTGTGTTTTACCTTATTTTACGCAAGCAAACTTAAACAAGAAGACGAGAAGAAAAAATTCAGGGAATTAGTTGCGCCAGAATTCGTAGAATTTATCGAATCGTTCAGTTATGATGATTTAGGAGATACACCTCTTTTATGCTATAATGATAAGGCTACATTTTCGACAGTGTGGTTAAAAGATAAAGAGTATTGTAATTATATTGCGGACGCATGGTATTTACCTAGAAAAGAGGATAATACAATGAGTGAAATAGAAAAAAATAGAGCCCTATTTAAGGATTGGATTTTGAAAAAAAAAACAATACAAAAACACGAAGAACACGAAGAACACGAAGAACACAAAGAACACGAAGAACACAAAGAACCAGTTGAAATTGAAACCAATTTGGAACCCGTACGAATAGAAGATTATGCTTGGCAATCCACGTGAATATTTAAATATTTACATAATGATAAAGATGCTGAATGGACTATTAAATGTTTTATTTTCGGTTAGGCTACTGCCTATTTTTGTAACAATGGTTATGTTTTTATTATCTATAATGTCACACGATGATCTAAACAAATATTTATCAAATATAGACGAAACCATAGTTTTAATATACTCTTTCTTTTTGGCCCTAATCGTTTTTTATCTGCTCAGCGAACTATCAGAAGATCAAACCCTTACTAAAGCAAGCTTGTTATTCATATTACTAAGCGTATTGATGTTTAACGCCGTGAGAAACTGGAATTTAGATAAAATACTGGAAAATATATCAAACAGACCCCACATTGCCGCCTTAGCCGCCAGCCCATTGCTAATTATCCCTCTAATAACACTTGTATTTTTGCCGCCTGACAAAAAATTCGGAGCATCGGGTCTCGGTATGCTATTCGTGGCAATCGTGGGATCGTTGATAATAGGGCTTAATTCTGATATGATAATATCAGGACCTACTGAGAAAAAATCTAAACTTTACAGGCTATTATTTGGTATCATAATGGCATCTCTTTGCCTTTTAATTTACATGTTCTTGTGGGTTAGACACACAGGGCAATATGAAAAACAGGCAATAGTATTTTGGTTTTTAACTGCTGTTGCGACTATAATAATAAGAGAATATGATGCCCTGAAAAACTCAGATATACCAGACTGGATTTGGTTTATGTCAATTTCTTTAACGACGTTCATGGCCACTTATTTACTTTACGTAAATCCGTACCAGGGCGATTTCACGCAATATAATGCTGCCGTCGTAACTGTATCGTTATTAAGTTTTTTCGTTATATACTTTTTGAAAATGACACAACATTATGACAGTGATAGACTTGCAATGTCTGAGATTGTGTGGATTTGGCTTTTATCTTTTGTAAATCTCACGGTTATAGACGGATACATAAAATACGTCGCCTTACAAAAAAGAGCAAGCTTACAATTCGATAACATTGCCAAAACTGTTGTATCATTGCCAATAATAACCAACGTATTTTTATCAATTTATACAACTCAACAAGCTCTTAAACGCTCCACATCTTTGGACGGCGAAGAAATAGGAACACCCAAACTCGTATGGCTGAGTGTTGGAACTTATATGGCGGCAATATTAAGCTACTTGCTTAATGTAGTCGATATTGAAAATAAAATGATAACCGAACTCCTAGAAAATATGGAACATCAAATCGCTTAATCATCCAATGCGTAAGGCGTCGGTATATATCGCATAAATGTTCTAACTGGTTGAATTCTCGTATCTGTAGATGTCTCTACATTACGGCGTTGGCGTCTTTGCGTGGATTCTTCACGACGATTGTGTGACGGAATTAAATCGACAATTTCTCTAATTGGCAATACGCCATTTCTCGAGGAAGTAGAACTTCTACAATAATGCGGCGCTCTGCACGTGGGGCATATTTGCTTCCGCCAGCTTGTCAAACAAGCCAAGTGAAATAAGTGGCCACACTCCAATACCACCATTTCCTTTTGGTTATCTTTATTATGATTCATACTTTCCAAACATATAACACAGTCTTCGGCCTTATTAATGCCGACGTCTATAAGTTTCTGATACGAATCCAGAAATTTCTCCTTTAAATGTTTTAAATCCACCGAACCAGCTCTTCTGCGTGATGTAATTTGGCTTCTTTGCCTGCGTAGGTTAGTGGGTTCGGGGGTTGCGGGTAAAACGTTCTGTTCAGAGCGGTTATCATTTGGGGCATCGGGTGGTGTAAATGGGGTATTTTCTATAACAGCCATGCGATCTTTTATGAATCTGTGATTTAGTCGTGACCCATACCCATTTAATACGGCCCAATAAAAATAAGCAAAAATCGCATAAGAATACAACACTGTATCTTCATTTGTTAGCTGTTCTGTATCCAGCAAATGAGATATAACCGCCCTATCAAAATTCGGACCTCGAAACCCTGGTATATCAGGAAGCGTTTCATTAGAACCTACCAGTAAATTACCATAAATTTCATACAAGAAAGCTATCAATAAACGCAACTTATAAACTTCTCTACAAATAACTTGTAAATTCTTAAAAGGCAACACCTCCGGCGGATTTCTAATACCAAATAACGATATTAATGTTAAACTATACTTATTATAAGACGCAGGCACATTTACTGACAACGTTGTCTCTATTCTAGTAAAAAGGCTCTGTTTAGTCTGGGCTGGAGATGTGTAAAAATTAATTCCTTCGTTTACGTCATAATTACCGTTTGAATCGGCTCGAATATTCCAAGGAATAGGAACATCTAGGGATGTTAGTTGAGGCATTATTAATCTTAAATATAACATATTTTTTTAAATATAATTTTCGGCCGCAAAACAGGAAAATGTATTTTATTGTAAGAATATAGCCTGTAAATTACAAATAAATTGTATTTAAATTTTTACAAGAATTACATTTGTACAATATTAAATCGCACCATGAATTTGTATCTGTGTAATTATCAATAAAAATCCATTCTGTATTACTGGCCAAATATTCGCCGCAAATCGAGCACCATCTAAATTTTGGTATTCCTCTTTTTTTAATAAATTCTGTTCTGGCGATCTTTGCCGTACCGATTGGGTTGATAAATTTCAAAATTTCCCTCGACAATTCTTGTGGTACTCTATAAAATATGGAATTAAGCATTCTTTTACTAATAAACTGGTATAAAATAATACAACTTTATTAATTCAAATGAAATTTCCAATTAAAATGTGCGGAACCTGGACTCTTTTTTTTACGAACAACCCTTCGTACCAATCAACAAATATAAAATTTGATGTCAATTATGAAAAAATAACATACTACAAACAACTAGAGCCTCTCGTTTTCTTCGGTGTTGAACAACAAAAAACTGGATTCGTAACAAAACTTAAAAAAGATACTAACACTGCACACGTTGTATGGAACAAATACAAAGGTATCAAAATTAAAACACCCATTTTTCCAAGCATTGAAATACCGTGGAACTCTAACAAATTACAGGGCCAAAGAATGATATACGAGATCGACGACGATTTTAGATGGATTACTTTGAAAACTGGAAACTACGAATACACTTTCCGCAAAACACAAGTAAACACTTGCGAAGATCTCCCCAGCTTCCACAAACTACTCATTACTCAACTTATTCTCACAGAAATTACAAACAATATCATCGATAATACTAAAAATTTTAACTTATACGATACCGCCAACTTTCTTTCTGGAATTTCCAGAATTCACCTCTAATGTCTATCCTCTGGTTTCACATATCCAACACCTATAAACTCCAATATTTTACGCTCGTCCTCTTCTGGGGGGCCCCTAAGCTCTAATTCTTTTGGCTTAGGAGTCATTCCATACTGCGACAAACGATAGCCTTTATCTATAGCCATTTTTCTACAGCTTATATTGAAGTTGCCACTTCCCGTTGCGTGGAGAACTGCATACCCAATCGTCTCCCTGGGATAACAGAATATATCCACGTGCCGAGCCAACGAATTGCGCTTTCGCAACCTGGCAACGCCTTGCCACTGCGCTTCTCCCGTGCAAAAAGATCCCAGCACCTCTACTTTTTTACTTTTTTCCAGTTTTTTCATGAAAACCGATATCACGTCATCTTCGCCACACAATAAGAAATCTATGTCTCCGCTTTCGCTTTTATTTCTTCTATACGAGCCCGTCATAATACCGCCGCCGATTTCCCGAAGCGCCACATTCCATTCGTCCATTTCGCTTCTCGGGATTCTCGTGGAGAGATCGGTTAGAAACTGAAGACCTAATTTTTGGGCGTCGGTTAGTGTAGCTAATGCGGTTTTGTTTTTTAACAGGTCTTCGGGTGTTTGTATGGAAAATTCTGTGTGTAGTTTGATGGCTTTTGCTTCGCCGATGTGTTGTATTTTTGTCAATTCTTTAACGGCCCTGTTTTTTGGGTTGTCTTGAGCTTTTGTGGCTTCTCGGCATTTGCCCGTTTTTATTATTTCTTCCACTTTTTTCAAAATAGAAGAAGTTGGTTTTTCTGGGTTTTCTTTTTCTAGTTTTTCTCCGGAATTTCGAAGGGCTTCAAGAGCATCTGCCACCGACGAAATTCGTCCGGCTTTTTTAAATGCTTCTATCGCTTTGTTGTATTTTGCCACTTTAAACGTATAATTCGCCTCTCTACTCGAACGAACTGAATCCGATATATCTCGCAAACTATTATTTATCATTTCCAAATAATTTCCATCTTCTGGCCTCCAACCTTCCTCCATACAAACATCCGTCCTGACGCCTCTATACGCTGGATGTCGTGGAATTCCCTCCTCCGTTAACTCCATATAACTGAAATTAACCGTAGCACCTATTGGTATATAATGTGAATATTCTTGATCCCAATAATTCAACCTCATTTCATCAGTCAATCCCGTACCAATATTAAACTCTACGCCATTATCCATCCTACATTTCAACGCCCCCAACATAAAATACATCGGATTACTCGAGACTCTATCATACTTACCCGTTCCAGGCATGTACTCAAGTACAATTGCCTCTGCGTCATCTTGTACCTTCATTTTCAACAACATCTTACTCCTTTTGGTCTCGTATATATTGTTTGGACCTCTTAGCATCAGTCCTTCTGCGCCCGACTCCGTAAGCTTACGGTAAAGTTTCATTAGAAACTCGTCATTTTTAACGAGATAATTGTTAACAATTTCTACGGGAAAATTATGACCTTTGTTAGCTTTATTCGATTGCCAATTAGAACGAAGATTGTCGACAAGAGTTGTAAGCCTCTGCATGCGTTCCCTGAAAGGTCCGCTGTCTGAAGGACAATCGAATATCATGAACTTTACTCCTCTCCACAATTTGCTGATGTCGTCTGCTGTTTGCTTTTTAGAAATCTTGAGATTGCTGAGACCTGCTACTTGCTGGAACTTACCTCTTCCCATCCATATTTCTCCGTCTAGAGATACACCAGTTGGTAGGGTGTTTTTGAACCACTGCGGGACTTCTGTAAAAACTTTCCCCTTCATATTACCGTCTTTATCTTTTGATGGTCGTGCGACCAATTCTTGACCTGTCCATATTCCCCGTAATCCGTCGAATTTTTCGCTTGCATACCACCCTTCACCTGGTTGCGTACAAGAGAATTGTTTAAGCATTTTGTCTGTTAGCTTGATACGTTGTCCAGCTTTATCACCAGTTGTGTGGTAAAGTTTGTCCGCAAGCATTACGCCTGTTCCCCCTTTTGGAAAAATGATGTATTGTTTAGAATTTTCTTCAACGAGTTGAGCGTTTTCGGGAAAAACACGGGACATGGTGCTGTTATTATCGTTAATTCAGTGTTGTGTCTTAAAGTAGATTTCTGGAGTACTTTATTTAAATTACCAGATTTTAGATTGTAAGAACATGGTAACACTGTAACCAACGAAAGTTCTTAGCAAATTAAAAAAGTAACCTTTCCAAATTTTCTTTTGTTTCAAAGTTTGAATAGGTTGTATATTATTTATTTTGTAATTAACGAAAATAGTATCGTACGGATAAACTATCGTCATGCCGATCACGGCAGATAAGGCACCGTATAAAGATATTTGTAAATCGGATGAATTTTGACTAGTTAAAAAATTGAATATGGAAAAATGTATAAAAGTTCCAAATAATTCTTTGAAAAAAATTATACTTTGGCCGCCTGGTACTAAAGTTGTATTGACTTGGAGCTTAAGTTTAGTTGATTGGTACGGGAATTCTAAAATCCCGCTGACAGAACCAGCCAAAATAATAGCAAAAATAACTGAATATCTCTTAAACAAACTATAAATGTGAAATCTAAGTCCGTTTGTAAAACTGCTGAAAATTATAGGAGCTTGAATCCCAGCCATCATTTTGACATCTTTATTTGTTTGCTGCGATACTTTTAAAGTTTCCAAGGGATAAGATGATACAATACCAGCATTACAAGCCAAACATCTGAGAACGAGATCCTTCATATTTTATTATATATAATAAAATTATATTTATATATAATAAATGACTTACTATCTCTTTAAAATATACGTAATAACAGTTTTCATAATATTAGTTACTCAATATACGGTGCCATTTATTATAAAAGCATTTGAAATCAATAAAAAACTTGACGGCGAAGCGAATACCGCAGCAGAAATAGAAGAACTACCATACTGGAAAAAAATAGTGTACATGATGATGTATAATCAACATATTAACATATCTTCAACAATATGGTACGCTATTATGTTAGGTATAGGATTGACGTTAACATCTATTATTTCTATACAAAATACCGTGTTTCCTGGGTACGGTGAACAGGTTATATTTTTAGTAGGACTTTCAGTCGGTTTTGCAGTTCTAATAAATATAATCATCAGAAATTACATCAAAAATTTTTCATCCAAAGAATGCAAATCTTGGTACAATAAAATAGAAACACAATCCACAGATTACTGGGCGATAACAACAGGCAGCCAAACAGGGAGCCAAACGGGCAGCCAAACGGGAAGTTATGATAAATGGACCATGGTGAAAACATTTAACGAATTTTTAAATGATACTTGTTACGTATTTTATCATAGTTATACCTTACCTCAAACAAGTAACCTATATATGGCAACAATTATGGCATCTTCCATGCTTTTAGCTTTAAGATTGAAACTTCGTCAATTAGATTTCATTACAGATTACGGACCACTCGATTGGCCGACAAATTAAACACCTTAATACTTAAAAAAATATCTTAAACAAATTATAAGCCCCGTTAATGTATTTTTGGATTGTTATTACAGGCGGTGTATTCGCTTTTATTGCAGCAATGGGTATAGGGGCAAATGACGTCGCAAATGCTTATGCCACATCTATAGGTTCAAAATCTTTAACAATAAGACAAGCTGTTGTATTAGCCAGCATATTTGAAGCTGGAGGAGCTATTTTAATGGGCTCTCACGTAACTAAAACTATAAGAAAAGGGATCGCAGATTACAAATGCTTTGAGGATGACCCTGGTTCGCTAATGTACGGAAGCATGTGGGTTTGTTTTTCAGTGGCAATGTGGCTATTTATAGCTTCTAAATACGAAATGCCTGTTAGTACAACACATTCTTGTGTTGGTGGTATGGTTGGTATGACGTTGGTATTAAAAGGAAGTGATTGCGTTATTTGGTACCAAGCAAAGGATACGTTTCCTTTTATAGGTGGAGTTGCGGGAATTGTTGTATCTTGGATTATTTCGCCAGTTTTTTCAGCTATTCTTTCCAGTTCTTTGTTTGGTATTTTGAGAACTTGTTTTTTGAGATCCGAATACAGCTTTTATAGAAGTAGTTATGTTTTCCCTATAATGGTCGGAGCTACGGTAACATTAAATACATTTTACATAGTTTACAAAGGAGCTAAAGGATTGGGTTTAGATGACACACCCATTGGTATTGCGTGTGCTTGGGCTTTTGGTATCGGAGGGGTTTCTGGTTTAGGTGTAATACCCTTAACGAGTTATATTAAAAAAAGAATAACCGATAAAATTGACCAAAATAAAGGCAACAACTCTGAACTGGAAATAACAAGAAGAGGAATTAAAAATATAGACCAAGTTCATAACGACAACTCTGATGATAAAAAATGCTACAAAAGCGACTGTTTAGAAAAAAAAGACTGTACTGGTTTAGTAAAATACGTAAACGATTCCCTTAAAATAGATATAAACGAAGTCATCGCTTCCGACGAAAATGTACTCGCCATCCACGATTCAGCAGAAAAATTTGAACCCAAAACAGAAGAACTTTTCAAATCTCTTCAAGTTTTTACCGCAATTTGCGACTCTTTCAGCCACGGAGCAAACGACGTGGCAAACGCAATCGGTCCATTCGCCGCAATTTACATTATTTCACGGGAAAATGAAGTCAATAAAAAAAGCGAATTAGGAACAGACGCTTACTGGATCTTAGCACTTGGCGGAGCTGGTATATCACTCGGGTTGGCAGTTTACGGATACAAGATTATACAAGCCATTGGTCTTAAGCTTTGTAAAATAACACCTTCACGTGGTGTCGCCATCGAATTAGCTTCCGCCCTAGTTATTATAACAGGGAGTCGCTTAGAAATACCATTAAGTACAACTCACTGCCAAATAGGCGCAACTATGGGTGTGGCGGCACTTGAAAACCCCAGAACTTGTTCGGGTATGAATAATACAATCGTTTTTAAAACCATCGTTGGGTGGGTTATCACTCTTATTATAGTTGGAAGTACGGCGGCTGTTCTCACGGCGCAAGGAGCTTACGGTCCAGAGACAACTGGTCCTTAATATGTTTGCGTTTAAATAAAAGTTGGGTTCTTTTTAAAGAATTCATCGAGGATAATTTTTAAAATTGTTCTCGATTTGTTCTTTTTTAATTGGGTAGTAATTAAAAAGAGAATATATATTTGTAATTTATAACAATGGATGAATACGGCGAAAATCCATTCGAAAAAATAAAAACACTGGAAAAAATAATAGAAGAAAGTTCTATCAGAGAATCTACTCGCATAGCCAACCTCGAACAAGAAAAAGAGGATCTCCAAAAGAAACTATTATTTATGAAAGTTGAATACGCCATTCTCAAAAAAAATACAGAACCCCAAAAAAATAACATATGCCACATTTCGTAAACCTAAATCTAAATCTCA
>MDSZ01151633.1_pt1 | contig 13856 bp, 12 predicted proteins | sample 811201 | NCBI WGS metagenome assembly MDSZ01 (sample SAMN05326647, study PRJNA326480) | marine metagenome | isolation source: seawater | place: Indian Ocean: North | collected 2010
ATTTCACCGTCGTAACCACTGTCTACGATGTGAGCCCCTACAACTAAAGATTTTTTTGCACCCATGCTAGAACGATTACACACTTGCAGCATATAACCATGTGGCACGCCAAACTTCAAGCCCGTTGGCAACACATGATTACTACCTGGCTTGATATTAACCGCCGCAATATTTGGGTCTTTGGGGCAATAAAATACATCCAAACCAGCATCACTAGGATTGGCGCGTTGAGGGGATTTAACGTCTTCCCTTGTTTTTGAATATTCAAGAATCATTTTTAGCCTCCATTCGATTTCTAAATTCTTCTATAGTTTCGTTAGCTTTATTCCAGCAATCAGGACAATATAGATTGACCTTGTTTTCTGTTTTTCTTACAACAACAAACCATGAGCTGACCTGCTTTTTATTTGTCTTATCAAAAGGTGCAGAGCAAACTAAACACTGTTCATCTAGCTTTCCGAAGAGCGCGACCTTTTTTGCTAGTTCTTTCTTAGCCTTCCGCTCTTTTTTTCTTTTTATGGTTCTAGTTGGATTGCTCATTATTTACCTACGCTTGTAACTTTTTCTATTGTTTTATCGACACCATCATCTAAAATGCATGTTGAGCATATTATTTTTTTGACTATTTCTCTCTGACAATTCTGATAAGAAAATAGTATAACACCAACAAAGCCAATAATAAAACAAATAAATGTAAATTTTTTTATCTTATCTTTTGTTTCCCATTTCATAAGCTTGACCGCATAAAATTAATATAAGAACCAATCTTAACCTAGCAACCTAAAGTTGTGTCGGATAGAGCGAGTGGAAAAACCCCAGTCTTCATTATAGTCTAAACGGGACATGTAGGGGTGGTTGATATGAAGATGGTCTTCCGTTTGTTTTATGCCCCAACACCTGATTGTCGTTTCAGACGATGTAGAATCAATCACTTTTAAAATCCAATAGTCCTTACCATTCTTAGTTTTTTTGGGGATAATCTGTCTTGGGATAAACCAAGCTGCACCAAGTTTGTTGTCCCACTTACTTATCGGCGGCACTTTATAAAAGTCTAATCTGTTTTTAATATCTTTGTCCATAACTAAATCAAATGGAAATACGCCGGTTAAATCTGTGATATGGTCGATGCGTTCCTCAATGGAAAAATCTTCCACCGATTTTATTTCATCGTCTACAACTAGCTCGTTTAGTTTTTTCAAACTCTTTGGCCGGTTTTCAACACAAATTGTCCAGAAGTGCTTTAGATTAACAAACCTTTCATCCTTTAAATTATCTAAAGCCCCGCTTAAACAGAGCGAGTGCAAAGCCTTCTTGTTAAGTTTTGAGTATTCAATTTCTTCATTGAACAACAACTCTTCCACTGTGTTAAAAGGTCGGTGTTTGATTATTTGTTCAATTGCTTTATCGCCCACGCCCTTTATTGAGCTAAAGGGTTGAATTAGCGTGGTTTTGTCTTCTGCAATTTCCCACTGTGAGGTAGAAGTATTAATATCAACCTCTTTGATATTAAATCCATATTTTTGTGCTAAAGATATTGCAGCCGACTTGCGAGATTCTGGCTCTTTATCTAAGAAAGCTGCCATCCAGCACTCTGGATAATAGTTCAACAACCATGCACATTGAAAAGACAGAATTGAATAAGAGACAGCATGAGATTTGTTAAATCCGTATCCCGAAAAATACTCAAACTTTTGCCAAAGCTCATCTGCGGTATCTTTATGGATGCCCTTTTCTACACAGCCTTCGACAAACTTATCATATATTTTAGTTTTTGCCTCGGCACCTTTACCAGTGCCTTTTTTAGTTAAAAGCTTGCGTAACGCATTGCCCTCATCAAGAGTAATATTTTTACCTAGCTTGTGAGCCAAAAGTGCAATTTGTTCTTGAAAGATCAGAAAGCCAGCGGTTTCCTCAGTTACTTCTTTGATGACGTCATTAAGATACTCGACACTATCAAGATTTTTCTTGGCTTTCACGTAATCTTTATCGACATTCGCTGAAAGTGGTCCTGGTCTGTAGATTGAAGTGATAGCAGAAATGTCGATAATATTTTTTGGTTTCGACTTCTTTGATAGTCTTTGAGCACCATTGTTGGTAAACTGAAAAACTCCAACAAACTTCCCTTTTTGAAAGACGTTTTTATAAACCTCGCTATCATTTAAATCAATTTTATCTGGATGGAGATTATTATCATAATATGATTTGATATCTGCAAAAGTTGGATTGTCAATGTCATGATATCTTTTGAGAACATGACCAACAGCAGACTCAATCATCTCTAAAGTTGATAGACCTAACAGATCGAACTTAATAAACCCCATCGGTTCTAAGTGTCGAACATTCATCCCCTCAGACCATGGCGTTTGAATCACACCTCCTGAGCAAACTAGCGGCATGTGTTTGTCTAAATCTTCACCGATCACAACGCCGCCAGCATGCCGACTAGTTGATCTAACTTGCCCAACCAGAGATTCAACATGAGTTTTAATATGTGGATATTTTGCTAGAAAACTTTTAAGAGATTCAGAAAACTCCATGACTTCTTCAAACGTTGGGGTATAAACACCAGCTTTGATGCCATGCTTTTTCTTAGCTTTTGGCGTTGCTTCTTTTACCATTCGCCCAGTAACAGCATTGACCTCTGAAAAGGGTATCTCATAGAACTTACCGATGTCTTTGATAACGGAACGAAGCTGCAGTGTGTTGTAGTTTGATATTGGTACAACAGTTGTATCGCCCCATTCTTTAGCTAAGATTTCTTTTAAACCAAAAGCATCACTTACATCGTAGTCAATATCTGGATAGTCAGTGGCATCTGATCGAAGAAATCGACTAAAAAGCAGGCCATGTTTGATTGGGTCGACCTGTGTAATTCCCAAGACATAGGCAACCAATGAACCAGCTGCCGAACCACGACCGGGGCCAGCCAACATGTGTTGTGTCGCCATGTCAGCAATTGCCTTCATAGTTAAAAAATACTTACTGAAACCACGACTCACGATGACATGGATTTCTTCTTTTAATCGTTGAATATATTCTTCATTTTCATGAAGACTAAATTTCTTCAGACCGGTTATACATGCCTTAGTTAAGGTTTCGTCAGCATCTGCGCCATCCGGGACGATAAATCCAGGCAGGCGTACAGTATCGTCTGGCATAAAATCATCAATTAGTTCATGTGCGATCCAGTGAGTGGTGGTCAATGAATTGTAAACCACTTCGTCGTCGTATTTGACGCCACACTCTTGAGAATACTTTTTATAAGATTCCCACATTTGATCACCGTTTTTAGGATAAAGCTCATAACCTATTTCTTCAACATCAATTGGTAGTTCTGAAGTCATGTAATCAGGCTTCGACTTGTTGCCTCCTATCCAACCAAGACGTTTATATAACTCGCGGTCTTTCCATGCATCTGGATTTGGATAGTGGCTATCCGCTGTAGAAATAAGTTCTATACCAAACTCTTTATGCATTTGAACAACATAACCATTTAGTATGTGTTGCTCAGGTACATTATTCCATTGAAGTTCTCCAAACCATCGTTTACCCAGAGCCTTTTTCATCCGCTTTGTAGTCTCACGCATGGCATTAAGAATCGCCTCCTCGCCGGCATCACGGTTGTCCCAATAATCACCCGCATAAACTCCACCCAAACAAGCAGAAGAAGCCATAATTCCTTCGCCATATTCCTCCAATAAATCGTAGTCTAAGCGAGGGTAACGATAAAAATTATCGCCCTGGTGAGTTTTAGAAACAATTGTATAAAGATTATTTAAACCTTTTTGATTTAAGGCAATCAAAACAATATGACGCCTAGCATTAATCTTGTTCTTAGATTTGCTTTTGGAGGCAGATTCATCTTCTGCTGAAACTTTGTCTGTCTGAACGATAATTTTTTTAGCTTGTTTTTTGTCAGCCTTAACTTTTTCATACTCTTCTTTCCACTCTTTTAGAGATGGGATGAAATAAGCTTCAACACCAAAAATAGGTTTAAAGTTCTTCCCGTCTTCCTTCATTTTTTTAGCATGTGAAACTTGATAGGCTAAGCCATTCATGTTGCCGTGGTCAGTTAATGCTAAAGCATCCATGCCATTTTCCCAGGCGAAATCCATGTGTTCTTGTGGGTATCCAAAACCATCAAAAACAGAGCCTGCTACACTATGTGCGTGCAAGCCTACAAAAGGGATTGAAGAATCAGCGCGTTCCATATTTATTACCTCCGGTTAATCCAGTATAATTATACCAACCAAAAAGTCACAGTAAAACACATTTTAATATATTTGAAAAAAAATTACCCGGCTAAAAATTTACGCCATTTTGTAAAAGCAGATTCATTTAATCGTTCTTCAGATATGTCGGTTAGGTCCGAGTCCTGCGCTGGGACGGGATTTCCTCGCGAGTCAACAGCCCAGTTTTGCGTTTTCCACTCAGGCATCACATTCTTAACTGTGTCGTTGACAACAATGTTTTCAAGCTTTGTTCTTATGCTTTCTATCATCTTTTTATTGTCGACATATTTTAAGAATTTTTCGATAGCATCCAAAGTGTCTTCTTCTTCGAACTGGTCATCTTCAATTCTTATATCAAACCAATAACTTATTATAAGCCCTGAAGCACCAACTTCGGGATTGTTTGCATGTTTGTAAACATTTATGTTGTAATCTGGGATTGCAACACCGACCGCTTCAATTCCAGGAGAATCTTTTTCACCGGGTAAATTCATGCTTACTTGTTTACCTATCGCATCGAACACATCATCAAAAGCCTCTTGCAAATTTTTTATTAAAACATTTGCATGTTCTGTGTTCCGCTTCCCTATCATACTAGCATATGCCATTAGTTGCGGGGATGATGTAATTTTTTTAGTATGTTGCCAAGATGGGGTATCTTCCAAAGTGGACCAAAGTCTCTGTGGAATTGGAACTGTTACGTCAAGTGTTGTTGAAATTGACAATTCATTTTCTTCCACGTCAACTTCAAAGTTTTCCAAATCTAGATCATCATAACGCTCATGCACGGCACTGATTGCCTCTGAGCCAACCAAGCCCATTTCTTTAAAATATTCCAGAGTTTGACGATAAGCATCACCATAATTACTGTCATATTCTTCTATTCTATTAACGAAAGATTGAAAACCGTCCAACCCATTGGCTTCATCATAATCCGGCTGGAAGCTAATATAAACGTCAGTTGAACCTCGCCAGGTTTGGACGTCGACTTCATCTGGATACATATGATTGTCGTCGATTGCCTGCTCAACCGCCCTTCGGATCTCGTCGTCATCAGCGCTAGTTAAAAACTCTACGTCATCAAAATTAAATGACATCGATGCACTCCAGCCGTAGCGACCAACATCATATTCATCGAAAGAAACATGAATATTTTCAATACTGGCATTATCGAGGACGGCTTCAAAATCTGATTCTTGAGGTCCAGCCGGGTTGTCTTCCATATGTCCAGCGGCGTGACCTATGATTTCCCCATGTTCTTCATTGACCCTCTCATCCCAAACCTCTTCCCAAACAGAGTAGTAGTCTTCTAAACCGGCTGCAGGATCCTCTTCAAACTCTTTGGTAAGAGGTTCCAGTAAACCTATTTTATCAAACACAGCCTTCATTTGTTCTGGCATTTCATTTAAGGGATCTTCAACCACTGAACCAGAGTCCATCCATTCTTTCTTCCAGTTTTCAAACTCTTCGATTATCTGCGCGAACACATTTGCAAAATATTTTTGCCGTCTTTCACCTTTCATAGATCTCAGCGTGCTCTTGGTTAGTTCTTTCATGCCCGCCGCAAGAATGTTCATCTCAACAGCTTCTCGCACCGAATCCGTACCAACTTCATCATCTTGAGCGTCGTAAACTTCAAATGGTTCATAGGTGTCTTCGCCTGATCTAAATACCATGGCCATTTTCTTAAAAGCGTGATCAATAGGCAAATGCTTGAATAGAACGAAATAAAATCCATGTCCTTCAGAAGTGTACTGATTAAAATAGTTTCTGCTTTTTGTTGCAGATATGCACCATCTTGTGCCTCTACCAAAATAGCATGATCCTTTTTCCGTTGTTGGGCGCACAATCATATAGTCGTCGTCATCTCTTAGAAAATCTGTATCTGCGACGGCCTCTCGCTCCATGGCTTTGTATCTTTCACGATCTTCTAGTTCTCGCTGGGCTTTTTCAACTTCCCGCTCAAAATCGTTGATATCAGTGAATTTGTCAATATTTTTTTCTATCAAGTTTCTTTCAGCTAACTTGTGATATTTAGGTAAACTACGCTTAATGATATTTGTATAATACTCTAAAGAGCTTGCAAAATCATTAAGAACATGAAGATAAACTGCTTGGTTAGATGCTCCATCGCGAGGTGAACCTGGAACATCATCAAGAACTGGCCCCTCGCCTTCCGGGTTTGTTTCTACCGCGCGTTTCAGGTCTGCAAGTGAATAAGCCATGTCAAGTCCATTGGCTTTTAACTCTGCCACACGGTTTAATTTTTTTGCAGCCCACATTAAATACTTTTGTTTTCCAGATGGATCTATGGAAATAACGTCGTTTAACAGTGTCGTCAACATCTCTTCTACATCTGTATTGTTTATTTTTTTAACAATAATTCGGTGCGCGTCTTCTTTACGCCCTTCTATCAAAAGATTTTCATGTAAGAAAGACTTCCAGCTCTCAAAAATTAAATTCATGCTTGCCACCTTCGAAGGTCTTTTATAAATAGTCTCTTTTTCAGCCTATTCCGTTTAATTCTTTAGATACCAAAACAAATTTTGACGGTCTTTTCATTTTCTTGCCTTCAGACGAAATATACTCACAATAGTCTTCCCAGTTGTCTATGGCCCAATATTTTTCGATTTCTGCTAAATTACAGTCTCGTAGATTTAAAAATTGAAAAGTTTCTTGCAACGAAAAATTTTTAATTGGTTTGTTTTGTTTTATTGTTTGTTCTTTCATCCAATTAACTGAGGCTCTGTAATCCTCATAATCAAATGTAAATCCAAGATATTTACCATCCTTGACCGTCTTTTGGTCGCTAACAAAAAAGAAACCAGATTTGCTAGATATAAAGTTCCTGTTTTCTCTGGCTGGCGATGGCCTATACACACCATATGGAAAAGAGACATAAAATTTATTTGGTTTGAGCCACTTGCTCATGTTTGCAGAAATGTGCATCGCAGTATGTGCACCATGTAAAATACTCCAAGAAACACACTCACGTTTTTTAATATCACGAGGGTGTAGCGGCACATAAAATATTGGTATTATTTTTTGGTGTTCTCTTTTTTTGTATTCGTGCCTTCTGACAACCCAAACTGGATCTTGAACATAATCCCCAAGACGATTTTTAATTAAAGGCTGGATGTCGTTTTTACATACAATCCAAATAGTCTCACAGCCGGCGTTTGCACACTCTACAACAGATCTTTCAATCGCTAGATAATTAGGTCCAATTGGCATCATACAATCATGCCATGGCATATTAAAATCAGTTTCGATGCCTGCAACTGGTATAACACCTGCTAAATGAAAACTCATAATCTTAAAATTTTACTCGGCAAAATTTTTGGTGATCTAAGGTTTTTAAAAGTCATTTGTTTGTGCACAGCGACCCTCTCTTTTTTCACTGGTAAGATTTGTCTCCTAGCTAGCCTTATATCGACTGACAAATAACTTTTAGGGCCATTTTTAGCCCCCTTGATCCCTGCTGCTTTCATCATGTCCATGGTTTTTAAACGCACAATACTATCGGAATAATTTATATCATAAAGCTGCTTTGGAGTTAATATTGATTCTACAACCAAGTCTTTAAAACTGCTGCCAGGAATTCTCTTTGTTTTAAAAAAATAAATTTTCTTAACCAAATCATCGACGCCCTCTAAAAGATCAAGCTCGTGCTTCATCCCAGATTTAACGTCGAACCAATCAAAGACCCTATAGTTGGTTATTTCCTCATCAAAATCTTTTGGGAAATAAAACGCATTACTCATATCAAAAATGTCGAGGCTCTCAAATCTAACCTTGGCTCTTTCATGAGTATTTTTTATCTTAACAGAAAGCAAGTTATCCTCTTCAAGATAGATAGCTTCAACCTTGTCGCCAAAAGGATTTCGACCTGAGTTAAAGATATCATACGCTAGCGAGTCACGTACAGAAAGTTCACTCACTTGCTGGGTTATCCCCCCCAGATCGCCGTCAGTCCCGATGGTGTCGAAGACAAAAACATCAGTATAATTACCAATGATGACAAAAGAATTTTTTTTGTAAGCTTGAAGGATTGCATTTAAATCATTCCCTATAACCACATTTTTCCAATGAAAAACATGATCCTTTAACATCCCATACCTGAGTGTCGCAAGCTCCGAGCCCTGTCATGCCACCGCATGAGTAGATCATGGTATTTTAAATTTGTTCTAAAACACTTTTTCTTTGTGCTTTTTTTGTTTTTGCTTTTTGGGCCTAGTGTTTTAACCCATGCGGCGAACCATGCATTCTCACTTGTCATCTTCTTTGTCCCGCAATCTTTTTTAATAGATTGCACAGTCTTTTTTAGATGCTTCATCCAAATTTCTGCAGATTTAATCGGGTCATGTCTATCAAGCTTATAGGTTTTAGTCCACCATTTACCTAACTTCAAAATACCGATTTTTTTATGTTTTTTGTTTTTGGTTTGGTTTCGGAACCCAGACTTATAACAAACCGTAGCCAACAACAAGCCTCGCATATTTTTAGGTACTTTGAATTTACGCTCTACATCTGCCAACTTCAGCAAAAACTTTTTGTCAATCTGCTCAGAAAATGCTTTAGGACAATCATTCAAAGCTTGATACATAATTTCCTCATATGTAAGGCTTATACTTGGGTAAACAGGTTCTGGTAATTTTTCGTGCCCTGGGTGTGTTGCTGTTAACATTGTTAATAAAAGTACTGTCGTATACATTTTCTATGTCTCCGTGTTAAAAGAATATCGCAATTAGCGATTATTCTTTGTTAAAAACCAAACAATTTTTTTTGTTCTTCCCATAAAAAGAGCCTATTATTAATTAAATTTTAACTTTAATTTCTTTAGGCTTCTCTCCCTTGTTCATATTATTCTCCTACGGAAGCCAAAATATGGTTTTCAAGTAGTAAATAGTAAGTTGAACCTCCAATCGCTACTTCTTCCATCATAGAGGTCTCGACAACAATTCTGTCTCCCGCGACACAATCAATCTTGCAATCTTTGGCCTTTGCTAGAAGTTTGGCTACGCCATGGCGGTCTGTTTTTTTCGCAGCATATTCATCAGGGACCAAGACAAGCGCCTCAGTCTCTGACGATGAAATTTCCATATCTAGTAAAACATATCTGTTGTGTGGTTGAATCATTGAGGCATACCCCCAAGTGATTTTGATAGTTTTTCAAAGATGTCAGAAAATTGACTAAAGTCATCTCCAGACTTCATCATTCGATAAGCCCTTACAGCAAATTTCATCTCATCTTTTGAGATCCAGCCATTTTCGACATAATTTTTTTTAAGATCACGTCGATGTTCTTTATAAGGCTCCATTTCATCTTCAACAGCTTTGAAAGCTTTAATAAATTCTACAACGTATTCTTCTTTTGTTTTTTCTGTGCTCATTGTTTCCTCCTTAAAGAGCTATGTGAATTAACATTAAGAACCAAAAAACAAATTTCAAGGTTTTTTATTTTTTTTGATATTTTTTTGCCAACGACGAAGAAGGTAATAGTGTTTCGCTTTCTCATAACACCTTCCATTTTTCTTTGGGTATCTGATAGCGGTGACCCAAGCAGCGATCCAGCGTCGTTTTTTGGATTTCCACTTACACTTTTTTCTAATCGAAGGTAGTTGCTTCACTATCCTTTTCATCCAAAACTTAGCAGAATGTATTGGGTTTGTCCTGTCAATATATTTTTCAGCCCATGGCCAAAACTGCAAAAGTCCGATTGCTTTTGGTTTTCTTTTCTTGCTAAATTTTCTATCGCCTTTTGCGTATGGATCATATCCGGATTCACGACAGGCTGCAGCCAATAACATCCCCCGCAATTCTGGAGGTGGTGAAAAGCTTTCTTCTATTACAACCAAGGACCAAATTAAATCTCTGTCAACTTTCTCAGGTTTTCTGTTTGGACAGTTGTTTATAGCTTGGCTAACAATATCATTATAAGCAGTGTATTTAGGATCATAACAGCCAGACTCCGGAGTGCCTGTTGGTATGATACTCATTAATGTAAATAAAACAGCGACCATATTTCTTAAGTGATCTCACACTGGCCTCCAGAACAGGCCAACTCCCCTTTAAGATCTGTATTATCTTCCATCTCCACTACTTTTGTTAAGTCTACATTTTCTAATTTTTTATACATCTCTTCATATGTGGCTTTTGTGCATTTTTCAAAAGGCGCTTGTTTGTAGCTACCGCCATCAAAAGGCAAAACAGAAAGACCGTTGTAACAACTTCTATTTTCCCACATCCACTTGCCAACTTCTTCCCACTCATTATCTTTAATTGTTACAGTGGCAGAGACATTGTGTGTATTCTGGCCTCTTCGGTGCCCTGGTTTAACCCACTCGCTAGTTATTTTTTTAATCCTATCCAGTAGATTTAATGCTGGCTCAGAGCGATTGATTGCCCCTTGTGGGGCTTTTTGAGGCACTTCTATAACTGCGGTATCGTGCGGTCGAAAGAATTCGTCTTTGACCAAATCTGGGTGGTTTATCAAAAGATAGGTGTAGATTGGTTCGTTCTTACCGACACGAATCCTTCTAATATAGTACGGGCTATGCCAAGCATGCACACCACTTGAAGTTCCCACAGTCAATGAGGTTGTGCCTGCAGGCTTTACCGTTGTGACACGATTAGCCTCTTTAATGCCAATCAAAGAAGAAACTCTTTTGTTTTCCTCGACAGCAACCTTTGCAGCTTTTTTCATGTCCAGATTTAATACATTGCCAGAAGCAATGCCCGTCATACTAACACCTAATAAAGCATCTTTCTCAGTTGTTCGACGCCAAATGTCACGCAGATAGTGAAAGTCTGTATAGCCGGCTTGTAAAGTCCCAATAAAGGCCGCGGCTCGGACGCGGGATTCATATTCCTCCTGTGTTTCAACATTACTGACATTAACTTCTGTTAAGTTACAGAATTGATAAGGACGCAATGCAATTTCACAGCAAGGATTAGTGCCCCAATCTTTATCATTGGTAAAGTAGAATCCGGGTTCACCAGCTCCTGATGCTTTAACACGCTCCCACAGATTTAAAAAGTATTCTTCTGTAATACGGTGTCGCATCAACACGACCGAATTGTTTGCGCGGCCTCGTTGTGGGTTTGATTCCCACCAGTTGCCAGTTTTTGCTGCGAGCATTTCTTCGTCATCCGCTGAAAAGAGTGAAATAAGAGCAGCGCGGCGAATGCCCCCGGCAAGCACAGCATCAGCAACATGACAAATAATGTCATGAACTTCGATTGTCGAAAGTTGATCACCGTCTTCTTTTTCACTTAATACGCCCTCGATTTTAAGCAAACATTCTTTAAGTGGTTGAGGTCCTGGAGCCTTTCCTCCTGTTGTAACAAGTTGTGCCCCTTTTGGTCGGATATCACTAAAATCAAAACGCAATTTAGAACCACCATAAAAATAAGAGCGCACCAAAGCCTTAACTGCATCTGCCCATCCCTCAATAGAGTCAGCGATCAAAAATCGTCGCGTTCTTTTTTTGCTCGGCTTTTGTATGTCCGGTAGTTGTTCAACATGGTGTTTTTGGACTGAATAACCCACCCCAGTGCCACCCAGCAATAAAAACATAACTTCAGAAAAAGCTCTCCAATCGTTAATAGGAAGAAAAGCACAGTTATAAACGCGATTTGGAGCCACACTAATGGGTTTACCACCGAATTGCATAGATCGCATCGAGGGAAGGACTTTTTTTTCATAGACATATTTGTACACCTCATTGATCTCATTTTTAAGATCTGGATATTTCTTAATGTGCATCTTTTTGTTCCGTGTAACTAGTTCTTCCCACGTTTCACGCCTAGATTGCTCTGCTAAAAATTTAGCGTATTTCATGTGTACGGTGATGTCTGATAAAATTTTCTTTGAAATATCCATTAGTTATTATTCTCCCTCTCGTCTGTGTTTTTTGTATTTTTCTTTTAAATTATCATGCAAATTTCTAGTTTCTTTTGCTTTGAGCGAATCATAAGTCTCCCCATTTTGGGCCAAGACCTTTATCTTTACGTTGCTTGTATCCATAAAAATAGGAAATACCATACCATCTGGACCGTTCCTATTTTTTGCCAAAAACAATCTTCCTGTATTCGCATTCTTATCCTTTATAGTCCTAGATATTGAAAAAATAAAATCTGCAACGAAGCATTTGTTAAAAGCTTCAGATATAGATTCCATTGTAATTACTTCTGCATTTAAACCTGATCGATTTGTTTGAGAAGCTGTCCAAATAGGACAACCTGTTTCTTGAGCAATAGCTCTTAAATCTTCATAAATAGACTCTAACTCACTTCTTTTTTCCTTAAAATTTTTGGTGGATTTTAACAAATCAGCGTAATCTACTAGAATCATATCGATTTTGTGATTTCTTTTTTTTAATTTTTCTAAATGTGCTCTTAAAGTATTTACCGAAGCAGACTTTGTTGGGTATTCTTTGATGATTAATTCTCCAGGAACGTCAATACATGATTCATAAACTTCCTCTTTTCTAGTCATCAAATCTTGTAACCTTACCCCGCTAATGCAGCTGTCATACCTATGACCTGTTCGTTCAGAAGACAATTCTAAAGTATAATGCACGACATTTTTACCGGCCTTTAAAGCAGCACAGCCAAGATGTGATAAAACCATTGATTTACCAGCGCCGGTTGGGGCGATAACAACACCCAACTCACCTTTACCTAAACCATCCTTTGAAATTTTATCTATTAAAGGCCAGCCAGTGCTGACGGGGTTTCTACTTTTAATTTGATATCGGGCCTCAAAGTCTTTCTTGTAATCATGCCCAAAATTATTGTCTGACCCCAGCTTTAGAGCGTCATCTATAACGGCGCTAATTTCATCAAAAGAAGAATTTTGTAATAGTTTAACAGATTTGATCATAGCCTCTTTTAATTTTTGCTTTTTGCAAAAATCTAAGGCTGTGTCTTTAATATATTCAGAAGCTTCAACTTGTGTTGCGCAGATCCTTGCAAAATAAGCACGAACTTGTTTTTGAGTAGCTTCATTTTCATTGTCTAGCTCTGTTCTTAATATGGAAGACATGATTTTTTTGCTTGGATGTACTTTATATTTTTCTCTATAATCAAGAAACCTTTTTACAAAAGCACGTAAATACTTTAACTCAAAAAAGTTAATATCAAGCACTTCTTCCATTTGATCAGAAAATGGTCTATCCTCCATCATGATGTGGACTAAGGATTCCTGAAACGATTTACCATACTTTGAGAAGTCGATTTTATCTTGCATTAATCACCATAAAGTGTTCTCACATTAAATTAATTTTAATAACAGAAGTTTATTTTTTAAGAGTCATTCTGTTAAAATTCTGGAACAGAGACGACCAATCATAATCTCCAAAACCGTCTTGAATCATCATTTTTCTAATTTCGGTTTTGCTAAAAGAATTAGTCTCTGAGCAACAAATTTCTTTGATGCTTTTTTTCACACCAATACTAAGGCTTGGCGAGTAAAGTTGCATCATTTTGTAATTTCTATAGAAGATGTCTTTTTTATCCAACAAGCTCGAATACGCTTTCATATTTGTTTCTTCTAGTCGTTTTTTTGAAAACGACACAACATCTTCTAAGGAATATGTTTTTTCTTCTGACAAAAAAGGA
>MDSZ01220157.1_pt1 | contig 13854 bp, 16 predicted proteins | sample 811201 | NCBI WGS metagenome assembly MDSZ01 (sample SAMN05326647, study PRJNA326480) | marine metagenome | isolation source: seawater | place: Indian Ocean: North | collected 2010
AGAGAATGGCGATGAAATAGTTATTAAGGACATTGTAAAGGTATTTGATAATCCTAATCACTCTGCCTTTACTCGTCTGATTTCGCTCTCTTTGCGCCATGGTGCCCCGGTGCAGTACGCTGTGGAACAGATGCAAAAGGATCGGGATAGTGACATGTTTTCGTTCGCAAAATGCATCTCTAGGGTACTTAAAAACTATATCGAAGATGGCACAACTGCGACCGACAAAACTTGTACGGCTTGTGGTCAAGAAGGGCTAGTCTATGTTGATGGCTGTATTTCTTGTCAAGCATGCGGTCATTCGAAGTGCGGATAATTTCTGGAGGAACAATGAGACTAAACCACCTGCTGGGCTCCCCTCGTCACCGAGAGAGGTGTCCGGATGGCAAACTACACTACTGGCTACCTACAGGCACGATCGAGGCAAAGATGGGTGACAATATACGTGTCGATTTTTATTGTAGAAACTGCGACAAGAGACACACAGAGTTTTTAACAAGAAAGCAATATCAGATTAACGAAAACCTTATTTCTAAACACACAGTTCGGAGAGAAACATGAGCAAATTTATACCGGTTAACAGACACATTGTTGTGGAGCATGTCGAGCCCTCGCCAGAGGCTGAAGACAAGTCATCAATTCTGATTCCAAAAGACTACAAGCCGCAGCAATCAGAACATGTTGCTGTTAAAGTTCTTAGTTGGGCAGATGATGTGAAAATTAAACCTTTGCTAGAGAAGCACAATGTGGCGATAGTGAATCGAGGAATGATTCAAAAAATTGATCACGGCGCCGAAGAGCACCACATCGTTCTGGAAAACTATGTTTTCGGATTTTTTGAAGATGCATGAAGTACGAAATACGAGAAATTGTTATTGGCGGAACCTTTGACGCTGTAGCGCATGCATTTGTAAACGACTTGCCCATCTTGTATCTCCAGCGCGAAGAGCCGCACAGGTTTGAGCAGCTTTATTACGGCCCATCTCGGGCAGAGACTTACTGTCGACTGCTGTTTCTTTTATCGCTCAAGGGTAAGGTGCTGTTTGGAGACAAGGTAAAGTCTATCAGAATTTCCGACAATATCATATCAGCCACCGTATCTGAGACTGAGCGCGCTGAAATTGAATTTTCGAAAGCTCTGGTGTTTGATGAAAGAGGGCTGCAAGGTCTTGGGGCTCCAAAGAAGAAGCCTAAGGCAAGATATGTTGTTTACGACTGGTTCAACGTAAGGTCTGGAATGTGTCACGAACATGAGCAGATAGAGACTGATTCGGACTTTGTTAATTGCATGTTGTTTTACCCTTCTGATAGGATTGATGGAGATCACGACAAGAAGGATTTTATAGCGCGCTCCTACATGAGTGAAGAACAACTCGATGACATTGAATATATGGAAGCGTACGTGAGATTTAAATGTCTCAAACTAATGAAAGATTTAGGCATCAGAGGCGCCAAAAACGGAGTCTGTCCAAATACGGGGAAGTCAAAGCATTATGCACTAAAGATAGAGTCAGCAAGCAGAGAAGCCATAAACTTGTCTCGTGCGAAGTATGCTAATACCAAATATTTAACCTTTGTACACACAAAAAACAAATTTGATGAGGAAATTCTTGCAAAAGAAGCAAGCTTAATTGATGGAACAGGGCTCACAAAATACTAACTCCTTTCACTTAGCAGGGATTATACCAGTTGCAGGCCAGCCGCTAGACTTTAACCTGCCATGGCACGATTGTATGCAGCCGATAGCTCCAAATTACTTGGCCATCCACCACTCGATCATGGAGTGTGCCTGGGCTGGCTGTGAAACAATTTGGGTGGTCTGTCACCGCGACATGCAGCCGCTGATTCGCCACGAGGTCGGAGAGTATGTGCAGGATCCTGTGTGGTTTAATCGTTCGTACGAGAGACACCCCTCCGAAGCCAGAAAGTTAATACCCATTTATTATGTGCCCATTCATCCAAAGGATCGAGATCGCAGAGATTGTTTAGGTTGGAGCGTCTTGTACGGTGCCAACGTTGCGTACTGGACTAGTCGCAAGATGAGCAAATGGGTGATTCCAGACAAATATTATGCATCCTTTCCGTACGGTATATACGACAATAAGATCTTGCGAAACTATCGAAAAGAAATATCCTCGGCCAAGCCGTTCGCCCTATCTTATAACGGCTCAACTATTGAGGAGGGACATTACCTTGGCTTCACTTTTGATGGAGACGATTTTAAAAGATATAGAGATGGCCTGAGAAACAAATCCACAGGCCTCAGACCTCCAGGCGCCGGCAGAACAAACGAAAAGCTACCTATTGAAGAAAGATGGTCTGCAAGACATTTTTCTCTTGACAATATATTTGAATCGGTTATAATAGAAGAGACTAATAGAGTTGATCTTCCCTACTACTATTCAATAGACTCTTGGGAAGGTTACTGTGATTTTATATCCTCAGAAGAGAGGGCGGTCTTTGAGAGGCCGTATGAGAAGATTTTGAAATATAACGAATTTAATCCCATTGGAGAAGACATTGAATAAAAATAAAACCCCCATTCCTTTTGTTGGCCTGCATGCACATTCTGTTGCTGGTTCCATATTCGACGCAATCGGATATCCACAAGACCACATGGACTTTGCATATGAAAACGGATGTGATGCTTTGGCTCTCACGGATCATGGCAATATGAACGGTCTAGCGTATCAGGTATTGCATGCTAAAAAGATGATGGCTGAAGGCAAGGAGTTCAAGCCTATTTACGGAATTGAGGCATATTTCATCCCGTCACATAAAGAGTGGCGAGAGGAGTACGAAAAGGCCATTCAGGACAAGAAGCGTGCACAAGCGGTTAAAAAGCAGAGTGCTTCTGGAGCGACGGTGGAGGATGAAACGGCCAGCAAGCGTAGTCAGGACATTCTTCGTGCCCGGCGCCATTTAGTTTTGCTGGCTCAAAACCAGACCGGTCTGAATAACTTGTTTAAACTTATTTCCGAGAGCTACAAGTCGGAGAACTTCTATCGTTATCCTCGCGTTGACTATGAAATGCTAAAGGAGTATAACGAAGGGATTATCGCGGCTTCGGCATGTCTAGGAGGGGTATACGCTGGCAACTACTGGTCTGCCAGCACTTACAATGAAGAGGGCGAGCGCACAGGATGTGATAAAGAGCAAGCATTAGAGTATATGAGAGAGACAACCCGCAAAATGCTTGAGGTTTTTGGAGACAGGTGGTACCCCGAGATTCAGTGGAACAATATCCCTGAACAACATGAGTTAAATCAGCTTATTATTCAAGTTGCGCAAGAGTTCGAACTCAAGCTCATTTCGACTGCTGATAGTCATTATCCTAATCCTACCGCGTGGAAGGATCGCGAGCTATACACTCGACTGGGCTGGCTAGGCAAGGGAGGCCTCCCGGAGTATATGTCTTCTGAGCTTCCTATCGGCGTAGAAGAAATCGGCTACGAATTGTATCCAAAGAATGGCGATCAGATGTGGAAGTCCTACAAGAAGTACTCCGAAGAGGCAGGTATCGAATACGATGATGATCTTGTTTTGGAGTCCATTGTGCACACTCACCACATTGCCCATGAACGGATTGAGAGCTTCTTTCCTGACAATACGGTTCGACTACCGGAGTTCGTCGTCCCTGCCGGTCTAACAGCCACACAGGCCCTTGTAAAGCTGAGTATGGACGGCTTGGGAGAGTTGGGGTTTGCGGATCAAGAAGAGTATGTGGAGCGCCTGAAAGAAGAACTACGAGTCATCGATGATCGTGGATTTAGTAAGTATTTCTTGACCATGAAGGCGGTGTCCGACAAAGCAAAGGCAAGTATGTTGACCGGCCCTGGTCGAGGTTCTGCTGCGGGCTCTCTTGTTGCGTACGCCTTGGGAATCACACAGGTTAATCCTATTAAGTATGGGCTCTTGTTCTCTAGATTTTTGAGATCAGACGCGACAGACTATCCGGATATCGACTATGATGTTGCCGATCCGATGGAACTCAAAGAGTCTCTGATTGAGGCATGGGGTGACAGCACCGTTGTGCCGATTTCAAACTGGAACACTCTACAGTTACGTTCGTTGGTCAAGGACATTTCTAAGTTTTACGGAATTCCCTTTACCGAGGTTAACGATGTGACTGGCAAGATGATGTTTGAGGCGACCCCGGCCGCAAAGAAAAAGCACGGCATTAAGGCGGGAGTCTATGTCCCGACCTTTGAGGAGGTCAAGGAGTTTAGTCCATCCCTTCAGTCATTTTTGGTTAGATATCCACAAGTCGCCAACCACATCGATGTGCTGTATGGACAGGTAAGATCTTGTTCACGCCACGCCGGCGGAGTGGTTATTGGTGAGAATCTTGATCGATATATGCCTCTGATTAATTCTGGCGGGATTCGTCAGACGCCATGGTCCGAGGGCCAGAACGTTAGACATCTAGAGCCAATGGGCTTCATTAAGTTTGATGTACTGGGGCTGGCTAGCTTGAGAATGATCGAGGGCGCCATCCGCCACATCCTTAAGCGCCATCACGGCATCGAAGAACCATCTTATGCGGAGGTGAAAGATTATTATGACACCCACCTACATCCAGATGTTATTGATCTTAACGATCAGAGTGTTTACGAGAATGTATTTCACAAAGGCAAGTGGGCCGGAATATTCCAGTTTACGGAAAAGGGAGCACAAGAGTTCTGCATGAAAGCCAAGCCGACTAGCGTCATTGATCTTTCGGCAATCACTTCGATTTATCGCCCGGGCCCTCTAAGTGCTGACGTGGACGATCAGTATGTGGAGGCCAAGGAGAGCCCTCAGTATATCAAATACATTCACCCAATCGTCAGAGAGGTAACGGAGGACACTTATGGTTTCCTGATCTTTCAAGAGCAGATTGCTATTCTGGCACACAGGCTGGGCAAGGATATTAACCTAGACGAGGGCAACACTCTTCGGAAGTTGTTGACCAAGAAAGGCACAGGCTCAGTGGCGAGAAAGAAAGAGAAGATCTATAAGAAGTTCATCGCCGGCTGTCTTGAGAAGAAGATGCACCGTGTCGATGCTCAAAAGCTCTGGGATACCTTTGAGTACTTCTCTGGATACGGGTTTAACAAATCGCATGCTGTATCGTATTGTATTTTGAGCTATCAGTGTGCATGGCTTTGTAACTACTATGCTGCTGAGTGGCTGGCTGCTTTCCTTGATAAAGAGCCTGAGAAGCGGAAGGAGAAAGCAATCAACGTGGCCAAGAGAATGGGTTTCGGCATCAGGTCTCTAGACGTTAACACTTCCGGCTCGGTTTGGGAAATCTCTAATGACGGCGAGGTTATGATTCAGCCTCTTACTTCTATTAAAGGTTTGGGCGAGGCTGCTATTGACCAGATCATCAAGAACAGACCTTTTCAGACAGTGGAGGATTTTCTCTTTAATGATGACATTGTTTATAGTAAACTAAACAAGAAGGCCTTGGACGTATTGATTCGATCCGGCGCAATGAGCGGCCTTATAGATGAGCGGTTTACCGGCGCCAAGCATTTCTGGTCTGCAGTTGCAGTAGATCGGCCGAGAAAGCCAAAGAATCTAGAGGACAACATTGAACTATATGCCCCCGAGGGAGATTTCACAGAGGAAGAACAAATTCAATACCTGGCGGACTTGACTGGTGTTTTTCCAATCAATCTTGTGATTAATGACGAGATTCGCAAGAAACTCGATCAAAGATTCATTCCGCCGATATCAGAATTCGATCCAGATCTGCAGTTGGTCTGGTTTATTCCCCGCAATATTATCGCACGCAAGACAAAGAATGGAAAAGACTACTGGGTCATCGAGGCTGTTGATGATTCGAATTCTACGACAACAATTAGATGCTGGGGCGTACGCCCAGAAACAGATCACGTACACATCAACCGGCCTTATATGGCTCGGCTAGATTACAATTCACAGTGGGGATTCTCTACGAGATCCCTTCGACATAACTTTAGATTACTAGGATAGGAGAAAACATGCTATTAGAATATTACAGAGTAAGAGAGACGGCCACGCCCCCGATGAGGGCCAATCCAAGCGATGCTGGCTTAGACGTACATTACAGTCCGGTAAATCCGGCAGATGAGCCGACGATTATTGAGCCGGGAGGCAGAGCAGTATTGGCAACCGGTCTCAAGTTTGGAGTACCACACGGCTATATGCTGGAGGTAAAAAACCGCTCAGGCGTTGCGGCAAAGCGGGGCCTGCTGGTTGGAGCATGTGTTATTGATTCCGGCTATGATGGGGAGGTGTTTATTAACCTTCACAATGTCGGCACAGAAACTCAGCACATTTTACCCGGCACGAAGATCGCGCAAGTAGTTATGGTCCCTGTTGTGCATTTCCGTGCAGTAGAGACTTCCCGGGATAACCTTTATAATTGGTATCCTATCACGATTAGTGATCGCGGCGACGGAGCGCTAGGGAGCACCGGTGAATAAAAACTGTACTAGGTGCGGAGAAACAAAGCCATTAACAGAGTTTTACAAGAACAAGAACCATTCAGATGGCCGCGAATATCGCTGCAAGTCTTGCTCTTCTTCTCAGCAGACAAAATATAGGAAGTCGAAGAAGCACGCAATGTGGAAAGAGAAATATAAGTTGTCTAGGTTGCCCGAAGAAGGAGCAGAAAAGCTTTGTTTTGACTGCGGAGAGGTAAAAATGATATCCGAATTCTACAGAAGCTCGTCAACAAAGGACGGACTTGGCACCTACTGCAAGTCTTGCAACAGTCGTCGTTGCAAGAAGTATCGAGACGGCCCTGCTCACGAGCGGCTACTGGAGCAGAAGAGGCAATACTATAAAGATAACATTGACGCGATTAAGGCGCAAAAGGCGATATACAGGGAGCGCACGCGTGAATACAAGCGCGCTCACGATCGACAGTATTATAAGGAGAATCGCGAAATGATTCTTGAGAAGCAGAAAGAATATGCCAGAACACGCCCCGCTGCCGTTTACAAGATCGAGAACATGAGAACTGGCATGATCTATATCGGCCAGAGCACGGGATACGCACAAAGATGGAGAATTCATCGTTCTGAATTGTTATTAAACAAGCATGGAAATCCAGAACTCCAGAAGGATTATAACGAATTTGGTCTGGAAAACTTTGAATTTTCTGTAATAAAGGAGTATCCCTCTGATACGTCAAGCGAAGAGTTGTTTGAGCATGAGCAGAAAATTATTGACAAATACCTTAAAGAAGGTAGAGAACTTTACAACAAACACAGGTGGGTATAATGAACAAAACAACACAAAAAACAATGTTTTCTAGCAAGACGGGCAACTGGTCAACGCCACAGGCGTTCTTTGATAGGCTAAACTGGCGATTCGGCCCGTTTGATCTGGATCCTTGTGCTAGCATACATAACACAAAGTGCGCTAATTTTTTCACAGAAGCAGAAGATGGTTTAAGCAAGGACTGGAAAGGATTTACGGCATTCGTTAATCCTCCATATGGCAAGGGCATCGACAAGTGGATTAAGAAGGGTTATGAATCGGCGCAAGACAACAATACGAAGGTGGTCATGTTGATCCCTGCACGCACAGATACTAAATATTGGCACAACTACGTCATGCGCGCATCGGAAATACACCTAGTCAAGGGCAGACTTAAGTTTGGCAATAGTCAGAACTCCGCGCCATTTCCTTCGGCGGTAGTGGTGTTTGAAAGTCCAGCGCGCCAGTGGAACCCTACAGAATCTCGACCGAGAATTTTTTCTATGGAGAAGGCGTGAACCGCAAGCAACGAAGAGCAATGGCCAAGCAAGCTAAGAAGGCAGAGAATAAAGAGTTAGCAGAAAAGATAATGCTGTTTAACAAAATGCCAGATGAGTGCTTGGTGTGTGAAGCGCCATTCGACAAGAAGGACAAGGAGATGGTTATGAGTTGGAATGTAGTGGTCAGAGAGAAGCAGCAGATTGTACGAATATATTGTCCACGCTGTTGGGAGAATGCTCAAGAAATTCTCAAAAACACATTTGAAAAAGTATTGGAGGAAACAGAAAAATGAAACTGCAAGAAGGATTAAGTTATGATGACGTTTTGCTAGTGCCACAGTATTCAACTATTGAGAGCCGATCCGAGATTGACACTAGTAGCGAGTTAAGTAAAGATGTGAAGCTGGGCATGCCAATTATTGCTAGCCCCATGGACACCGTAGTTAGCTATGCTATGGCCATCGCACTTGATAGTTATGGAGCCATGGCTGTTGTGCATAGGTACAACAAGCCAGCAGAACAGGCTAGCTTGGTCAACAGATTCTTAGAAGAAACTGGTGGCGGAAATATTGCCATGGCGATTGGAGTTACGGGCGACTATGAAATGAGGGCCCAGCTAGGCGTGAAGATGGGAGTGAAGACTCTCTGTATCGATGTTGCTCACGGACACCACATCTTAATGGAGCGGGCTCTCAAGAGCCTCAAGGACAGGTATGCCGACGATATACACATCATGGCGGGTAATGTAGCCACTCTACGTGGGATTGACGACCTAGCGTCTTGGGGGGCCGATTCTGTGCGGTGCAACATTGGTGGAGGATCGATCTGTTCGACCAGAATCCAGACCGGCCATGGCGTGCCGGGCTTGGAAACGATTTTACGCTGTTCTGAAACGACCCATGATGTAAAGATAATCGCCGATGGCGGCATCAGGAACAGCGGAGACATAGTTAAAGCTTTGGCCGCCGGCGCCGACTTTGTTATGATCGGGTCTTTGCTAGCTGGTACGATCGAGGCCCCGGGCCAAATTATATATGGCAAAAATGGTGCGACCTACAAGTCTTATCGAGGAATGGCAAGCGCAGAGGCACAAATGGATTGGCGTGGTAATGCGTCTTCGATTGAGGGAGTCTCCTCTATGGTCCCGACTAAGGGGCATGTAAGTGGCGTAATCGCTGGTCTTGAAAGGGGGCTTCGTTCGGGACTTTCGTATTCCGGCGCACACAGCATAAAGGAACTCCAGGCAAAAGCTCAGTTCATAAAGCAAACGCCCTCTGGTCAAGCTGAAAGCAATACGCATATCTTGCAAAGAAACGGAGTTTTCCAGTGAATGGTGGCGACAAGCCAATTGAGAAGGTGCAATTTTATCTGACCGAAAAGGATAAGGCGGAGCTTAAAATAAAGCTTCATTCTGATGGGATGACACAAACTAGATTTTTTGCCGGCGTTGCGAAGGCGTATTTATTAAACGATCACGAATTTTACAACTGGTTTGCACGTTTTCGAAGTCGACAGTCTAGCTTGGGTGGAAAGAGAAAGAGGATAATGGTGGAGAAAGAGGAAGAGGTCGCAAGACAGACGATGAAGAAGTTTGGATTCGATCAGGAAGAAATTGAAAGCATATTTGACCTAATTGAAAAGGAGTATACAGAATTATGAAATGTGTTGAGCTGTGTAGAAAAAGGGACGTTGAGTGTCCGAACGAAGACTGTAGATATTGGATAGATTATAAAGATGATCTAAATTGCACACATGAGACTATTTATAAGCATGGGCCGATGACCTTACGGGAAATAGCTAAGCGAGAAGGCTTAAGTTTCGTAAGAATTCAGCAAATAGAAAAGCAGGCCCTAAAAAAAATCAAGCGAAGACTTAAATTATTTAATTAATTTTGTCGCTTTGATGTTTCGAAGACTATTTATTTTTAGAATTATCGCACATCATTTTTTATCAGGAGATTAATCGATGAGTAAGAAAACCCTTTTAAATGAAACTCAAATTAGACGTTTCATGAAGTTGTCTGGCCAGCAAGCCTTAGGCGACACGTATATGCAGAGAAATGGACAGTATTTGCAAGAGCAAGCTGGAATGGAAGACGAGGATCTAGATCCTGTTGGAGATGATGGTGGACTTCCGGGCGAAATGCCTGCTCCTGAGGCCGGCCCCGATGACGCCATGGGTATGGACGAGCCGCCTCTTGATGCCGGAATGGAGATGGGAGAGGAAGGAACTATAAGCCTTGAGCCTCAAGAGATTGAGGTGTTGATCACTAAGATCGTTGATGGGGTGATGTCTGCTGCAGGCATCGACGGTTCGGCCTCCGTAACCATGGGAGAAGAAGCTCCTGACATGGCTGATGCCGGCGATATGGGAATGGAAGACGACGATATGGGCATGGAGCCCATGGGCGACGACATGGCCATGGAGGACGATGAGGTTGCACCGGCAAATGTTTATGAGAGCCGACTTAAGAACTTTATTAAGAGCGAGGTTATCCGCCTGATGCAGGAAGAGGCTGTATCCGAAGGGCAGCACATGCCAGACGGTGAGAACGAAGATGTTTTAATTGGCAAGGGCACTAACTCTAATCGTGACTTTGAGAAGGACGATAACCGCCAGTCCAGCGCAGGACAGCACCACATGGGCGGAGGCGCCGCAAAGGCTTCTCGCACGCACATGGGGGGCAATAATGCCGCACTACCGCTGCAAGAGACTTTGACCGACGAACTACTGGAAAGAGTGACCCGCCGCGTTGCAGCTAGACTGCTGAACACGCGAACCCAGCGTACGCGCCGCCGGTAAAGAAGGCGTTACTAATACACTTTATACGAAGCCGCGCTCGTCGCGGCTTTTTATTTGGAAGCAGGAGAGAAAATGGAAAACGCACTTTGGTTCTTTTTCGGAATTATAGTGGCAAACCTTATCAGTAGACTCGCATCATTTGTTAGGGGCTACGTGATGGTCCGTCAAGTTGAAGCAGACTGTTTAAGTTTACTGAATTCGGCGGCCCACGATATGAGTTTCGTAAAGAATATGAGAAAGAATGCTCTAGAGGGACTGGTTTTAACTGCCAATCAAATAAAGATCCAGAACAATCTAGACGAATACTCTTTTAAGACTTGGAAACAACTGGCTATCAATAACTTCATTGCGAACTATCCAGACAAGTTTCGAAGATTGCTTTCCTTTAATGATTGGGATGGCGCGATGAAGCACTTACAGTTACTCAAAGAAGAAAGAAATAAACAAAAAAGCTAAACATTTTATTCAACTTACGATATATTAAAACAAATGAGGTGTTCATGTATCTAAATAAGAAGGACAAGCCAGAAAAACAAGAAGAGGCGGCTCCAGACGAGAAAGAAGAGCAGACAACAATAATGATTCCTGCTCCAGAAATCGACGCTAGATCTATCGGATTGTGCGGCGATGTAGACGAAGAGAAAACTGCTGAAATTATAGGCGGATTTATGGCGCTGCGCCAATCCGGGTTAACGCTTGTCAACCCAGATAGTCTAAGCACAGAGCCAATTGAGTTTATCGTGTCGACAAGCGGCGGATCCGCACACGATATGTTTGCTATATATGACACAATGCGCCTAATAAAGTCTACCTCTGAAATACACACGGTAGGCTTGGGAAAGGTTATGTCTGCCGGCGTGTTATTGTTGGCCGCCGGCACAAAAGGCTGTCGTACCATTGGTAAAAACTGCCGAGTCATGCTACATGGTGTAACTGGCGGTCACATCGGATCCATTCATAATTTGGAAAACGAGATGGACGAGATCCGGTGGCTGCAGGAACGATACATCGCGGCATTGGTGGAAGAAACCGACATGACAAAGCGTCTTCTCAAGAAACTGATTGAGAGAAAGGTTAACGTATATTTAACTGCAGAAGAAGCTGTAGAATACGGCATAGCGGATGAGATAATCTAATGGATAAGGTATTTTATAATCAAGCTTCTGCGGCCAAGTTGGGGTGGGAGCCTTCATGGTTTGGTGAAAAATACAATGATGAAGATTTGGTCAAAGCAGTCAAGAGATGGCAGAAAACGCAAGATCTAACAGCAGATGGCTTAGTCGGCCCAATGACATATAGGAGAATATGGACAGAAAGAGAGGCGAACATTTCGAATCACATTCCGACAAATTCGCCATATGGTCGCGGTCAGACAATGTGTCGCGACGATAACTATATTATACACAATGGAAAGTTCATTGACATTGATTGGCCTAAGGTGGTTTTGTGGGACGATCCAGACGGATTTGAATCCCGTGACGGCACGTATTACGATTACAGCGGTAAAGAGGATAGGAAGCCTACAATGTTTGTCAACCATTGGGACGTATGCTTATCCTCGGAATCGTGCGCAAAGGTTCTCAACAGAAGAGGCGTTTCTGTCCACTTTCTAATCGACAATGATGGTACGATCTATCAAATGCTTGATACGCAACACGCCGCATGGCATGCTGGTCATACGCATGGTAACAAAAAAGGCATAGGCGTTGAAATAAGTAACGGATATTATACTAAGTACCAAGACTGGTACAAGAAAAGTGGATTTGGCGAAAGGCCAATCCAAGAGCATGCGTGGGTACACGGTAGAAAATTGGATCCGTTTTTAGATTTTTACCCTATACAAATTAAAGCTTTGCAAGCATTGTGGTATGCTGTACATAAAGGTTTGGGCATCCCGCTAGAGTATCCAAGGAACTCGAAAACAGGATATGTCGAAACAGGAATCCACAAAGATTGCGACAGAGGTAAGTTCAAAGGATTCTGCAACCACTATAACTTCACCAGAAGAAAAATTGATTGTGCAGGTCTAGATTTACCTACTCTTTTAGAAGAACTTAAGGAATAAGGAACTAATTATTATCGATATGGATAAGGAACTGCAAAATTTATTAGGTAACTACTTCGATCCCGGCACGGAAGAACTGAGTGTGAACGAGATGTTTCGCATGGTCGAGCAAGTTATGGATGAGCTTCCGATGCTGTTTGAGCAGCAGGGTGCTGTGCCCGTCGAGGAAGATCCCGGCGCCGAGGAAGATCTTCAGATATTCATTCCGCGCATTCGCATTTCTGAAAAGATGTGGGGACAACAGGGTTCCGAAGATCGGCAGATAATTCAAAGCTTGTTGACAAAGATGGTGGGAGAAGAGGGCGGAACTACACTTAAAGAAAAGGTGGAGAGGATATCTGCATTTTTGGAAGAAAGGCCAAAGACCGAAGATATTTCAGAAATCTTGACACACATTGTGCTACTTGATACGTTAACCAACATCATGCTCCACTTCAATGCCTCCGCCGCTGGATTTACCTTTGAAGGATTTTTGTCAGCCCTTCTGAGCGGTACGCAAATTCCTGCCGGCAGTGCTGGTATCCAAGATTTGATCGACGCAGACGATAATCCGATCAGCTTAAAGTTGCTGGGAGGAGAAGGCCCAGAAGGCTCGACCGGTGCTGTGCATGGAAGCTATTCAGACTTAATCAACCACTTTATCGATCCAATTTCATCGAAAGAAGCCTCAGCGCACACCAGAAGGAGTGAAAAGCACCTAATGACTGCACCAGATCCTGAAACGGGAGAGAGGCAGGTAAGAATTGACCCCGAAACGAACGAGCCCATGGTCAATCCTCACTACGTTGGTCAAGCTGGCGCATTGGGAACGATGACATATGTCGTTGTGCTTAAGTCGTTTAAAGACGCGGGCTCAACAGGCCGGCTGTCTAGGCAAAAAGCAGATCCAAAACGCTTAGAAGGAAAGGCCGAGACCATTAGGTTCTTTCAGTTTGATTGGACCGCTAACACATTTTTCGAAGCCATGGCTAGTAGCAAACACAACGCTAAATTGTTGCTACTTCCCAAAGAAGAGTTCGGGCAGACAGAAGGACAACCAGAAGAAGGGACACAGCCTCAACCAGAACAAGAGGTTTTTGATCCCATTTCACCAGAGGACCAAAAAAGAATGGTCGCAGGCCGGAAATCAGGTAAAGATCCCGGAACGGCATACGCATATCGAAGAATCATAAATGACTATGTTCCTGAGTACGCTAAAGAACTGCTCGATGGCGCCACGCTTCGCCCCACAGAGAGAAATCCAAGAAAGCT
>MDSZ01245770.1_pt1 | contig 13854 bp, 14 predicted proteins | sample 811201 | NCBI WGS metagenome assembly MDSZ01 (sample SAMN05326647, study PRJNA326480) | marine metagenome | isolation source: seawater | place: Indian Ocean: North | collected 2010
GAAAAAGAGCATCAATTAATTTATCAATAAATTTATCTCTCTTTGATTTAGCAATAAGCTGAACAATAGTTTCGGTATCACTTGTAGTTCTGAAAATTGCTCCATCTTTTACAAGTTGCTCTCTTAGTAATAATGCATTGGTTAAGTTACCATTATGAGCTACACTTAATCCACCCATATGTAAATCGGCAAAAAAAGGCTGAATATTTCTTAGAGAGGTTTCGCCAGTTGTAGAGTAACGATTATGTCCTATTGCAAAGTTTCCAGGTAGTTTTTTTAAAGTTTCTATTTCAGTGAAGTGATCACCAACGAGACCTTGTCTCTTCTCAGAATGATAATTTTTACCATCAAACGAAACTATTCCACATCCTTCTTGTCCTCTATGTTGTAATGCATGCAAACCAAGAGCAACCAAAGCCGAAGCATCAGTATGATTTGATATTCCAAATATACCACATTCTTCTCTTAATTTGTCTATCTTAGATTTTTTCAATTTTTTCTTTCGTATCGATGAAATCTTCACTAGAGGGAAATTCCTCAATTAATATTTCACTCCCTTTATTAATTAAATCAAAAGTAACAGCCTCTTCAGCTGATATACCCCAATTTTTATAATGATAAAACCAATTTAATATTGAAAATATACACACTGAAACAATATAACCTTTAAAAAAACCAAATACTAAACCAAAAGTTTTATCTATAGAACCTACTCCGGTCCAAGTTACAGCTTTACTTAATGTTTTACCTATTACTATTGTACAAAATAACGTAAATATAAATATTACAACTCCTAGACCAACATTATTTATGAATTCAGACTCAATGTATTCACCTACTATAGGTTGAAGCTTTGGCACAAAAATAATTGTAATTACCGTAGACAAAACCCATTTCATGAAAGAAATTAAACTTAATGAAAAACCCTTTATAAAACATTGAATCAAGCTGTAGATGAAAATAAAAAAAACGAAAATATCAAAAATATTAATTAAATTAGTTATTTGTTCTAATAAATCGTTAATCATAAGTATTTTATAACTCTTTGCCAAATGGCTTATAGATTATTAATAGCTTCGGTAGCAAAGTAAGAACTGATATCATCGCCAATAACATAGCGATACCTGTAAATATACCAAAATAAATTGTTGGTATAAAATTAGACAAAATCAATATAGAAAATCCAAAAACTATTGTAATTGAAGTGTTAAGTATTGCTATACCTACAGTCTTATGACATTTGTCCAATGTTGCGTTATAGTCATTTAATTTATTGAACTCCTCTTTAAATCGATAAATATAATGAATACTATTATCAACAGCTATACCAATTGTGATAGCAGCAATAGTAATTGTCATCATATCCAAAGGAATACCCATCAAACCTATAATTCCTAAAATAAAAAATGCAGCTAAAAAGTTAGGAATTACACCAATAAATGACAACACAATATTTCTGAATAATATAAAAAACATTGCAAATATCCCTAAAATTACTATTCCCAAAGTTAAAATTTGAGATTTAAAAAGACTTTGTAATAAGTTGTTAAACAAAATTAATACTCCAGCCAATTTATATTCATCTTTTCTTAACCCTAACTTTATATTTAAGTCATTATTTATTTTTTTGATTAATTCATTTCTTCTTAAATCCTTTAAAGAATCTTTTATTCTCACAGTTATTCTTGCTTCATCTTTATCAACAGATATGTAAGGAGAAACAATTTCACTTTTGATTTCTTCAGGAATCTTACTATATAAAACAGCAATTTCTAAACTTTGTAATTCTTTATTATTAAGATCTTCAGCTACTCTTAAAATTGAACCAAAAGATAAAACTTTGCCAATTTCCGGAAGAGAATCTAGATAATCGTGAACTTTTAATATTTTATCCATTTTATCCCTAGTAAACCAATATTTTGATTTATCCTCTTCACCTTTTTCATCTTCATCCCACTCTGAAAATTCATCATCGTCATTTTTACTCGGTTTATTTGTTGGAAATTTTATTATAATATTTAATGGTGTCGTGCCTCCAAGTTCCTCGTCAATTTTTTTCATTCCTTTATAAATCTCAGTCTCTTTATTAAAATAATTTATAAAACTATTCTCGACCTCAAGCTTTGAAATGCCAACAATACTTGCCACGATTATAAAAAAGGTCGTGATAAAAATTAAGATCCCCCCTTTTTTTGCCACTCCTCCAAGTAGAGAGGTGATAAATGATTTTTCCGTATCTTTGATGTCTACCTCATTCTCTTTAGAAAAAATATTTAATAAGGATGGAAGAAGAAGAAAAGTTACTAGTAATGAAATAATTAAACCTAAAGTCATCATCCACCCAAAATCGATAATTGGTTTAATTCCACTAAAGATTAAAGAAAGAAATGCACAGATCGTTGTTAGAACAGTATAAAAAATTGGTAACATCATTTTTTTACTTGCCTCTAAAATTGCATCCCGTTTTGAAATTTCAGGAAATTCTTTTATCATTTGTAAAAATCTTACGGTAACGTGAATATTCATTGCCATATTCAAAATAAGCATTAAAGCAATAAAATTTGATGAGATCACGGTCACTTTCCAACCAATTAGACCTAATAGACCAATCATAATTATTACAGATGTAGCGCAACCTAATAATGGAATAAATACCCACTTGATATTTCTGAAAATATACCAAAGCGTAAAAACTATAAAAATAAATACACCTACTCCGAAAACAACAATATCGCTTTTAATAAAACTCATCATATCATCAGCGATCATTGGTATTCCACCTAAGTGAATTTTAGCATTTTCACCATATTTATTTATAACATCTCTGATTTCAGCTATGTTTTGATGGTTCCTTAAATTATAGAGATTTTTATAATTTTCATATTCTTTAAGAAATATTTTATAGTTTTTATTTTCCTCATTAGTTAAGCCTGTTTCTCTAGTCTGATTAATATATTTATCTTTAACTCGAATAAACTCAGCTAACCTTTCATCTTTCTTTAAATAAACAACGATTCCTGAAGTCTTACCATCTTCGCTAATTACATAATTCTTATAAATTGGACTATTTTTAATTTCATCGAAACCTCTCTTTCTATCTATCTCAGGATAGGCCAAAGTTTTATAATTTTTAATTCTGTCCATTAAGCCTTCATCTGTACTTTTTAATAAAGGCACATCAATAACGGTTATTACGCTATCAACCCAGGTAAGTTTTTCAATTTTTGATTTCAATAACTGTAAACTTAAAATGGTCTCTTTTTCAGTAAAACTTGTTACCGGGGTATAAGTAAGGACTAAAAAATCTTTTGATCCATATCTATCGTTTATTTCTCTTAAATATTTTAAATCTTTATCACCTTCTAAAAGAAGAGCATCTGATGAAGCGTCTAAGTTAAAGTTTTTTGCATGATAAAGTGAAAATAAAATTATCATACTTAAAAAAATTAGATTTAACTTAGAAAAATCTATGACTAACTTTTTATAAATATAAGACAGCATCAGGATATTTCAGATATATCTTAATTTTTTTATAACTAAAGAAAAATCAAATCTAATTTTTGCTTAAATCTTTGAATTTTGTGTAAATTCCTTCAAACTCAACTTTAATTGTACCAGTTGGACCATGTCTTTGTTTTCCTAATATTATATCCGCAAGACCATTCACATCATTCATTTTTGATTGCCACTCAGCATGTTCAATTGAACCTAATTTCGGCTGTTTTCTCTCTAAATAATATGCTTCTCTATAAACAAACATTACTACATCGGCATCCTGTTCGATTGAACCCGATTCTCTTAAATCAGCCAACTGAGGTTGTTTGTCATCTCTTTGTTCTACTGCTCGAGATAGTTGAGATAAAGCTAAAACTGGTACGGAAAGTTCTTTAGCAAGTGCTTTTAAACCTTGAGTTATTTCTGATATCTCTTGAACTCTCCCCTCATTTTTTCCTAAGTTAGATCTCATTAGCTGAATATAATCTACGACTATTAAGCTTAGACCAAATAACCTTTTGATCCTCCTCGCTCTATTACTAAGTGTTGAAATTGTAATTGCTGGTGTTTCATCTATATACAATGGAAGATTATAAATATTTCTTGATGTTTCAATATATCTATTTATCTCCTCCTCTGTAACTTTGCCCCGCCTTATGTCATCAGATTTAATTCTTGCTTGCTCAGATAAAATTCTGGTAGACAATTGTTCAGATGACATTTCTAAAGAAAAAAAAGCTACCGATGATTTTTCTTGTCTCTTTAAAATATTTTGAGCGGCATGATATGCAATATTTGTTGCTAAAGCAGTTTTACCCATTGAAGGTCTACCTGCTAAAATAATTAAATCTGATTTATGTAGACCACCCAATTTTTCATCTAAATCTTTTAAACCAGTTGGAACCCCAACTATGCCTTGATCGTTCTGCATTGCTAATGTAGCCATCTCAATAGTTTGATCAAGTGCTTTACTAAATTTATGAAATGATTGAGAGAAAGTTCCTCTTTCTGCTAAATCAAATAGAGATTTTTCCGTATCTTCAATAATATCTTCAGCATTTAGCTCTTGTTTGTTTGCATTTAAAGTGTCAGTCGAGAGCTTATCTGAAATTAATACTAACTCTCTTCTCAAATACATTTCATGTATAATCTTAGCATAGTCCACTGCTTGTTTTGAAGATCCAGAAAATCTTGTTAATTTAACTAAATACTCTGTTCCACCAACTTCATTGAGCATATTATCTTTTTCAAAATAATTTTTTAATGTTATGGGATTTGCAATCATTCCTTTATTATTGAGACTTTCAATCACCTCATAAATTTTTATGTGCGCTGGGTCATAAAATATATTTGGGTTTATTATGGTTGAAACTTCGTCAATTATATCGTTATTAACTAGTATCGAGCCTATAAGAGCTTGCTCTGCTTCTAAATTAGATGGCTGTTTATTTTCTGGTTTATTTTGGACAGATTGAATTTCTTTCACTTAAATATAATAAGTAAAGTAATTGATTGATAAAGGAAAAAGTTACTAACGTTTTTAATTAGGTTGTGGAAAAGTTATTTTGACTGAATTTTATCAATTCTAATAGTAATTATTGCTTTCACTTCAGAATGGAAATTTATTTCAACTTTAAATGAACCAATTTTATTGATTTCATCTTTTAAAATAATTTGAGAGGGACTTACTTCAGCATTAGCTTTATCTTTGATGAGATTGGTTATTTCTTTTGGTTTTATTGAACCATAAAGTTCACCATTTTCTTTACTTTCTTTATTAAATAAAAAAGTTTTATTATTTACTAACTTCGCTACTTCCTTAAATTTATTTTTAATCTCAATATTCTTTTTATTTAATTCATCTTTTTTTTTATTAACAAAATTTAAATTTTCTTTATTAAATCTTAGAGCTTTTCCTTGTTTTAGAAGAAAGTTTCTACCATAGCCGTTTTTGACTTTTACTTTATCACCTATATTTCCTAGATTAATTATATTTTCTAATAATATTACTTCCATTAGATAAGCCCTAATATTTTTGCCTTTTTTATTTCTTTTGTAAGTTTTTTTTGTTTATTAAAAGATACCGATGTAATTTTCGAGGATATTATTTTGCCGTTATCAGAAACGTATTTTTTTAGTAGACTAACATTTTTATAATCAACCACTGGTGCATTCTTAATTGATAACGGGCATCTTTTTGAGAATTTTCCATCATTTTTTTGGAATAAGCTTAATTTACTTAGTGAGTTATTGTTTTTTCTTTGAAATTTTTTGTTCTTTCTTTTCATTTATTACTTATCTTTTTTAAAAAACTCGCTTTTTGTATCTAATTTTTTATATTTAACAGTTAAGAACCTAATTATTGACCCGTCAACTTTTATTTTCTTTTCTATTTCACTTAAAGTTTTAGCGTTTCCTTCAAACTTAAAATGTATATAGAAACCTTTTTTATAGTTTTTAATTTTATTTGATAGGTTTAATAAACCCCATTCTTCAGTTTTATGTACTTTGCCTGAAGAAGTATTTATTAAATCAGTATATTTATCCTTAATTGATTTCAAATCTTTTTCAGCTAAATCTTGCCTTGCAATTATAGTGTTCTCGTAAAAAGCCATAATGTTATCTGTTAATTAAGTTTAATTAATTGTTTTTAAAATCTGGGTTATACTATAATGAATAATTATAGCAATACTAATAATTATTAGTTAAATTTAGATAAAATGAACGCTTTATTATTTCCAGGACAAGGATCTCAAATAGTTGGGATGGGTTTAGAATTTTATAATAATTTCAATATTGTAAAAAATTTTTTTAAAGAAGCAGATGAAAAATTAGAATTTCCAATATCAAAAATAATATTAAAAGGACCAGAAGAGGATCTAAAATTAACAAAAAATACACAGCCAGCTATTCTAACTGTAAGTTTTTCAATTTATAAAGTTTTGGTAGAAGAATTTAATTTTGATAAAAATTCTTTTAAGTATTTAGCAGGGCATTCATTAGGTGAATACAGTGCTTTAGTTTGTTCAAATGCATTAAGTTTTAGTGATGCTTTATATCTGCTTTTTGAACGTGGCAAAGCAATGCAAGAAGCTGTTCCAGTTGGGCAAGGAAGTATGATTGCTGTACTCGGTGTTGCAACTAATGAATTAAAAAATTTGTTAGAATCAAGACCAGATAAGAGCGGAGTTTGTGAAATTGCTAATGATAATGCAGATGGTCAAATAATTATGAGTGGAGATATAAAAAGTATAGATTCTTTTAAATCTTTTTTAAAAGAAAAAAAAATTAAAACTATTCCATTGAAAGTGAGCGCGCCTTTTCACTGTAAATTAATGAAATCTGCAGCAGTGAAAATGCAAGAAAAAATAAATAATATTAAATTTAATAAACCTATATTTGATATAGTTACAAATGTTACAGCCAATCCAGTAAATGATACTGCTAGTATAAAAAAATTACTTATAGAGCAGATTTCCTCTACTGTTAAATGGCGGGAAAGTATGATTTTTATGAACAATCAGGGTGTAAAAAATTTTATAGAAATAGGACCAGGCAAAGTTCTTAGTGGAATGGTAAAAAGGACATTAAAAAATGCAAATCCCTTTTCAATCAACTCAATTGCTGATATTAAAAATCTCATAGATGAATTTAAAAAATAAAAAAGTTTTAATCACAGGGGCAACAGGTGGTATAGGTAACTGTCTTGTTCAAAAATTTGATAATTATGGATCCAAAGTGTTAGCAACCGGCACTAATGAAGAAAAATTAAAAAATCTAGAAAAAAATTATAATAAGATCTATACTGAAAAATTTAAGTTAGATGATCATGATAAGATCGAGGAATTTATTGATAGAGTAGAGAAGAAACTGGAAGGAATTGATATTCTTGTTAATAATGCTGGTATAACAATGGATAATCTATCAATAAGGCTTACCCAAGAAAATTGGAAAAAAGTATTAGATATTAATTTAACTTCAACTTTTTTAATGTGTAAATTTGCAATAAAAAAAATGTTGAAACAGAAAAAGGGTAAGATTGTTAATATTACATCAATAGTTGGACATACTGGGAATCTTGGACAATCAAACTATGCTGCCTCTAAAGCTGGTATAATTGCTTTTTCAAAAAGTTTTGCAATTGAATACGCTAGAAAAAATATCAATATAAATTGCGTTTCTCCTGGATTTATAAAAACAGAGATGACCGAAAAAATCAGTGAAGAGTTTAAAAAGACTTTAATTAATAAAATTCCATCAGGAAATCTAGGAACAGGTGAAGATGTTTCAAATTGCGTAGCTTTTTTAGCTTCAGATATGTCAAATTATATAAATGGAGAAACTATCCATGTTAATGGTGGAATGTATATGGCTTGACAATTCTATTGAATAATTTATTAAGAAAATATACATACGAAAGGATTTCATGTCAGACGAAGTAAAAAATAAAATAAAAAAAATAGTTGCAGATCATTTAGGAATTGAAGAGGAAAAAGTAACTGAGGAAGCCAGTTTTATCGATGATTTAGGCGCTGATAGTTTAGACACTGTCGAGTTAGTGATGGCTTTTGAAGAAGAATTTGGTTCAGAAATATCAGATAGCGAAGCTGAAAAAATTTTAACAGTTGGTGATGCAATTAAATTTATTGAAAGTAAATCTAGTTAAAAATTATTTAATATAAATGAAACATGATGGAGAAAATATCATGGTTATACTTTCTTCTCCATCTGGCGTAGGCAAAACCACATTAACAAAAAAAATTCAACAAAAGTACCACAACTTCAAAATCTCTGTTTCTCACACAACACGCCCACCAAGAACTAATGAAGTTGATGGCGTCGATTATAATTTTGTATCAAAAGAAAAATTTCAAGAATTAATAAACCAAAAAGAATTTTATGAGTATGCAAAAATATTCGGAAATTATTATGGTACCTTAAAAAAAAATGTAGATGAAGCAATCTTAACTAATGATATTATTTTTGATATTGACTGGCAGGGAACTAAACAATTATCTAAATTTAAGAGTCTTAATTTAATAAAAATTTATTTAATTACTTCAAATAAAGAGGAGCTCAAAAAAAGACTTGTTAATAGAAATCAAAATACAAACCAAGAAGTAGAAAAACGATTTAATTCATTTGATGAAGATATTAAACATTGGAATGACTATGATTACGTGATTATAAATAAAAATTTAGACAATTGTTTTAAACAAATAGAAAGAATTATTCTTTTGAATAAAAAAACTAATGTTTTTTCTCAAATAATTCAGTAATTTTATAAAAAATTTCAGGTTTTAATTCTGAAGGTCTGCATGTAGTGTCAAGATTTTTTAATTCTTTAATTTCATTTTTATTTAAAATTTTTTTTATATTTTTATTTATCATCTTTCTTTTGTTAGAAAAAAAAATATTTGTAATTTCTTCTAAATTTTTAAGATTTTCGATTTTATAATATTTTTGAATTTTCGGAATAAAATGAATAACAACTGAATTAATCTTAGGTTTTGGAAAAAAACAGTTAGGAGAAACAAAAAACTTTTTCACTATATTAAGCCTGTATTTTGTTATAATTGAAAGTCTACCGTATTTAGATGAAGGAAATTTACTATATATTTTCTCACCTACTTCTTTTTGAAACATAAATATGATATCTTTAAATTTTGGCGGCCATTCATTAAACTTTAAAATTTTAATCAATATCTGAGAAGATATATTATAAGGCAGATTTCCAAAAATTACAGAATCTTTTTTGTTCAATTTTTGCAAATCAAAATCAAGTATATCATCATGATAAATATTTATAAATTTTACTTCTGAGTATTTTGACTTCAATCTTTTAACTAATTCACCATCTTTTTCTATAAGGGACAATGATTTTGGATTATTCTTTATAATTTCATTAGTAAGAGCTCCTTCACCTGGACCAATTTCTATAATATTTCTATTATTTATTTTTGTTAAATTTGTAATTTTTCTAATGATATTTTGATCTATTAAAAAGTTTTGACCTAAGGATTTTTTAGTAAATTTCATTTACCAAATTTATTTATAAAATATATGCATTGAGTCAAACTTTCATCATTAGCTTTATTTTTTCCTATTAAGTTTGTAGCAGTACCGTGGTCTGGTGATACCCTCAAGTATTTTAAGCCTAAAGTTAAATTTATTGCGTTAAATTTAAATATTGTTTTAAAAGGAGTTATAATCTGGTCATGATACATGCCAATTATTACATCGTAATTTTTATAATCATTAATAAAGAGTGTATCAGATACTAGTGGACCATTGACTTTCATGCCAAGCTTTTTTGCTTTTTTTATTGCAGGCACAATTATTTTTACTTCTTCAGACTTCTTTCTTAATTCAGCGTTATGGGGGTTAAGTCCTAGCACACCAATTCTTGGTTTTTTTTTAATATTGAGTCTAAACCACGAGTTTATAGTTTTTAATTTATTAATTATTGCTTTAACGCTAATTTTTTTGTGTACATTTTTTAAATCAATATGTGTAGTAATTGGACTTACTGATAAATGATCAGATTTGATAAGCATTACTTCTGAGTTATTTTTTATATTACATTTAGAAGCTAGATATTCAGTAACACCAGTATTTTTACGTTTTAAGAGCTTTTTATCAATACCACAATTAATCAAACCCATAATATTGTTTTGTAATGAAATTTTGTGGGCATAATTTAAACATTCTATTATAAAATTTGATGACTCTTTTTTTTTGACATTAAATGGATCTTTAAACTTAAGTTTAAAGTCTAAAACCTTAAGGCTGTTAGTTTCAGCTTGTTCTTCGATACTTTTGACTTTAATTAATTTAGTAGAAAATTTTAATTTTTTTTTTTGTTTTGTAAGTAAATCAAAATTTGAAATTAAGTAAATTTTTCTTTTGATTGAGGAATTTAATTTTTTCCAACTTTTGAAAATGATTTCAGAATTAATACTATTAGGATCTCCAGAAACAATTATAATCTTATTTTTCATTTATACTCTATATAACTGTTGTTTTGTAATTTAGAAATATGACTTTTAGAGTACAAATCAAATAATTCATTCCTTTTCAAATTAACAATATTTTTTTTTAATTTTTTTTTTGTCAATATCATCAGATTTTGATATTTTTTTATCATTTAGTTTTAGTATTAAAATACTATCTCCTCTTTTAATTGGATTTGTTATTTCACCGATATTCATTTTATTAATAGTATCATAAATTTCTTTAGACAGAGATTTTGCATTCATCCAGCCTAAATTACCCTTATCTTCTGCAGAATTAGAAACACTATATTTTAATGCAGTATTTTCAAATCCAATTTCCTTAATTTCATTTAATATCTTTGAGATTTCGTTATCGTATTTACTATTCTTATCTAAATATATTTCTATTTCAGAAATTTTAAATTCTTCAATATCTGCTTTATTTTTTATAAAATTATTTAGCTCTTTATTAATCATTTTTTCATCAATTTTGATTTTGTTAACATAAATTTGATGAATCAATTTTTGCCATTTAAATTGCGTTTCAATTTCCTCTAAAAAAAAATCATAATCTAAATTATTCTCTTTAAATATAATTTTTAATCCCTCTATGTTATTTGATGAAACAAGATTCAAGTAAGAGTTTATCTTACTGTCGTCTTTTTTAATATTATATTTTGACAACTCTATTTTTTTTAATTTATGTTCAATAACAAGATCTAAAGATTTCTTTTTAATCTTATCAATATTTTCTTGATTAATTTCTTTACGGGCTAAAATTAAAGAAGTAAGTATTTTATTTTTTACTTCAAAATTAGTCACTATTTCATTTTCGACTTTTAGTATAATGTTTGACTCAAATTTAGCAAAAGAAATGTTTGAAAAATTTACAAAAAAACATAATAAAAATATCTTAAAAAAATCTTTTCTCATTGAATAAAGGAAGGTGAGTTTACATCACCAAAAGGTGTGAGTGTAATTTTAAACATTAAAGAATTTTCTGGTTCTAATTCTGAGTCATTATAAAATTCTCTTCTATAGACCAAACCAGCTCTTAAACAATCATTAACATACTCGTAACTTAAATTGTAAAATTCGGAAGAACTCGTAATCAAATTTCTTTTAGTTTCAAATGACAATAAGCCACTTTCATTATTTGCTAAGTTAATTTTTGTGTTAAAGTATTCTTGATTTCCAATATGCTCAGATTCTTTCAAGTAATTAAAATTCACTTTTATTGGATTAAGATCTAACATTGCACCAAATTCATTATAATTTAATTGATTATAATTTTGATCTAGCGAAAAATTATAATTTAAACTTACATTTTCATTTAATTTATATTTTGTACTACCAACTAGATCAGAAATTTTTTCATCTAAGCTTGTCTTAGATGCCATTTTTTTATTTTCTTTCTCATTTATAATTTGAGCAACAGAGAAGTCTAATTCTCTGTTATATTGTTTTACCTTATAGTCAAAACCAATCGTAGTACTTAAACCAGTTTCAAAATTATTTGAATTGTTCAGTCTATCCATACTAAATGCCCCAACAGGATCCAGTTTTGAACCCTCGGTTTCTTTTCTCATGCTTCCAGGAGAATATCTAATCAACATCTTTGGCTTGAGCAAATGAGTAGCATCATTTTTTTTCTTTTTAAAATTGATTTCACTCAAATATCCAATTGCCCCAAATATTTCACTTGTTGTATCTTTTTTGAATAACGCTACGTTTTTAGTTTCATAATTGATATTTTTTATATTTCCTAAAAATTTACTTTTTAAACCTATATCGTGATAGATATCATTTGAGCTTAAGTCAAAATCATTGACAAGAAAATGAGTAGACTTGTTCGTATCATATTTGTGCACCTTCAAGTTAGTTTGAAAATCTACAATTCCTAATTTTTCGTTACTAAACAACTCTTTATTAATTGTGATTTCAGGTAAAATATATTCATATTTATCATTATATTCATCTTTTAAAGTTTCATAAATACTAGCATTGAAACCTAAGAAAATATTTTCGTCATCTTTAGTAAAATCTACTGAATTAACTAAAGTACTTGTGCTGTAATCGACTAAATCTGATTTAATTTTATATAATTTTAAATATTTATCGTCTGATACTTCTTGTAAAGAAACACTTAAAGTATTTTCTGAATTTTTATCGTTGAAACTTTTTACAAATCTAGTGAAAATGTGAGACTTTGATCCTGCTTTTTTCTTTTCAGATGTATTTTTATACCCCTTAGTATAACCAAAATCAGTAAGAAATTTTGAATTCTTAAAAGCCTGATGGTATTCAGCTATTACCAAAGGATGTTCATCAACAAAAACTCTGTTTGTGATAGTAAAATTTTTATCATCATTTATAGCCCAAAAGTAAGGAATTGAAATTCCTGCGCCTAAATTTTTAGTATCTGAAAATGCGGGAGGCAAAAATCCTGATCTACGATTTACAGAAGGATCAGGGTGAGAGAGTTTTGGTAAATAAAAAATTGGAATATCATAAACTTTAATTAGAGCATTATCGTAATATATAGTTTTTCTTTTGTTATCGTGTAAAATTTTGCTTGCCTGTATAGTCCAAGGAGGGCATTTATCATTTTCTCTATAGTCACAAATTGTAAAAATGCTTTTGTTAAATATTTTATCATTATTGTTTAATTTGATTGTATTTGCAAAAATACGCGGTTTGTTCTTTTTATTTACTTTTAAAGTTTCGTCGTTCATGAAAGCTTTAATGTCTGTTCCCAGTATTTCTTTTTTTTTTGTATCAATATAAATTTGTGAAAATTCATATTCATTATTCATTTTATCTTTAATTTTTATGTATCCGATTGACTTGAAGATATTTTTGTTTATTTGGTATTCAAAACTGTTTAAGAAAATTTTATTTTTATCAGAATCTGTAATAATCGTATCTTTTTCAGATTTAATAAATTTTTTGGAGTCATCAAATACTATATCTTCACCATTAATAATGTAGTCGTCTGAAGTTTTTACTTCAGTAGGTCCAAAACTTTTAAATATTTTTGATTTTTCAAAATATTCAGCATGATTTGTTTTAATTGTATTTCCTTTTATGTCTATAACTTCAATATTATCCTTAAGTTTTATTAAACCTTTTTCCTTATTATACTCAGCATAATTACTTTTAATTTTGTTATTTTTCTCCGTCAAAATGATTACATCTTTTTCAAAAACTGTAGATTGCTTATTTTTATCAATAGAGATATTTTTTGAACTTATTTGTAGACTCTCTGCAAATGCAAGTTTGCTCAATAAAAAAGATATAAGAATGATTATAAGTCTATTTTTCATTAATTTGAAGAACCCCTATAAACGTGAATAAACTTAAA
>MDSZ01160520.1_pt1 | contig 13852 bp, 9 predicted proteins | sample 811201 | NCBI WGS metagenome assembly MDSZ01 (sample SAMN05326647, study PRJNA326480) | marine metagenome | isolation source: seawater | place: Indian Ocean: North | collected 2010
TGACACTCTAATTATTGGCAAACCAAGTGTTATATTTACTGTTGTTTTGAAGTTATCAAACTTGATGACCGGTAATCCTTGATCATGAAACATAGTTAAAATAACATCATATTCCATAACATTTTTCTTTAAGAATGCAGTGTCTGCTGGCACAGGCCCATCAATCAGAATACCCTCAGCGTTGAGTTTGCGAACAGTTGGCTCAAGAATTCGAGATTCGTGCTTCCCTAACATCCCGTCTTCACCTGCGTGAGGATTAAGTCCTGTCATTAAAATTTTGGGTCTTTTAATCTTAAACTTCATTTTCATATCATGATTAATTATTTTTACTGTTTCACTGATTGATCTTTTAGTTATATATTTTGATATTTCATCTAACGGAACATGTGTTGTGTGGAGCGCAATTTTCATTTTTTTGTTCATTAACATCATTACAGACTTGCAATTGCAAATATCCGCCAAGAATTCTGTATGACCAGATATCTTAAATCCACCTTTATTAAGAACTGATTTACTGATAGGCCCTGTTACCATTCCTCCTGCAAACCCTTGTTTACATAATTCAGCTGCAAGTTGGATTGTTTTAATTACATAACTTGCATTTTTAGGATTTAGCTTACCAGGAGTATTTATGGTATTTAAATCAACAGGTAAAACATTAATGCAACCTTTACCGCTAATTAAATTAGAATTTATATTATCTAGTATATTCAGATGTATTTTTTTCTTGATTTTCTTAGAACTTTGTTCAAGAAGCAAAGGATCAGCAATAATAATTGTTGATTTGTCTAAATATCTTTCAGATAGAAGAACACCTAAATCTGGACCTATGCCCGCTGGCTCGCCAAGTGTGATTAATATTTTGTTCAATTTAAAATTCCTTAATTTCTATGTATGCCTGATCTTTCAACTTTGCTTTCCAGTTATCCTTCTCACGTTTGGCCTTATTGGCTCTGATAGTATTAGCAACATTATTTCTGATAATAGACTGTGCATCATCCACAGTTCTTTTATTCTCTACATAGAGGATATGCCACCCAAATTGCGTTGAAAAGGGATCGCTGATAGTATTTAGTGGAGTTTTCTCCATAATTGAGGCAAACTCTGGAACTAAATTTCTAGAACGTTGCCAATTTAAATCCCCACCATTATACGCAGAGGCATAGTCTACAGAATATTTTTTTGCATTCTCTGCAAATTCATCTACATTTGATATTTTATCTCTAAGTTCAAATAATTTTTGTTTAACCTCTCTATCTGATGTCATAGGGTCTGGCTTTATCAAAATGTGTCTAACTTTGAACTCGTCCACATATGCAATATCTTGATTTTTTGCAGATAGTATTTTTAAAACATGATATCCCTTAGAACTGATAATGATATCTGTGTATTCATTCGATTTAATATTTTTAAGTGCATTGACATAAAGGAGTGGTAGGCTATCGGTACTAACGAGTCCCAAATTCGTTATTTTTATATCATACTCATTAAACTTTTCTTTTGTTTCAGTAAAATTTGTTTTGATTGCATAGGAATAGATTGAATCTATAGAGCTTTGGTCAATAATTTTATCTTCGTCTGTGATAACAAATTCTATGATTTCATATTGTATGTTTCCTTGTTCGTTAATATTCTCTCTCCTTATAAAATTATCGACTTCTTCTTCAGTTACGTTGGCTCTTGAGTAGAATTGAGATACAAATAGCGCGTCGACTGTCATTTCATCTCTCAATTCCTTAATATATCTCTGATAATCTAGCCCATTACTGATAACAAGATTTCTTAATTCATTAATCGTTATATTTTGCCTACTCGCTATTTCCTGAAGTTTATTTTCTAGTGCAATATCTGAAATATTAATATCGTATCTCTCTGCAGCTTGTAGGACAAGGTTTCTGTCTATCATTTTCTCGATAACTTTATTTATAACCTCTTTTTCACTCAATGTACTGTATTCTTTTATTATTTCTTCTTGAGATAAGTTATTAATTACATCTTGTATTTCCGATTTAAGAATAACCTTATCATTGACTATAACAATGACACTGTCGTCGTAGGCTAGTGACATACAAGAGAAAAAAATAAAGACAAGGTATGTTAACGTTTGAATTTTCTTTAGCATTTTAGTAGTCAAATTTATCTTGATATCCTAGAATACCATCTCTCAATAGTTCAGCAGTGGTATTATCTGATGTAGCAATGCCTTTTGGTAAGAACTCGAAATAGAGAACATCGTCTATTTTTGAACCATTCCAATATTCTCTAGCAACAAGTTTTATTCCGTAGCAACAACTCTCATATTCTACTCCTATCATTTTCTCTAAAACATCTTCAGTATTACTTCTTCTGTTGTTAAATGAATAATTAACTTTTCCAATTATAGATGTTCTACTATTGAAGGGGAGTACTGCAGAGAAATCTACTTCCTCTTGTTCGCCTCTACTAAATCTATAACTCGTGTTAAAGATTTGGTTTTGTTTGCCATAAGGTCGCTTGTAAGACAATCGTATTTGGTTTTTCTCGGCATGATTTCCACGAGGATTGAATTCAGAATAGCCACTTAATCTCCAATAATCATCTAATCTCGCATTCACTAATCCTAGAATATTTGAGGTGCTTTTTGAGTCTGTTGTACTATTCTCGATATTTACAGACCTATCATCCAAGTAAAAAATCTGTCCTAGCGTTGCTCGGAGTAATTCGTTTCCACTGTTTGTATTAATCATGCTTGATGATAATGCTAAAGTAACCTGTTTCGCATCATTAATCCTGTCTTGCCCATAGAACTTGTTTTCAGAGAATAGGTTATATTTGAAGTCTATATCACCCGAATCAAATATCGGAATAGCGTCTTGGTTACCTGCTGGCACGTATAGAAAGTACATCTCTGGTTCAAGTGTCTGGAGAATACTATTTGTTGATAGTCTCTCATATATCATTTTGCCCCTAACACTTAAAATTGGAAAAGTTTTTGATATACTCGTTTTAGTAATTCCAGAATCATTCGCTGTCAAATCGTAATTACTGTGCCTTACGCCAAATTTAGTATTGATCTCCCAACCTGGGTTAGATATTGGATACTCTATTGACGGATACAGCACCATTCTCAACCCCGTAGCTTTCTGTGGCAGTGTATGATCAAAATCTGCAATTTCTCCAGTAAAATTGTAGTTAAAGCGTCTATCAGCTCTTTCACTTTGATATTCAAAATTTATTCTAGGCAAAACACTGTATTGTTCTACAAGACTCTCTTTAGCTAACTGATAGTCTGTTGCAGCAATTGACGTTTTAAAGTATCCAAAATTATTATAGTCTAATCTTTCAAGAATAATATCACGAGTAATATGAGTTCTTCCTACTCTAGATACTGTATTACCAAAGTCGTCAAAATATTTAATATCAGATATACCTCCTACATTAATGTTTGATGAAATAAGCGTTCCCTTCCAACTATCATCTTGTCGTACAAGTGTATTTTTATATGTTCTTGTATCTCGTATAAAATAAGCATGTCGATTTTTACCATAGATATCATCGTTATCAAGGTTAGCTAGTTCAATTACCGTATCACTGCTTTCAGTCTTATGCCTAAATTCAGCCTCAAACATTTGTCCTCTACCAGAATAATTTGTTGGCGTGATTGTTAAATCAAAGTTTTCTGATAAGTTAAAGTAGTATGGTGTAGAAAAAACAGTACCACTCTCGCCAGAGCTTCCAATTGATGGTAGTAAAAAACCGCTATGCCTCTCTCTACTCAATGGGAAACTGACAAAAGGTGAATACAATATGGGTACCCCTTTATATTTCAAAAATATATTGTATGCATGACCTCGATCAGATTCACGATAAAGAATTGTCTCAGATGATGAAAATTCCCAGTCAGGATTATTTATAGAACATGTTGTATAGCTACTAGGTGTCATATAAACAACACCATCATCATCAATTAAAATCTCATCAGCCATGCCTTTACCAGGTTTTTTTTGATCAGGGAAATAAAAACTTGTAGATGAAAAATTAACTGTATCATTCTGACTGTTGTAACCACCTTTGTCTGCATACAATGTTAGATCTTCTGTTAGATATCGTACATTCCCCTCAGCAAACAGGATGCCAGTATCCCCATCATACTTAGCTTTATCAGATTTAACCAAATCGTCCCTTCGTTCAATTTCTACGTTACCAGTTGCATAAAATACCCCATCCTCATCTTGATTTTGTTCATCAGATCTAACCTCCAAAGTATCTTCATCTGCCTGAACAAGCGTACGTTGCGATTCGTAACTTTCAAATTCATCATCAATACACACTGGTAATTTATTTGTCTTTCTCAGAGTGAGATAGTCCTCTCTTTTTGCAACAACAATTTCTTGAGACGGTCTTTTGGTAACGTCTCTTACTTTGAGCATAGGTATACTTTTTGATACTCTATCTGAGGCTAAGTTATTGATATCGCTTACTACCTCGTCGTCGATGATAATTTCTCTTACTTTTTCATTAGTGAAGATTATTGCAATATTTTTAATTTCAGCTGATTTACGTGAGGTATAAACATAATCCCACCTGTTTTCATGGAAAGTATCGATAAACGAGGGAGATCCTAATAAAAATCTCACTTGTTCTTTGCTGAGACCAGATTGTAATCTCAGGATATTTTCCTCGGGTATTAAATTCCCCTGTGATATCGGGATTTTATACGGCTGAGGGACAATGTTGGTTACATCTTTAATTTTCTGAACCAGATCTACCTCAGCTATAGAAGAGAACCAATTAGCTGAAGCGCTACTCGAAATAGCCAGCACTGTTATAAATATAAAATTTCTAAGTAAAAACATATTTAAATGGTTAATCAATAAGATTTTATCAGAATTGGCTATTTTTCAAAACTTCTTTGAATTATATGTCGAGTATTTTACTGATTTTGCTTGCAAGTAAGTTTGGATCATTACCACCTATTAGTTTTTTGAGCGTGCCTTTGTTTTCGTAAAACTCTATGATGGGTTGAGTTTGATCCTTAAAAACCTTTAGTCTATTTCTCACGGTTTCTTCTTTGTCATCTTCTCTTTGATATAATGTTCCCTCGGCAACAGGACATGGGTCACCAACATTTTCTCCTCTATCTTTGTTTCCAATATAGTCACATGTATCACAGAGTAGTCTGCCAGTACATCTCTCTATCAATACCTCATCCGGAACATCAATAAAAATAACATAATCAATACTTTTGGAAATGTTGTCTAACAACACTTCTAGACTTTCAGCTTGTGATAGGTTTCTGGGAAATCCATCAAGAATAAACCCATCTTTACATTCAATACTCTCTATTTTTTTGGATACTAAAGACAGAACAAGTTTATCGTCAACAAATTCACCTTTCGCCATTATGCTTTTGATTTTTTCACCAAGATCACTTTCAGACGCCATTTCTTCACGTAGCAAATCACCTGTGGATATCTGTGGGATACCATATTTATCAATTAAAATTTTTGATTGCGTACCCTTGCCACAACCTGGCGCTCCTAAAAAAAGTATGTTCATTATCTCCCCCTTGTTAAACTATAGTAGTGGTGCGATGACGAGACTTACAATAGCCATAACATTTATAAGAATATTCATTGACGGTCCTGAGGTGTCTTTTAATGGATCTCCAACTGTATCACCAACGACAGCAGCTTTGTGAGTCTCGGATCCTTTGCCACCAAGATTACCTTGTTCAATGTATTTTTTTGCATTGTCCCATGCTCCACCAGCATTTGACATTGTTAATGCAAGTAATACACAACTCAAAAGCCCCCCACCAAGAAGGCCTCCAAGCATCTCCGGACCGAAACTAAACCCAACAATTACTGGTGCGAAAATTGCAATTGCACCAGGAAGGATCATTCTCTTTAATGCAGCAGTAGTTGCAATTTCTACACATCTGTTATTATCTGGTTTTCCAGTTCCCTCTAGTAATCCAGGTATTTCTCTAAACTGTCTTCTTATTTCGGTAATCATTTCAAACGCAGCATCACCAACAGCGGTAATTGTTAGTGAACCCACCAAGAACGGTATCATCCCACCAATAAATATACCAATCAGTACTTTGGTGTCAGTAAGCAGCAATTCAATATTTTCTTTTCCTTGTTCAGCATAATGATAGTTAACTTCTTGCACAAATGCAGTGATAATTGCAAGAGCTGCTAACGCTGCTGCACCGATTGCAAAACCTTTTCCAATGGCAGCAGTCGTGTTACCAACTTCATCAAGACTATCGGTAATCTCTCTTGTACCTTCTCCAAGACCGGCCATTTCTGCTATTCCGCCTGCGTTGTCTGCCACCGGGCCATATGCATCTATCGCCATTGTTATACCGACTGTCGCTAACATTCCAACAGCAGCTATCCCAACTCCATACAAATCTGCATATTCATTAGAGATGAAAATGATAACAGCTATTGACAGAATAGGAACTACTACGGATTCTAAACCAGTTGCTAATCCTGATGTTATGACTGTCGCTGAGCCAGTTTCACCTTGATTTGCAATCTTCTTCACTGGAGAGCCACCGGTATAGTATTCTGTAACCAGACCAATAATCACACCGCCAACAGCACCAGATAACACAGCTAACCAGATATTAGAATTAAGATTTAAAAATGAAATTATAAAATAGGATAGTATAATAAATATTATTGCAGCTGAGAAAGTACCACCCCTAAGAGCTCCGCTTATTTTATCAGTTGAGGTAGTTTTTGCCAGCATCTTAACTATAAATATACCGGCAACTGAACATAGTAGCCCTACTGATGCTAGAGCTAGTGGCAAGAACATTAGTGACTGCCTTGGACCAAGAATATCGATTACGGATAAGCTTATTGTAGAGGCTATTGCTATCGATGCAATAATAGAGCCACAGTAAGATTCAAAAATATCTGAGCCCATCCCTGCTACATCACCCACATTATCGCCTACGTTGTCTGCTATTACACCTGGATTACGTGGGTCATCTTCTGGGATGCCAGCTTCAACTTTACCAACAAGATCTGCACCTACATCAGCAGATTTGGTAAAAATCCCACCACCGACTCTGGAAAATAGAGCTACTGTAGATGCACCCATTCCAAAACCATGAATAACAGAGGCAGTACTCGGATCACTTGCATATAAATAATAGAGGATACCCAAGCCTAACAGACCCATGGCAGCAACGGTTAGACCCATAATTGAGCCACCAAAAAAAGCTATAACTAGACTATCAGAGAGACCAGTCTGATTTGCAGCGTTTGTAGTCCTAACATTTGCTTTTGTGGCTGTGTACATACCAATAAAACCAGTAGCAGAAGAACATGCGGCACCTATTATAAATGCAACCGTGCTAGGAACACCCAAACCGTTGTAGATGCCAAAAATTAAAATTAACGCGAAGACGAACAAAATAGAATATTCTTTTCTAATAAATGCCATTGCTCCAAGATGTATCTGATCAGATATTTCAACAATCTTGCCATCTCCAGCAGAAAATGTCAGTACAAACTTATATAAAAAAAGAGCTATTAGGAGCCCAAATACGCCAAGTATTATTGGCAAGAATTCTAAATTTATCATAAAAATCCTCTTCTCTAGAACACGTCTTAGTGTTTATGTTATAGTCCTTTATATATTCACAAAATAATTTCATGAAAACTAAAGCTCGAAGAGACAATATCAGAAAAAGGAATAAGATTGAAGAGAAATATAGCTGGGATCGTATGAATGACGCAGACGAAGAGCGTCGATCTCATAGTAAAAGAGCTATAATTGCCTCGATTATAGTACTTGCCATATTTACTACTTACCTTTTTAAACTTTACCAAGTCCAGGTATCTGAGTATGAATACTATGCAATAAAATCTGAATCTAATCGAATTAGAATTAGACCAGTACAAGCTCTGAGAGGAAAAATCTATGACAGGAATGGTCAGATATTAGCAAAGAATGTGAGCACCTTTGATTTAATTATCAAGAAAGAAAGAATCAAAAATGAAGATATTTTCTTAAACAAAGTTAACACAGTTCTGCCAAAGAATAAGATTAATCTTGTTTCTATTAGAGAGCAATTAATCGATAGAAAAGCCAAAGAAGTAATATTGATCCCTAACATTAATCTACAGGAGTATTCAATCATTGCAGTAGACAAGCATTTGTTGCCTGAAATGGAGTTGAGCCCTAAGGCAAAAAGGGAGTACTTACACCCATTTTCAACTTCCCATATTTTAGGCTATCTTGGCAAAGTATCTGATTCTGATGTTTATTCAGATGTTGTCAAAATCCAAGAAGGGATGACTGAAATTGGAAAACTTGGAGTTGAACGGTTTTATCAGAATATTTTATCTGGTGAATTTGGTTACGAAAAATTAGAAACTGATGCCCTTGGAGAAATAATTAGGACTATAGAAACAAAAGAGCCCAGACGTGGTGATGATATTTATTTAACTATAGATATAGAACTTCAAAATTACATATATAGTCTAATGGAAAATAAAGAAGGAAGTGTCGTAGTGATGAATCCAAATAATGGAGAGATTTTAGCTCTTGTGAGTGCTCCTGGATATGATATCAATCTATTTACAAAGTCTATATCCAGCAAAGATTATAATAAGTTAATCAATGATCCAAGAAAGCCTATGATAAATAGAGCTATAAATGGACAATACCCTCCTGGGTCAACGCTCAAACCATTCATTGGACTAGTAGCTTTAGAAGAGGGGATTGTAGATCCCAATAAATTTGTATCATGCACAGGTGCCTACTTACTCAATAACCACAAAAGACCTTTTAAATGTTGGAAGAAAGATGGACATGGATCTACAGATTTATCATACGCGTTAACGCAATCATGCGATGTATTCTTTTATCGGATTGCAGAATTAACAGGAATCGACATATTAAGCGAAAAAATTTATAAATATGGTTTTGGTCAAAAAACTTACATTGATTTATATAACGAATCATCGGGGCTGGTACCAGATAGAAGTTGGAAATATAAAATGAAACAGCAACCATGGTTTCCCGGGGAAACTCTAAATGTTGGAATCGGTCAAGGTTATGTCCTTGCAACTCCCCTTCAATTGACTTTAGCAACATCTACTCTAGCGACTGCTGGTAAAACATACACCCCACATCTTTTGAGGCAGATTCGTGATTCTAAAACTGATACAAGTGAGATGTATGATCATCAAAATAATAAATTCATCACAAGCTATCCAAATTTAGATTATTTAGATATAGTACATCATGCGATGTGGCGTGTAACTAATGAGAGAGGTGTTGGGACTGCCTCTCAAATGAAAAAGATAAAGAACATCCAGATAGCTGGTAAAACAGGCACAGCCCAAGTATATTCTCTAGACAAAGGTAAAACTGATATAAAAAAATTACAAGACCATGCCTTGTTTATAAGTTATGCGCCATTTGAAAATCCAGAGATTGTGGTTACGGTCATCGTTGAGCATGGTGGAGGAGGGTCAACTGTTGCAGCACCGATCGCAAGAGATGTAATCGAATTCTATGTAAACACCAAAGAGGAATTAATTTCTAAGAATGAGTGAATTTATTGGCGACAGTCAGAGACAGTATAGTGGTATCTCTAGCATACTTAGAATAGATGCTAAAATTTTTATAGCAATATTACTAATAACTTTTTTAGGCTTATTAACTATTTACAGTAGCTCATCAGGAGATATATCTCTAGTCATTAAACAAGCAACTCGAATTGTTATCGGTATCGTTACGATGATATTCATAGCTCAAGTGCATCCGGATAATTTAAGATTGTTCGCTCCATTTTTATATTTTGTTACTTTTATCCTTCTAGTTGTAGTATTATTTTTTGGCGTAGGGAACACAGCAGACAGATGGTTAGATTTGTATTTTTTTAGGTTTCAACCCTCTGAGTTAATGAAAATCTTTGTACCGTTAATGGTTGCCTATTATTATTCTAATAAACCGTTGCCTCCAAAGTCGGCTTACCTACTAGTGGCATCTCTCATAGTTCTCGTTCCTGTTTTGATGATTATGAAACAGCCTGATCTCGGAACTGCTTTGTTGATAGGTATGTCTGGTGCAATAGCGATACTTTTAGCTGGTATATCTTTAAAATTTTTTCTTGGCAGCAGTCTCTCTATTGTACTTCTTGCACCAGTTTTGTGGATGAATATGCATGATTATCAAAGACAAAGAGTCTTAACTTTTTTTGATCCAGAATCTGATCCTATGGGAGCAGGATACCACCTTTTGCAATCGAAAATCGCCCTTGGGTCCGGAGGATTTTTTGGCAAAGGTCTATTTAATGGAACACAATCAAAACTCGGCTTCGTACCAGAGCATTCAACTGATTTTATATTTTCTGCTTTTGGCGAGGAGTTTGGTTTTTTAGGAGTTTTGCTTCTGCTGTCTCTATATTTATTTATTGCGCTCAGAGGACTCAGTATATCAGTTAAGGCAACAGATAATTTTGGAAGGATTTTATCAGGTACTTTAAGTCTCACTTTATTTCTTTATGTTATCGTTAATGTAGGGATGGTTATAGGTTTCTTGCCTGTTGTTGGAGCTCCTTTGCCCTTTATGAGTTATGGTGGAACCTCCATGGTTACTCTTTTTGCAACAGTTGGAATAATTATGTCAATTAAATCACATCAGAGGATTTTAAGAAAATGAGAATGCTTGTTCATTTATTTCTAGTGCTAATTTCAATCAGCCCAATACATGCTAACGATTATAATACTAATGATGTAAAAAAATTCATCCAATACATGAAAAATGAGCATAATTATGACAGCAAGGTACTGTCAAAACTTTTTTCTGAAATCAAGACTGAAGAGCGAATAAAGAAATTCTTCAAAAAAGCGCCAGAGAGAACTCTGACATGGAATGGATGTGATGCCAAAGATAAAAGTTGCACTAATTACAAGAAACTATTTGTCACTAAAAATAATGTCACTAGAGGAATAGAATTTTGGAAAAAAAATGAAACTCTTTTAAAGAAAGCAGAGAAAGAATATAAAATTCCTCCAGAAATAATTATATCGATTATTGGCATTGAGAGTAAATATGGAAGCCGGACTGGTTCATTTAAAACATTTGATACTCTTGCATCCCTATCATTAGGCCCAAACAAGGGGAGAAGGGCTAAATTTTATAAATCTGAACTTATAAATTTTCTACTGTTGTGTAGAGAAAATAATCTGAATCCAAGATTAATTAAAGGTTCCTACGCAGGCGCACTTGGCAAGCCACAATTTATTTCCAGCAGTTACAGGAACTATGCTGTAGATTTCAATAACGACAATAAGGTTGATTTGTGGGACTCTGATGCGGATGTCATTGGGAGTGTGGCTAATTATTTTTCTAGACACGGCTGGAGATACAATCAACCAGTATTATCAAGTGTTCTCGCAGGAGATAATAATAGTCTCAAAAATGAATCAAAAAAGTCATATAAACCTAGTACTGAATACTCGGTGTATCTATCAAAAGGATTAGAATCTACTGAGAGTATTAATGCGAGTGAAAAACTATCAATAATAGTGAGAAAGGAACAGTCTGGCGATGTATTCAATTTTGCGCATAAAAATTTTTATGTCATCACACGGTACAATAGAAGTCGTCTCTATGCTTTAGCTGTTCATTTTCTCAGTGAAGAGCTAAGACAAGCTAAATCTCAGATGGAAAGATTATAATTTATGTTACAATTATTTGAGATGGCTAAACGAAATAAAACAATATTATCTTCTTTTATATTATTTTTATTAAGTAGTTTCATACTAAATAATTTACATGCATCGCCTATACCAAAACCACCGAATCCTAATATCAAATCCTATGTTCTCATGGATTATGATAGCGGCATGATATTAGCCTCAAAAAATCCCGATTTAGTTTTACCACCGGCAAGTATAACAAAAATTATGACATCATATATAGCATTTTTAGAATTAGAAAATCAAACTCTTGCTTTGGAAGATAAAATCACCGTCAGTGAAAAAGCCTGGAAAACTGGAGGCTCTAAAATGTTTATTGAGGTAGGCAAGAAAATTAGAGTTTCAGATATACTTCAGGGTATAATTACATCTTCCGGGAATGATGCGAGTGTTGCACTAGCTGAGCATATTTCAGGAGACGAGGACACCTTCTCCATTTATATGAATCAAATCGCAACTAATATGGGTCTTAAAAATACCAATTATGCAAATTCAACTGGATTACCACACGATCAGTTGTATACCTCAGCTGAAGATGTGGCTGTTTTATCAAGAAATTTAATCAAGAATTTTCCAGATAGATACAAACTTTATTCTAAGAAAGAGTATGTATTTAACGAAATTAAACAATTCTCTAGGAATAAATTACTATATGTAGATGATAGTGTCGATGGAATTAAAACAGGTTTTACAAAGAAAGCTGGTTATTGTCTTGTATCATCTGCCAAAAGGGCTAATAGAAGATTAATATCAGTTGTAATGGGTGCCAAATCTCCTGATCAGCGCACAGCTATCTCTAAATCGTTATTAGAGTATGGATTTAGATTTTATGAAACTCACAAGATTTTTGATAAAAATGATGTAGTTTTCAATGCAAGAATATTTGATGGAGACGAGCAAGAAATAAAGTTAGGTGTACTCGAGAAGCAATTTATTTCAGTACCGAGAAGGTCTATAAAAAAAATTAAAAAAACCTACATTATAGATAAAAATCTAACAGCGCCTGTTTCCAAAGGCGAGAATGTGGGCTATGTTGCTATTAAATTAAATGATGAGGTGGTAACAACAATTAATTTGTATGCAATGGAGGATATACAATTGGGAAGCCTGTATAGAAGGACTCTTGATTCTATACTTAAGAACTTTTAAATGAATCAGATAATTTATCTAAACGGTCAGTATATAAATCGTGATAATGCAAAGATATCCATCATGGATAGAGGTTTTCTTTTTGGTGATGGAGTTTACGAGCTAATACCTGTATATAACTCAAAACCTTTTTTAGTTAATAAGCACCTCAAAAGACTCCGCTCTAGCCTCGAGCTGGTAGGCATGAGGAAAGATTTTCAAGATATAGAAAATCTCGAACAAATAATGTTTGAGCTGATATCCAAGAATGAGTATGTGAACCATTTTTTTTATGTTCATATCACCAGAGGCTACCAATCCTCCAGAAATCACGTTTATTCTGAAAACATTAAACATACGGTTTTAGTTATGGGTGAAGAGTACAAAGTATTCTCAAAAGATAAGCTCAAAGAAGGGTTTAAGGGCTGCGTTCGTGATGATTTTCGATGGATGAAATCAAACATTAAAAGTATTTCCCTTTTAGGAAATGTTATGCTTAAAAATTATGCCGCCCAACATGGCTTTTATGAGACTTTGCTTGTAAGAAACAAAAAACTTACAGAGGGCTCAGCTAGCAATATTTTTGTAGTTAAAAATGGACAAGTCATGACACCTAACTTAGGCGTTGAATTATTACCAGGTGTAACAAGAGACTTACTTATTGAACTATTTCAAAACGATAATATAGAGGTAAAGGAAACCGACGTAACCGAGGATGATCTGTTGAACTCAGAAGAGGTCTGGTGTACATCTTCCACAAACTATTGCGTTCCGATTACAGAAATTGATGGTAAGAAGATTGGCGATGGTAGAGTTGGAAAGTATGCATATAAATCATACGATCTTATTAGTAAATTTATTTCTACGTTGTGAAGATACCACTAACATATATAGAGATGTCAGTGGTATAAATCACATTTTTTTAGTCTTAGTTTGTCTTTGGATCACATGAATATGCTGCAGCATTCATCTCTTTTGCTTTAGCTGTGCATTCATCTCTTGAA
>MDSZ01220970.1_pt1 | contig 13852 bp, 15 predicted proteins | sample 811201 | NCBI WGS metagenome assembly MDSZ01 (sample SAMN05326647, study PRJNA326480) | marine metagenome | isolation source: seawater | place: Indian Ocean: North | collected 2010
AATATTTGCTCTCATCTCGATAATTCCCTTAGACTCTCCCCAAAGCCAAGGAAGAGTTTTTTCAATTTCCGAGATCTCAGACTTAAGAGACTCAATCCTGTCTGTAAGCATCGGTATCATCGGCACCTCAACATCTTCGATATCAACTTCAAGCTCGAGAGCAAAGCCGAGCAAGGACTTGTAGTCCCCTGTATCCATAACCCTCGCGGATTCACGAAAGATTCGATTAAGTTTATCTTTCCTCCTATCTTCTAGGGTCCTATCGGGGTGAGAGACTAGAGCTATTTTTTTGTAAAGCTTCTTAGCCCATGGTGGGGGGACTGGTTTATTTTTTGCTTCGGCTTCTTCAGGAAGCTCGGAAGAGTCCTCACATTCCCATCCGTCGTCTGTTTTTTTCCAGCGCTTGTTTAAGCCGTCAGGCGGAATGACAAAGGTATCGTCACCCTCAGGCTCAGGAGGATCTTCGTCGGCTTCCGGCCTATCTGGCAACCTTTCTTTTATTGCCATGATGTCTTTCAGAAACTCAGCTTCGTACTCCTTGTTCAGGGAAAACGCATCGTCCCTGTATGACTGAAGCATCTTGAGCTCTGAGCTCAACATCTTGATCTTTCTTTTTAATATTCGAGGTGCGGCCTTCATACTCTTAAGTATGAAAAAGTTTAGTTCAATCTGTCACAAATCTTATTATGTTTCGAAACATAAGCTTGAAAAAACTCTTCGCTATCAACACCAACTAAAACCAGGATTGCAGTGAAGTACTTATAGGCGTCTATCATCTCTTCTAAAAACTCTGCCCGATCAAACTCCTCCGCACCGGTGCGGTGGTCTTTCCAATTCTTGAGGTGTAGTAGAGCCTCAAAAAGCTCCTCCATTCCTCTGAAAGCAAATTCTCTTATGGCTTTCTGGTCATCCTTTGCAGAGAGATCAACGGGCCATTCAGGATAGGCACCTGGAATGCTTTCATTAATCCTGTTCATGAACTCTTCCCTAAGCCCAAAAATTTGTTCTAGTCGATCTTTCAATTTATTCTTCCTCGTTAACAGTCCCTTGGTTCTCTGCTTCAGCAATCAAGCTCTGAATGTTGTTGTTAAAAGTTTCATGGTAGTCAGGTGAAATGTCAAGCTGTCCGTTGTTATTCACAAATTGTGCCATCCGAAGATTGTCTACAATATCAGTCCCGGTCAAGATCGCAACTTGAACCAACTTGGCTACATGAGAAATCGCGTTGTCTGTCAAAGTTAGGTTTTCCATTTTTTCTCCTTAAAATTGTAATTCTGGTACCCAGTGTGTTGTCCTTTTATCAGCCGTCTTTTCTCTAACGACAGTATTTCCTAAAGGATCAGTCTTTTGATTATAGACAGCAAACCGCCTTGTGTACACGCCATTTTTACCAGAGGGGTCCTTATAATTTCTTATTGTAGCACCCCCTGATTCATAGGACAAGTTCATTATACTTTTTGAAGCATGAAGAAGACGCTGAAACTCTTTTTCTGTTAGGTCTTTGCAGATTCTATGCGGAGATATCTTCGTGCTGTATAGGATCTCCGCCTTCAAATAGTTCCCGACCCCAGAAACTACAGCCTGATCCATGAGAAGTTGAGAGATGGGTTTTTCAGCCCTCTTTCCCTTGAGCAAGGCTTCCTTAAACTGACTTACGGAAACTTCGTCAGAAAGCAAATCAGGGCCAATAGATGAGAGCTTCTTTGCTAGCTCCTCTTGAGTGTTCACGTACTTAAACGTACCAAAGTTTCTCATATCGTTGTAGAACATTGTCCAGTGATCTGTAGTTGTCAGAGCAGCCCTGCAATGTTTGCCTGGCTTGGATGACCAGTACCCACTCATCCCTAAGGTATTCCAAAGACTAGACCCATCTGCAAACAGAAAGTAAATAAACTTACCCTTGCAACCTACCCCCGTGACAAGCTTTGGCAAGTCTTCACAAAAGTCGAGATACCCAGGAGGGTCTTTCTTGCTATACCGGCCTGACCCAAACTCCAGCAGCTCAACCTCTTTGTTCAGAAAGCACTCAAGTAAACCGTCAGTGGTTCTTCTCACTTCTGGACCTTCAGGCAAAATGCACCTCACTCAAATATCCGTGGTAGTCATTCAGGGCGTGGTCATTTGGCTCGACTTCTTTCCACTCCCCCTTTACAAAGATACGATATGTGTCGTCTGCATATTTTCCGCAACCGTACAAATCGATGGCGTTGTCGAAGCCATTAAGAAACTGATGAGACATCCTCTTTATCGTTTTCACCCTTCTGTTGAACATCCCGAGAGGTCGCACAACTTCACGCATTTCATCTTCATCAGCTTGAGAGGCAGCTCTAGCGTCAGGCCAACGATCAAAAAAACTCTCGATCATCGGTTCAACCTGCTTACGACTAGTTTGGTTCAGCAGTAGGCAGACGACCAGTATCTTCCAGTCATCTGGCCAATATCTTTCTTGAAGTAAGTCGAAGGGTGACTTAGGTGGGATCCATCTTTCCATGTAGAAATCATAGAAAGAAGAGGGCTAATTTACATAAATTTCATAGCAAAGACAATGGCACCCATTGCGAACTGAACAACGGCAAAAATGGTGATCGCTTTGGTCTTGAACATTTTTAGTTCATCAACATCTTTAGTCAAGGTCATAAGTTGGGTTGGTGAAGCTACTTCGTCAACTTTTTCTTTCCACGCTCGAAGCTCATCAACTCGATCTTCCCTTTCGCGCATACGAGCAATTTCTTGCTTCAAATCTTGTATCTCAGAATTAAGGGACTGGATGCTGCTCGCCAGTGTCTCGAGCTCTTTTAGTACCAGCCTTGAGTATTCACTCCATCCGTTTTCTTCAGCCATCTTGACCCTCCAGTTGCTGTTGGCGATCTGGATCTATCAAAACGAGAAGAGCATCAATCTTTTCTAAGATCAATTCTCTGCTAACACTTGGATCGAGAGCAGATTCTCGTATCGCTTTTAGCTCACCCACAATCTTATCTTTGACTGTGAACGCTTTCTTCCACTCAGACTGCTTTGCACAAAGATCTTCTCTAAGCTTTCTTAATCTCAGTATAGATTCCTTGGTATCACAATCCATGAAACAAACCCCACGATGAACAAAATAACGCTACTTGCTTTAAATATAGCAAGAACTTTGAAGAATCACCTAGTTTTTTGCGGCTTCGCGGTAAGTCCCCACAGCGACTGGCCAGAGTGATTCAGCTATGTCAAGGCAGGCGTTCGCTACCTGCTGTATTTCCCACTGTGCGCCTGCATGGGTACGTAACTCAATAAACTTCAAAAGATTTGAAAGGTTACACGTACCGTAATACTCTGTATAGAGGTTTTGGGGAAGTACTCCCCTCGCCTGCTCTCGACAAACGCCCTTTGCCATAAGATCGTTATACAACTTCAAGCTCTTGATGTGGTGTTCTTTCACACACTCAGAGGCAGTAATACCAAACTCTGGATCGCTTAGGTCGGGATACACTATTGGGTCAATTGAATCGATATTAGAGGCTTGGCGGTTTGTCTTGTGCTGTGTCCTAAAAGCTTCCGGCTCGTAGAACTTTAAGTCGAAATCAGTATACCTTCGACTAATCTCGTTGTAACTCCAAGTGCGATGACGGTGATGCTGGCTCCTAATAAAAAGAGGCACCACAAACCTGAAAGTAACAAGATTATGCTCGAACGTGCTCGTGTGCTTATGCTCGACAAGGTACTTGATAAGCTTTTTATCTTTTTCATCTAATTCCTCTTTATGCTTTCCAAAAGAAACGCGAGCACTATTGACTATAGTCAAGTCATTGCCCATGTGAGCTACGTACTCGACTGCTCCGATATCATCACCGTAGAGCTCAACTCTCATCTAATACTCCATATCCTTTCTAGCTTCATCTTCTTTCTTTTCTCTTCTGTCGGCGTACTTTGCCTTCACATTCTGGATTGGTACTGGCTCTCCATCTCCGTCAATCCTCACAAAGATCATCTGAACGTCACAGACTGATCTTTGAGAGCCGTTGATAACGCTGTGGCGGCGAGCAGAAAGCTTTATAGTAATAGATGACGTCCCAATTTTCACTACGTCGCCATAAATCTTTATGATCTGGCCTGGACGAACGGGCTTTTTGAATGTTACCTCAGATATGCACTTGGTAACCATCCGAGGAGAACCACAGACTTGTGCCGCAAAGGCAACACCAGCTTCATCCAACCAAGCTAACATTGTACCGCCGAATAAGTTACCGTGGTAACCAACATTTGACTCTTTGCACATGTGCGTTGCAATAAGTTCTGACATTGCTTACCTCACATATTCAAGTACACATTCAGAGACCCGATACGGATCACAGTTTGAAGCCGGCCTTCGGTCTTCAGCGTATCCTTTCCACTCATCATCGGCAGTCGAATTAGGTATACGTATTGAGGCTCCCCTTGAAGCGACACCATAGCTAAATTTATCATAGCTAGCTGTTTCGTGAGTACCTAACATTCTCCTCTCGTTTAGAGTACCATATTGAGACATATGTTTTGAATGTAACAGTTCTGCTGAGTTCATCATCTCTACAAAAATTTCCTGCCCACCTTCTTCTCGCATAGAAACTGTCGAGAAATTGGTGTGACATCCGGATCCATTCCACCCATCGTGAGGCTTGGGGTGCCAATCTATACCAACTTCATAAGGTTCAGCTGATAGCTGTAACAGATATCGACTCATCCACAGATCGTCTGAGGCTTTTAAGGGATCGTCTGCAAAAACTTGGTATTCCCATTGTCCCGGGCTCACCTCAGTGTTGTATCCTACAACTTCAATCCCGACTGTATTACATAGGCTAGCAAACTCCCTTATCAGTCGGCGATGCTTTATTGGTCCTCCAGAAGAACAATAATACCTGGAATCATTTATTGGATCACCCTCTTTTGGCCACAAGACGTTTCTACCCTTCTTAGTGATAAAGAACTCTTGCTCAAAGCCTAACCACAACTCCTTCTCTGCTCCACCTGCCTCGAGGGCAGCTCTCAAAGAAGCTCTGTAATTGGAGGAGTGTGGCGTTCTTTCTTTGTCTGGTAGACAAACCTCACAAAGGACAGCGTAGTGTTTGTCAGACAGCTTGTACACTCTTTGCGGAGCAAGAATCCTCTCTGAATCTTCTGTCGTTGCCTGGCTTGTGGACGAGCCATCAAAGCTCCACTCTGGAACTGGTATCTCATACTCACCATCCTGGCCAACTTTGGCTTTAATGATCTTTGTTTTTGACCTCACCAACGGTGAATGTAGGCCGTCAATCCAGACATAGTCCATGTGAATCATAATAAGTCCTTCGAATCTTTAAGAAGACCGACCAAGTCCAAACCAGCACAGTCTATCTTACGTTTAGTTAAATTGTAGTGGTTGATGAAACCTTTAAAGCGTGAGGCCTCACATTCTTTATCAACGGTTGTAATCAAATTTCCAGCGCGGTCTGTTGGACACTCCAAAGGAATCCCCAGCCCCTTATGAATGGCGACCCAGAGTGCCTTAAGCGCCTCAAGCTGAACATCATAAAACCCTAAGTGCTCTTCAAGGGTACCACTGTGGCATTTGACTGATCCCTTGGGGTTAACCGGCCTTGGTCCAAAACCGTTCTTCTCATACCACTTCTGGTACTTTGGATAATATGCGTTGGCAATTTCGACGCCAATACTGTCATGGTTCCACTTGCGCCCTCCAGCTTGCCATGCAGCGTGCTGGGTGTCTAAAAGCTGGTATATCGTTCCGTCATTGTCGATACCGAAGTGAATAGATATTTTTCGTTTAGCAATTACTTTTGCCATAGACTCTGTAGAAAGACAGACGTCCCAGTGGTTAACGAAATAATGAGGCTTCCTATCAGGTTTACCTGCATAACTTGAATAGGTACCTGGCTGACATTCAAATCCGTTCACTTCATCCCACAAAACCACCTTGTCCCATTCGATAGGCAGAAACTTTCCGTTGTGGACTATGAACTTATCCCCAGGTCCGCAAACTGCTGTGGGGGGTGCATAGTTCGATATCTCATCCTCACGCTCAGTCCATATCCTCCTATAGGTTGCAGGACCGCACAGCCCGTCATCTTTTAAGTTATTTTTTCGTTGCCACGCTTTTATTGCATCGACCAGATCATCGTCATGCTCATCAGCACCGAACCAGGAAGGGTCCCACCCGAGAGAGTCTGCAGAGCTTTTGTTATAAAAAACTTTATCCATTAGAAAACCTACTCAAAATCAATGTCGACAGACACCTTTATATGGATCTTTGGAATCCGAAGGTGCTGGGCCATGTTGTGCTTTTTTGCTTCTTGCGCGTTTAAGAACCAGTCAGCATGTTTCTTCTTGTCCACGATCTTCATAAAGTGATCATCTTTCTTTCCGCAGTTTTGGGCCATCATAGTGTAGATGATTGTGTTTAGGCGATCAGCCTCTTGAGCACCAGCCTTCAACTCTTCTACTTTTCCAAAGTCCATGCTAGACACATCATGAATCATGACTGTAGCGTTGGGGTCCATGAACCTGTAACCATCTGTGCCAAAAGAAAAAAGAACAGCGCCGCAAGACATTGCTTTACCCTCAACAATTGTGGCGACAGGAAGCTCAGAATGCTTTATAGCACCAATCATCGACATGAGGCTATAAACCTGGCCCCCATACGAGTCAATCACAACAGGGATTACTTTCTGGCCGGAGTTGTGAGCAGCAGCCATCTCAGCAGAAAACTTCTTTGCAGATTCTTCGTCGAACTTATTCACACGAATTATCACTGGTTGTTTTCTCAATTCAACTTCTTTTATTTTTGGATCAATGTCCGTAGTCCAATGCATATTTTCCTCTTCTTAAAATTTTTCAGCAGCCTGTTACCTCAGCTAGCTGGCACTTTTTCTTATCCGCACTTTCCGAAACCGCAATTGGTACAAATCGCGCAACCTTCTTGATAAATAACGTTCGGATTATCGCAACAATTAACTAACGTACCATTGCTAGCACGAGTTCCATCAACTATGTACTTCTTTAAGCATCTAGCAATAACTTTCGAAAAACTAAACAGGTCAGCGTTCTTATCTTTCTGTAATTGCTCTACCATGTACTGTACAGGTACGCCATGTCTCAAGGCCAAGGATAGAGTCCTCGTAAAAGCAGAGTAGTTAGGATTATCAAAAACCTTTACGACATCCTTGATAACAAATTCATCACCGTTAGTACCAACTACCAAATCGTATTTTGAAGGGACAGACTTTCTTACCCTCTTCCTGATCATACCTGTCTGGTGCTTACGCGGGATCTCAACATACTCAGAAAGGCCCCCAATAACTTCGTAAGGTTTGCCTTCCATCAATCCGATGAGTATTGTCCAGGCTTCCCCCTTAATGTTGGCCTGGTGAATATCACAAGGCATCTCCTCAGGGCGTTTAGGGGCTGATCTATTCAATATCTCTTTGGACCCGCGAGGGTCTTCATTCTTCTCGCTTGAAGAAACCAAAACCCCCGAACGGCTACCATCCCTGTAGACAGTTACGCCCTTACACCCGAGCTCCCAGCCTTTCATATACACATCTTTAACAGCCTCAACTGTAATATCAGCTGGTAGGTTTGTCGTATTTGATATAGCGTGGCAGACCCACTTCTGCGCGGCGGCCTGCATTTCAACTTTTTTAATCCAGTCTATCTCATTTGCTGTAGCGTTCGAGTAAGGGCTGCTAGAAACCGCTGCTTCTAGATTATCAGCATTCCACTCACCATCAGGACTCGTTGAGTCAAGCCACTGCTTAAAACCATGATGGTACACAGTATATTCTTGCCACTTATCTCCAGATTCATCAGTAAAGTCGACTCTAGCATTAACATCTTGTCCAGTCAACTTTTTACGACGAGTGTAGTGTAACATAAACGGAGGCTCAATGCCAGATGTTGTTTGAGTTAAGACAGAGACAGACCCGGCTGGAGCAGTGGTCGTAATCGCTATATTTCTACGTCCTGCTTTTTTCGCCATTGCGCGCAAGACTGGTTCCTCTTCATACAACCTCTCTATGAATGGGTGCCCTTTCTCTCTTTCGAAATCATAAACTTCGAAACAACCTCTCTCAGATGCCAAGACACAAGAAGAACGATACGCGGCGAGGGCCAGTGTTTTGTACATCTGTTCCACCACCCCAACAGACTCCTCTGAACCGTACCTGACATTTATCATCGCAAGAGCATCGCCTAAGCCTGTTATCCCCAGACCAGTTCGACGCCCCTTAAGGGCTTGGACTCTAATGTTCTCCCAAAGGGAGCGCTCTGTCTGCTTAACATGCGCTGACTCGGGATCACTGTCTATTTTATCTAATATCTTGTCTACCTGCTCAATCTCAAGATCGATCATGTCGTCCATTAACCGCTGCGCCTTAAAGGCGATCTTGTCCAATTTCTCAAAGTTAAAGGAAGCTGCGTCTGTAAAGGGATCTTCAACAAACGAAGTTAGGTTGACAAGCATAAGGCGGCAGCTGTCGTAAGGTGACAGTATGATTTCGCCACAGGGGTTCGTGCTAACTGACCCGAAGCCTTCCTCTGTGTAAATGTCAGCTGGTGTCATATCCTTAGCGGTGTCCCAAAACAATACTCCTGGCTCGGCTGAAGCGTGTGCTCCTTCAATGATCTCATGCCAGATTTCGGAGGCACTGTCTTTTCGTGTGATACTCGGAGAATCAGAGTCAACAGGCCACCGCAGTTCAACTTCATCGTTATTTCCGACTGCCTTCATAAACTCGTCAGAAACCCTGATCGAGATGTTAGCACCGGTAACCCTTGCCAAGTCTCGCTTGATCTTTATAAAGTCTCGGATTTGTGGGTGGTGGACAGAAACAGTCAACATAAGAGCCCCTCGACGGCCCCCCTGTGCAACTTCTCGACAGGAGTTGCTGAACCTATCCATAAAGACCTCGATCCCATCTGTCGTACGCGCAGCATTGGCAGTCGTTTCGCCCTTGGGACGGATGGAGCTAATGTCAAACCCAACTCCTCCTCGACGTTTAGCGATCTGAACTAACTCTTGATCTGTCTTTAAGATTCCGCCGTAGCTATCTTCAGGAGATGGGATAACGAAGCAATTAGACAGCGACTGCACTCTTGCTCTATTACCGATCCCAGACATGGGAGAGCCTTGAGGTACTACATACTCGAATCCCTTGAGGAGAGAATAGATCTCCTCTTTCGACAGAGGGTTAGGGTATTTAGACTCTACCCGAGAAAGCTCTGACGCGATTCGCTTGTGCATATCATCAGGAGACGCCTCGAGGTAGTTCCCCTCGTTGTCTGTCAACAGATATTTAGTAACGCAAACGTTTGCCGCTAGCTCATCGCCAGAAAAATAATCTAAGCATCTTTCAAACGCCTCTTGGTATGTGTATGTTTTCGACACTAAAATCTCCTATCAAACTCTATTAATCTCTTTCCACTTTTTCTTGATCAGCTCCTTCGCTTCACGCTGATCATCTTTCTGCGCCTGTGCAAGCGACGCAGCTTCGCCTTCTATCACTTTAATACTAGAGCGTGCAGTGTCAATGTGTATAGGAAAAAGAATACCATCCTTGCCAGCTCTGTTCTTCGCTATAAAAATTCTTCCCAGACCAGTCGCTTTTTCAGTCGCTTTTCTTGACAAGGAAACAACAAGATCAGCGACCATGGCTTTCCCGTAGGCTTCCGACATGTTCTCAAGACCCACAATATCAGAATTTGCAGAGTCTCTGTTCGCTTGGCTGGCTGTCCATACGGGTACCCTCAATTCCATCGCTAAATTACGAAGCTCTTCATAAATCAACTTCAGCTCATGACGAAGAGAGTCGTACTGTCTCGTAGACCTCATGATATCAGCGTAGTCGATTATAACAACTGACGGCTTGAAGTTCCTTAGAGCCAGCTTCTCTATATGGTTACGGATTGTCGTAACTGAGGCGGCTCCTGTTGGGTATTCCTTAATGATCAAACGACCAAGGTCAGCGTCGTTCTCTTTATAGAAATCAATCACTCGCTGCTTGTTATCTACAACATCAGAGGAAGGGATATTACAGAGATTCGAATCGTATCTGATCCCCACAGCTTGTTCCGTTAACTCAAACGTATAGTGTAGAACGTTCTTTCCGTTCTTCATTGCGTTTGCACCCATCTGAACCAGGAAGTGAGATTTACCGACCCCAGTGTTTGCCGTCACAACTCCAATCTCTCCTCTCCCCAGACCACCTGCTAAAATGTCTTTAGCATCCAGCTCAGGGATTCCTGTTGGACAAACGCAACGGTCAATTTTCTGGAACCTCGCTTCCAAGTCCTCGAAGAAATCATGGCCTACCGTATTCGGCATTCCAATCGAAACAGCTTCTTTCATTAGAGATATCACAGACTCAAAGTTGTCAGAACTGATTAGTTCGACTGACTGTTCGAGAGCCTCCTTAAAAGCTTGGCGCTTACAGAAGTCAAGCGATTTCTCCTTTACATAAGCAATGTCACCAGGGTTTGGGTTTTCCCTCATTCTAATTAGGTATGAAACTATCTGGTCCCTGAGTATTACATCACCATCTTCGCTCAAGGCGTCCTTAATGATACTGATCAATAGAGACTGCGTCGGAAAACAACGGTACTGCTTAAAATAATTGAAGTACTTCTCGCAGAGGTACTCCAGATATCTTAATTCAAAGAAGTCAGGCCTCATAACTTCAACCATTTGAGCAGCCCACTTTAGGTCAGATAAAAGCCCTTGGAATATTTTTTCCTGGAACGGCTTGTTATATTGTGCGAACTGTCCTGGCGGAAGGTCATTTAAGACCGCGGTCTTGTTCATAGCTACAGACATGTATAGTTTTCCCTTATCTCAGAGTTTTGAGTATCATAAAAAGCTTATCGTAATCGAAGTTTGTGATCTGGAGTTTATTTAGAGACCTGATAAACCCTAGCTTGTCTCTGCTTGTATCTCTATCTAAAGCAGCAGAAATTTTATCTACTTGATGTGCCGATAATTTGCCATGCCCAAGATACATTAACTTCCAGTTCTTCCGTATTTGATTTTCGTGCTCGATAATGCTATCATAGAGCTTTAGTCGACTTTGTTCTTTAAGTTTTCTACATTCAGTAACTATGTCGTCTACGCTAAGATTGTCACTACTTGCAAAAACTGGAAACCTCTTTGTCAGGCTCTTAAATCCCACACCAGGGGCACCTTTTAGCCCGTCAGAAGCGTCACCAACAAAACACCGCGCCAAACAAAAATTTTCAGGATGAATTGCAAAGTTTTCGAGAACGCTTCCCACACTCCATTCTTTCTTGCTACCCGGTGACCAGACTCGTACACGGTCATCGATCAACTGATAAAAGTCTTTATCTGTGGAAACAATAACACATTGCTTATCTTTCAGAGGTACATTGACCATGTGGGCAATAATATCATCAGCTTCGCAATCAGAAACATAGACTTGAGAAACACCAGCTTTTCTTAATAGGGAAACCAGCTGGGAAACTTGAGAGTTTCTATTTTCCACTGTGTCTGGTATCTCTTCATAGAAGCGATTAAGCTTGACAGGACGGCGACCATTTTTATAGCTTGAGTCTACCGCTCTCCTTCTAGAAGAGCCGCCACCCTCCCAAGCAACTATCACATCTCGAGGTCTATATCTTTCGCATAGCAGCATTATACCCTTCAAGAAACCAACGACTCCCCCAACATGTTCACCATTAGCGTCCATAGAAGGGTTCGCAGCCCAGTGCCTAAAAAAGACATTCAGCCCGTCGATCACTAAGGTAGGTCGTGGGTTAGACATCCAAATCTTCGATCCCGTCGATGTCCATATCTAAAGCAGCGGCGCGGACTTCCTCATAAGACTCTGTGTCCAAAGTTGCGTCTTCTGGATTTTCCAACTTTCTCGTCAGACAAGCGCCAAGAAGAGCCTCAACATACTCATGATATTCTGGATCTTTCCAGACCTCGCCGAAGTCAGCTTTATAGAACTTCTTCTCGACTTCGACCTCACCTGTCTTTGTATCGACCACAGAAAGCGTCTTCCAAGAGCCTGTCCCAGCAACCGTCAGCTCCTTACCATTAATGACGGCAGATCCAAACTTTCTTAGCTCGTCAAAAACCTGCTCGTGCTCAACAATGCCCTTTCCAAAGTGGATCTCGAAGTTACACTCTCGGAAAGGAGGGGCGACCTTATTCTTGATTGTCTTTGCTCGGACGTGAATACCTATGACTTCTTTGTTTTTGTTCGTGATTTGCTGGCCTGCTCCCAACTTAATTCGTACAGACGAGTGAAAAGGGATTGCCTTACCCCCGGGTGTAGTAGTAGGATCTCCATACATAACTCCAATTTTTGTGCGAATCTGGTTTAAGCAGATGAGAAGTACATTTTGGTTAGCGATGACACCAGTAATCTTCCTCATGCCCTTTGAGATAGCTCGAGCCTGAAGACCAATAGAGTTCTGGTCATAATCACCTGTTAGCTCTGCCTTAGGACTAGTAGCAGCGACTGAATCCCAGATAATCGTAACTGGAACGTCTTTGTCCATCGCTTTTGCTTTTAGAATCGTCGATTCAGCGATCGCTAGTACCTCTTCAGTGCAGTGAGTATCGACATAAACGAACCGCTTACTGATATCTACACCCAACAAAGATAGGTTTTCTACACTAGTTGCATTCTCTGTATCAATGTAGACTACAATCCCACCCATCGCCTGGGTTGATCTAGCAATCTGGATCGCAATATGAGATTTACCGATTGAGGGAGGCCCAAAAATCTCTACAATCCTGCCCTCAGGAAGTCCTCCATTTGGTCGATTCGCGATGATATAGTCAAGTTGTTTTGAACCAGTACCAATCCATCTGTTAACGTGAGTGGGAGACTCATCAGTGGACAGGTTATAAGCGATTCTAGAACCGTGCTCCTTGTTTAGTGACTTAATCAAGTCAGAGGTGAATTCATCACCGCCAGCTTCAATCTTTTTCTTTCTTGCCATTCTTTAGCTCCTGATGTAGAAGAAATATAAAAACAGATGTCAACATGTTCATAAAAAACAAGGGGGAGATTTCTCCCCCCCTTGCGGAACAAAACGTTAGCTAAATTCTAGAAGTCATCTTCAAGATCTGCAAACGCATCATCTAGACTCTTGAACTTGTCACTAACTGCAGCCGAATTGCTAGTATTTGTGGGGCTGGTAGTTGAATTGTTCGTAGAGCCTCGAGTAGTTCCAAAGCTGTTGCCAGATGACTCTTCTTCATCACCATTGAGCCAATCATTAACAATCTTTGTCAAGACATCATACGACTTCTCTTCGTACATGTCTCCAAGAGACGGAATGGAGTCAGACCACTCAGTGATCTGCTTTTTGCTATCAGCAAGCTTACTTTGCTTGCCTCGGGGGCGGACCTCAGTCATTGCCCATTGACGACCCGGAGCCTTTGTGCAGACGACCTTGATGTCACGTCCTTCAATCGGATCGGTGATATCACCGTAGTCTTCATCAAGCATGATGTTAAGGAGCGACTGGTATACTGTCTTTCCAAAAGACCAGATACGAACACCCTTATCTTCCTCACCTCGAACCACAACAGGCGCATAGTAACGAGCCTTCGGATAAAGCTTCTTCGCAAGTTCATAAGATTCCTTAGTGCCTTCATCACGAAGCTTAGTAATAAGCTCTTGAATTGGATCAGGATTACCGAACTGGTAAGGAGCCAGAAGGCCTGGGTTATTACCGATATTGTAATAGAACCAACGCTCAGAGAACGGAAGACCATCATCGTTATCAGAGAAAGCGAGAAGACGAACGACTGCTTCTTCACCTTCGGTGGGTCGCCACATAGAATTGCGACGGGAATTAGTGCCAGAAAGCTGGC
>MDSZ01180743.1_pt1 | contig 13851 bp, 5 predicted proteins | sample 811201 | NCBI WGS metagenome assembly MDSZ01 (sample SAMN05326647, study PRJNA326480) | marine metagenome | isolation source: seawater | place: Indian Ocean: North | collected 2010
GTGAGAAGGTATAATTAACGTACGAGGTATTTTCTTCACGAACACTGTTGCATCATCATCATCATCATCATCATCATCACCACCATAACCACCACCCCCATTACCATCGTCAATAAGAGAAAAGAGAAAAACAAACACGATGACTCACCACATTTATTTCTTTCTGCAAAGCAACTTCAATCTTATCGCACAGCGATTTGGTTTCCACGAAACATAAACACTGCGATTTCTCCTCCGTACTGGTCGAAGAAGTCGCGACGAAGCCTCGAAAGGCAGTCAAAATAGCTTTCGCGTATACCTGCGCCGTTTCGTTATCGCTATTACCTTTCGCAAGTGCACACGCACAATGGGCGACGTTTCCACCAATCTCACTCGAATTTTTGTGCACTTCAAACCCATTCTCGTCCACTGTAATCTTCCCGCCAATCTCTTTATAGCCGAACGCTAACGTTTTATTCAAAAAACGCCTCAAGTTCCCTCTCGCCGTCGCCGTCGCGCATATCGTTTGACACGCACCAGGTGGTCTCAAAACATCCAAGACGTCGTTCTCAAACCCGCCGTCTAACAAGCGATCGATTTCGTCTAAGATCTGCACTTCAATTTTTGACACGTCTAAAACGTGGAGCTTCTTCAACTCCAACATTCTCCCCGGTGTTCCGACGACGAGTTTTGGTTTTCGTTTGCTAATATCTTCTGCATCTTTATCGTGCGATCGTAACCCCCCGACGCATAAGGAAACACGAATTCCATTTGCTTCCTCGAACAAACTTCGCGCTTTCTCGAACACTTGCTGCGCGAGTTCTCTCGTCGGCAAAAGAGCAATCGCTTTCACTCCGTCCTTCTTTCCGCCCTCCTCCTCCTCCTCCTCCTCCTCCTCGTCCAACAAAAACCGCATCAGCACCGGCATTAAAAACGCGTACGTTTTCCCGCTCCCAGTCGCCGCGCAAATCAATCCATCGCTCGAGTTCTTTTTATCCTCGTCGTATAGTTTCGCCATCGCTTCTTCTTGCATCCTCGTCCATCTCGTCACGCCGACTTTTTCCAGCGCTGCAACCGTTTCGGCATTCACGCCGGCGCTTGGATTCGGGACGATGAATCCTTTGCCGTCCATCCTCTTTGTCGTCGTCGTCGTCGTCGTCGCCCGGTCGCGGTTCCCACGCCCGTCGTCACGCTCGCATCATCGTCGTCGTCGACCCTCCTCGTCCATCCGTCGTCTCAACGCAAAAGAGAGCAACAACCTTTTGTCGTCTCCTCGGGAACAAAAAAAAAACATTTTAATTAAAGTGTTCCTCCTCCTCTTCCTTTTCTTTCCCTTTTTTGTGAAGAAGAAGAAGAAAATGGTCTTCGTAAGACCTCTCTTTTCTTTTTTTTTAATGGGTGGAAAACCCTAAACCCTATACCCTAAAACTCAGCAAAAAATATCTTTCTCTTTTGTGGCTCCACTCTTCCCGCCATTACGACACAAAGGACACATTCGTCTCGTTGAAGAAGCAATTGTCGATACTCTCGTCGTCGTCGTCATGGGCAACAACAAAAAGAAGAAGAAGACCACGCGATCGACGTCGCGAGGAGGAGGAGGAGGAGGAGGAGGCAACAAAAGCGCTGTTGGTGGTGGTGGTGGTGGTGTCGTCCAAGAGAGCGTTTCGACGACGACTCTTTGTGCGACCGACGACGATGCCAACACCATCGATGATGGCGATCTCTCGATGCCGAAAGAAGAGGACGTCGTGGTGGTGTCGAAGAAGACGCCGCGAGGAGGAGAAGAAGAAGAAAAAGAAAACGACGTTCGAGAACGCGCATCGTCGGACAAAGAGATGGGTCGAAAGGCGTCTGGTGTGGGTGTCTCGAAAGGCAAAGCGTGTTCCTCGCGCGACGGAGACGAGACGCGCTCCGACGACGCGGTAGCTGAACAACGAATGATTAGAATTTTGAAGAAAGTCCAAGCGGTCGTCCGAGGATGGAAGACGCGCGCGAAACTCTCCGCGGAACTCGCGAAAGCGTCCATCGAACTCGGAGGCGCGTGGGAACTCTTCGAACTCGCGCCGTCTGAAAAAGTCACGAAAGGTCCGATCAAGTGTAAGGCGTTGTCGCCGAAAACGAGCGGGATGGGAGAGATGTACGTAACCACGTCGTATGTCTGCTTCGACGCAGAAAAAGAGAAAGAAGAGGAAGGCTTGTTGAACGCGTTATTACCGGCGGCGGTAGGTAACGGGATGCAGACACAGCCGTTGAGGCTGAAGATTCCATTGTTTGATTTAGAGTCCGTGGCGCCGAAAGTGACGAATGTTGGGTTCATGCAAAACCGAACGTCGTTGATTATGTTGTTCAAAGATAAAGCGTTTAAACCGAAGGAGTTCGTGGATGTGGACGATATTGAATCCGTCGTGGAGACTATTAACTTGCAATTAAGACAACGGGCGAACGATATTTCGAACGCGCGACTTTTGGCGAGCATGGCGGAAGTGGCTTTGAGAGATCGAAATATTCGAAATGGTAAAGCCGCGAGAGATTTGAGCGATTCCAAGTTTTACCAAGTGGCGCATTTGGCAAACGATAAAATGAGAGACGATGTCAACGTGTTGATGGATGCCCGGGCGAGGTACAGCGACGAAAATATCAACTCGAACGTCGTCATGGTGAAAAACAACGAAGGCGAAGACGTGGCGTTGAACGAAGATGAGATCAAGTTGTTGCCGAATGCGATTTCGCAAATGAAAGTGAAACACGCGAACGAGGTTGCGGAGCTACGAAGAGAACATTCACAACGCACGCTCGAGTTAAGCGATCGGTATGCGAAGAAGATCAAAGAGTTGGAGGCGAGAATTCATGCGTCCGAGGAAGCAGCGCACAACGAAAGAGAAGACAGAAACAAAATCGTCAAAGGGTTGAACGAGCAAGTACACAAGTTGAAAGATTTCGTCAAAAGCGCGGATTCAGAGGCTTCGTTGAACGTGAAAAAGTTGGACGACCGATTAGCGACGACCATAGCAGAGAACGAAAAACTCAAATGGTTCCTCGAAAAAGCCGAACAATCGAAAATAGCCGCCGAGAAGAGTTTAGAAGTCGAACGCGAAAACTATTCAAAGCATAAAGGCGAGTTCACGAGTGGCGAGGCAAAACTGACGATGTCTTTGGAGGAAAAATCGAAGGCGTTAGAAGAGATGAAAAAGATGCACGAACAAATAAAAGAGCATTTACACTCCGAAGGTTTAGAGAAAGCAACGCAATTGACCGAGGCGAAACACGCGATTGTTTTGTTGCAAAAAGAAACCGCGAAATACGAAAAAGAAATGGAAGAGTTGACGAAGGAGAATACGAAAAACAAAGAGTTATTGGATAACTCGCGAGAGTTACAGAAAGATGCTATGATGAACATCGAGAAACTCACGAAAGATTCAACAGAAGCGAAAGAGACGAGCGAAAAGAAGATTGCGTCTTTGACCCGGAAGATCGAGGAAATGCACGCGGACACGAAGGTTGTCGTGCAAGATCACGTCGATCTCGTCGAGGAGGACATTTTCAGAAACGTAAACTTTGTCGTCATGGAGGAAAAATTGAAGCTTGCGAACGAAGATTTGCAACGGTTAACTTTCGAGTTACTCCGCGCTCGACAATCGGAAGGGAACGAACGCGTCGGTATTGCCGCGCAAGCCTTGCAGCAACGTTTGGAAATAGCGGAAGAAAGAGCGCAAGTTGCGGAAGAAAATGCCAGTCGTCTCGAATCGAAACGCGTGGTCGCGGAACAAATGGTCGCTTCGATGAAAAATGCGATGCAGGATGCGCAAAATAAAGAAAAGGAAGAAGAAGAAGAAGAAGCGATCGGTGCATCGACATCGTCTGCTTTGGCTGTCCTTTCTGGAATCCATTCCCGCGAATACTCTCCAAAACACGCGTCGACTCGATTCGACCCTAACAAACACAAAATGTTCAGAGCTGGCGCGGCGTCCACGCCAGTATCAAAAATGTCGAGACTTGATCAAATCACACCGGCGCCTGCTATGTCTGCTACGTCCAATTTCACCACGCCTGCGGGTAAATCAGCGAAATATGCATCGCCGATGGTGGACGCACCAATGTCATCAATTATGAAATCCAAATCTGGAAATGCCATCGCGCACGAGAGGTCGGGTAATCTTTCTCCGGCGGCGAGTGGCGCCATGAGCCCGCCAGTTATTGTCGAGCGCATCGTTGAAAAGATTGTTGAAGTCCCGGTGTACAAAGATGTGCCAACGGTCGTCGAAAAAGTTGTTGAGAAGATTGTCGAGAAGAAAGTCCCAACCGGTATTACTGAATCCGATTTGAAGCGCGCGAAAGAGCTCGGTAAAGCGGAATTGAAATCGGAAATCGGAAAACTCGAAAAGTTAAAGCAAGAAACGGCGCCGATAGAGGTGGAAGTGGAGAAACTCGTCGAGGTGTATTTGACCAAAGATGAAGTGAAAAAGAAGAATGAAGAGTTGAAGACGAAAATCGAAAACTTGGAGAAATCTATCGAAACAGAACGAAAACAGAAGAATGAAAGCACAAGAGCCGTGAAAGAACTCGAGAAAGAGGTTAAATCTGTGCGCAAAAAGCTCGAATCAAAAAAGCCTATCGAGAAAATTGTTGAGTTGGAGTACTTTGTTGAAGTTCCGACCGGGATTTCCAAGGAGACGCTCGAGAAGCACGAGAAGAAAATCTTAGCCAAGGCGGATAAAGATGTTGAGAGCAGAAAGAAGGTGTTGGAGATGGAAACATCGCAAATTCAGAAAGATTTGAAGGCGTCGACGGATAAAGCCATTAAAGAAGCGAAAAAGAAGGTGGAGGAAGCGGAAAAGAAAGTCATAGATTCAGAAAAGGCAACGACGGCGGCTTTGGAGGTGGAGCGCAAAGCGCTCGCTAAGAAGGAGAAATCCCTCGACAATGAATCCAAGAAAATCAAGAAGCGCATCGACGAAGGCACCGTAGAAGCGAAGAAAGCGTTCGAGGAAGCGGAAAAAGAAGCGCGCTCGTTACTCGCGGAAGAGATCAAGCGGTATAACAACAAAGAAGCTGAACTCATGAAGAAAACGAAATCTATGGCTAAGGATATCGAATCAGCGAAAATGGGTGGGTTCAAAGAAGCGGAAAAGACATACAAACAAGAAATCGACCGGTTGAAGAAGATTGAATTAAATTTAGACGACGAGATTAAACGTACGAGAGCAGAACTTAACAAAGAACACGTCAAAAGGCTCGCCGAAATTGAACGTGAGAAGAAACAGTCAGAGACGAAGTATATTGCTGAAATCGCGCAGCTTCGCGCCTCGGCAGTTGCGCCCACCATCGTTGCGGCTGCGACGAGGGAAGAAGAGAAGACAGTTTCTTCGCCAACTCCGCCAGCGTCTAATGTATCTTTATCACCAAAAGGTAGCAGTAATGATGGCAACAACACTCATACGATTACGAAAACGGAAATGGAAGAAATGGTTAAATACGTAGAGGTACCGGATAAGCAAAGTGAATTACGGTATGAGGCTGAACTTGCTCGAATCACCAAAGAACACAAGGCGAAACTCAAAGACGCGAACGACAAAATCGAAGCACTTAAGAAATCGCATCAGGCAGAGTTAGAAAAAGTCGAGAGTGATTTTGAAAATGAAATCCAAGCTCTCAAGAGCTTGGATCAAGAAGCGTCGATGGCGCGCGAACAAGGTCAAAGGGATGCGACGAAGATGTTTGAGCGGGATATGCGCGATTTACGTAAATCCGCCGAAAATGAAAAGAAACAACTCGAAAAGACAATATCTCGACTGGAATCCGATATTACAAATCTGAACCGCAAAGCGAAGAACGAACTCGAAGACTTGCGTCGATCTTTGGAGAGGAAAAATGATAAAATATCGCAGGAGCTTGCGCGAGCCAAGAACGCGCGCGAACGTGAAGTGTACGATACAAAAATCAAACTCGAGCAAGCGGAGCAAAAGACGCAAGAGCTCGAGAAGAAGATTCAATCTATGCGCGAGCAAATCGCGTCGCCTCACGAGCAAGTGAAACAAATCGAGCGACAAGAGAGGGAACGCGCGAAACTATTCACGGAGAAAGTCAAGTTAGAGGCGAAGGTGAAATCTTTGGAAGAAAAAGTTTCGTTACAAAAGGTCGAACTGAACGAAACAATCGCGAATTCACCTGCAAAAGTCTCGTCAAGAGAAATGCAGAAGCTCAAAGACGAGTCAGTCGCTGCGCGTGCGGATCATAAAGCCGCGAAAGAGGAACTTTCACGCATTCAAAGCGAAAATGCACGATTGTCGCGCGAGATCGCCATGCTTGAAGTTGAAAAGGAGAAAAGTTTGAAACCAACCGTCGATCCGAAAATTTCTGAAGAGTTGTCCAAGACGAAAGACCAATACGCAAAATCTTTGGAAGAGAGGGCGGTGTTAGAGACGAAACTATCATTCCTGGAACGCGATGCTCCAGCGGCAAAGAAAGAAGTGCTTTCGCTCGAAGCCGAAAAGAAAAAGTTGGAAGCGCGAATCACCGCACTGGAAGCTGTCGAGCGTGAATTACTCTCACGCGCCAAAAACGCCGAGCTCGGCAAGTCTAAGCTCGAAAAGACGCTCGATGAGATGGAAAAGATCAAGAAAGTGAACGATGTTACCCGCATGAACCTCGAGAAGGAAAATTCGTTATTGGCCCAAACGCGCGATCAACTCCAAAAAGAAGTCTCCACCTCCGAGTCAAAGCTTTCGAAACTCATAGAAACAAACAGCGAAAACGAGAAAAATCTCGGTGCGCAAACCGCTCGATTATCAGAAATCGAGAAGCAACGCGCGTTGTTGGATCAGCGCGTGGAGCAACTCGAAAAGGAGAAGGCGGCGTTTGAGAACGAACTCGAGGAATCCAAAGAGCTTGGATATGCCTTACAGAACTCTCAAAATAGGTTACAAACCGTCGAACAAACTTTGAAAGAAACTAAAAGCACGTGGAAAGACCTCGAGGCGAAGTATGAGATTGCTAGAGATGAATTAAAGAAGGTTGAAAGATCCGAAGCAACGTTGAAGCAAGCTTTGATGACGTTGGAGAAGGAGCACGCTGAGCTCGAATCGAAATCCAAGCGCATGTCCGAAGAACTCTCACGCAACGAAGGAAAGTTGAAGCGATTGCACGAAGCCGAGACGAAAATTGCCGTCGAAGCAGAAAAACATAAACTCAACGAAGAAAAGTTCAAGCAGTTAGAGGAGCGCACGGCGCAAATGGAAAAGAGAGCGGAGATTTTGGCGGAGAAAGAGCGCGAACTCGTTGGCGTCAAGGAAAAGCTCGTTGCACACGAAGCGCAAAAGAAGATGTTCGAGAAGGAAGTCAAGCAAGCGCAAGAAAAGCAGTCCATGTTGGAGTCTACGATTGAAATGCGCCGGGGGGAATACCAAGCAGTGATTTCGAAAATGTCTGAAGCCGAACGCGAAGTCGCCAACGCCAAGGTCGCCGCGGCGATGGCGAAAGAGTACGCCTCAAACTCTCGCGATACATTAGAAAAAGTTCAAGAGCGCGAAATGCAAATGCGCGAAGAGCTCACGCAAATTCGTATCGCGTACGAGGCGTTGACGGTAGAGTACAGAGAGAAGGCGTTTGAGTATGCCACCAACGCAGCTAGGTTGGAGAAAATCATCGCCGATTTGCAAAGGCAAGTTGCTTTACTCGAACAAAAAGCCGAATCGCTCGTTGATAAGAACCATGAACAGGATCTTGAGAAACAAAAATTGCTCAATCACATTAAGAACCAAGAGTATGACATGGAGCAACTCCGAAAAGAATCGTTGGGCTATTACAACGCGTATGTCCAAGTGAACGAACAGTTGAAGCGAACGAAGGAGATGTTGGAGAAGGAAGTTCGAGATTCACAAAATTTGCACAACGCCATCGCTATGGGCAAGCAAAGCGTGACTGACAGCTTTGGGCAGATTGGTTACGGCGGCTACGGTCAGCAGCAGCAACATCAACAAAGCAAACGATTGAACTTGGCGCCTCCTCCCGCTGCGATTTCCTCGTTCAGTCCGGATAAGCCGCACGGTTCTCGATTTTCTTTGCTTCCGCCGCCAGATGACATCAAAGACATGATTGAAGGCAACAGTAACTAACTACTAGATGTCATGATGCACATACTATTACATTTAAGAAAGCGAGCGCATGTTTATTACCTGGTACCACTGGTACCATGGTACCTAGAAACTTATTATTTTTTATGCATATACCCGTAGTAGTATTTATATACCATCAGTATACGTACCTTCGTATGTATTTACACTTCGATCGATGTATCTCTTGGATGTTCTCACCCTCTCGGCGTCATCGTCGCACGACGACGCGTGTTCATTTCTTGTCGATGCATAAGGACGACATAGAACGTGCTGGTATTCCCGATCGCCGCGTATTTTTTGACTTTTGCCCCCAACAATGTCGAAAAGAAGAGAAAAGAAGAGAAAAGAAGGGAAAAGAAGATGGAAGAAAACACTTGAAAGAACGGCAGTTTTATTACGCGTATATTTTAACACCTCAACATCAACACTATGCCGAGATCGATTGGCCACGATCCATTTATCGCAATGACGATGATGAAGAAGAAGGAGAAGGGGACGAAGAAGAAGGTGATGAACATCAAGTGCGACAGATCGAGTCAAGACGACGATATTCGCGTGCCGTCGGGAACACGTTTTGAAACGTCGGGAAACCCACGTTTTGAGAAGGACAAAACAAGTGAGATGGAAACATCTCCTCCTTCACCGCAAACGCAACGAGTAAAGAAGAGGCCATTGGAGAGAGCGCTTCCTTTATGCGCGTGTCCGATAAGCATTGCCGCGTCGACTTTGATGGATTTGAGCAGATCTTTGCTGACACCCCCTATTGAGAACGAGAAGAGCAGCTGTTTTTATTCTTCGCTGGGAGAAAAATGTGAAAAGACAACAAAGACCGAATTGGTTTCAACGAAGAAGCCGAGAACGAAGACAGTTCGAAAGATGAAGGAAGAAACATATCGATCTGCACCAGTGGTACCTCAAAAGAAGTACTCTGTCTGCACATCATCGATTCCACATGTGGGAAACTGGGACTGCTCGCCGCGCGAGTTATTGAGACGAGCGAAAGCGGTGGAAAGGATGTTATGTGATTTGTTGCAGTAATCGATATAGTCGTTATTTATTCTATAACGACGAAAGAACAGAGGAGGAACAAAGGGATAAACAATATTGAACAATATTTAGTTAAGTTAAGAGTCGAGGAGAGGCTGGTCCTGGAAGACGTGCAAAGAGAAAACGATACCTAATTTTACAAAGATATATATCATATTTTACGCTTTATGAGTCGAAAGAAAAGTTAAAGACGTACTATATATCAAATTGAAGATTCGGACGTCATTTGTTACTACGTCATTACTATGTTATTAGGTGGTTGGTACATTAGAAGTCATTGAAAAGACAAAATATTACTAAACAAATACACCATTCTAATCGCTCACTTTCGGCGACTTCCCTTTCACCGATTTATACACCTTCCCAATTTTCTTCGCTACTCCAGCCGCTTCAATCGCCTTCCTCGCTCTTCCAACCCCCTTTTTAGTCGTTGACGCCACTCCACTCAAAACCTCCCCGGCGTACGGTTCCATTTTAGCTCTTTCCTTGGCGATGTCTTCAATTTCATCTGCCGTTCGTCTCACTATCGGTTTCACCGTCCTCTTCATCTGCTTTTTCGCTTTAGGTACCATCGTTTTTGAACCTTCGTAAACCATCCCTCCAACTCGTTGAGCGGTTGTTAAGCTCCTATCAATCGCTTTCGTCGTGCGTTTCGTCACGCCAGTGACTTCGCTCGTCAATTCGCCGACCTCCTCTAGAGCGTCGGTGAGCTCCAACCCAGAAACGCGTACGGCGGCTAAAGTGTCCGGAATTTCCTCTTTGAGCGCTTCTGCGAGTAACGCGACTTCATTTAATGCGGTTGCTGCGGCTCTCAGTGTGGGAACGAGTGCGAGCAACGTCGCGCTTAAAGACGACCCGAGCAAGCACGCTATGGCTATGACTAGTCCTTCAGTAAATTGAGGCGAAAGAAAGGTTGTTGTTTGATTCGTAGAAGAAGGCGCGGACTTCTTCGTCACCGGTACGGAAATGAATGCATTGTTGGACGCCTTCCCATTCTTCTCTTTCGGTCTCAATGCACTCATCTGCATCGTTTCGTTCTTCGCATCATCTCTCGCGAAAGTCGCGCGTCTTGAATTCGGTTCTGTTACAGGTTTTGAAGCCGACGTTGCGTTCACTTTTGTTCGTCCTCGAACGCGTCTTCTGAGACGTCGATTGGACGTCGAAGATGCTCTCCGGCACCTCGAGGCTCTTTTCCCAACTGTCAAGCGAAGATCGGGCGCACTCGTCGATGACATTGACACCATTTAATTTCGAACGTCGTCTTTTAGCGCGGTTTGGGAGTTCAAAAAATGACGCAAATGGTGGAAAAGCAAAATTACTACGTATTACAAAACTAAATAAAGAAGCAAAGTCTTTTGTGCTGTACTCACATATCGGGTCCCATGTCGTCCATTTCACGCAACTTCTCGAAAGTGGCATCCATATCCGCTAAAGTTTCGAAATCTCCCGATTCCAACGCTCGTTGCCTGGCTAAATAATCTCCAGCGGTGATGAAGACCTTGCCGTCTTCGTCCGTGGACATCAGATCAAAGGATTCGCCGGGAAGCGCCCTGTTGAGTTCTTTATCTGCAATTGTTGCTTTCTCGCCGTCTTCTTCTTCGTCTTCTTCTTCGTTGTTATTTTTGTCGTCATCTTCTTTATCTCCGTCGTCTGAGGACGCCGCCGCAGCGCCGACAAATGCAAATGTGTTCTTCGTCGTTTCTTGTAGCGCTTTCTCTTCTTCTTTCTTCTGTTCTTCTTTAGTACCGAAACCAAAACTATCCGCATCTACACCTTCCTCGTCCAAAATATCTGTGAACAACTGCGTCGCGTACGTAGAAACTAAAATCGAAACGCCTAAAAGTGCGCAGGTCTCAAATATAACCGCATTTTTTGCTTGTTCTTTAACTGCTCCAGTCACACCGTCGATTTCCGGGTGCAAAATCGTCCGCAAAATGATGTTTCCTAAATATGCGTCGATAAACGCCGTTTTGGAACTCCCGATAAAGTGCGCCGCAAAAAATTCCCAGTATTTCAACTTTGTTACGCCACACACATACCAATTTCCGCTGATTGGAATGGGCAGAATCGGACACAACCTCAACAACAACGCCGATTTGAACCCCTCGGGAATAACCTGGTCCGGAAAGTTATTCGAATCGAACCGCCTATCCAACGCCTGGTACCATTTTCTATCTTTCGTCGGTTCTCCATCCTTGGCAAACCATTTAAAATTCAGTGCCTTCTCTCTCAATACCGTTCTACCAAGCCAAAAGTTCGCGCTCGCCGCGATAGTGGACGCCAATGACGTCAACAACGTCCCATTCAACACGTTCCCAAATACCATTGGCGATAACACCGGCAGCACAAAACCAATCGGTAGAAACTCATCCGTCATCGTCACTTTCTCCGCGAAGAAGAGTAAAACGTAAATGCCAAAAATAGCAATCATCGGTTGTCCGTTAATCTGATCCAAGTACCCAATCAAATCATCCCTCGGCGGTATCCCGAAAAACTCAGCCAACTCGTCAAAACCACCAACCGCGTTCAAAGCCGCCAACCTCGGTAAAAATATCCTCAGAACCAAACCAGTAATCGCCACGTTTACTGCGCTCCCCATCAATGGCGCGGCATCTTTTACAGCCTCGGATTCTCCGAATGCTGCAAACTTCGCCTTCCAATACTTGGCGATGCTTGTCCCGACTTTCTTCTGCGCCTCTTCTTGAATGCGCCATTGAACATCCGACCATTCTTCGTTTGGTTTCGGCCTAGATCTGGCGAGTTCCAGAATTGCTTTCAATTCAGATGCCGCTTTAGACGTGTCGTCTTGCAAACGAACAGGTTTTAAAGCCACGAATAAATTCTTCGCGACTTCGCCTAAAGGTTTCTTTTCCTTCTTTTCTTTCTTGTTGTTGTTGTTGTTGGTCTCTTTCGTTGCAGCGACAGAAGCATTGTTGTTTGACCTACTCTTCACCACCAAACCGGCGGAACGCCAAGACACGAAAGACGACGCGATCTTATTTCTCGAGCTGCTGATGTGGTGTCCAATTCTTCCGCGAAACGCGTCATTCTTTGCACCGAAATGATGCGCGGTCGACGTCGGGGTCATCATCGACGACGCAGCGCGCTGAAAAGACGTGCGCTGCTGCTGCTGCTGCGCGAAAGAAGAGGAGGAAGAAGCAGTGCCATCGCTCCTACCGGGTTGAACACATCCCCTTCCTCCTGGAAACGTGCGCAGTGCGCAAGACATTCGATTACTTAGAACTATTGCGGTTATAAGTGAGGATTTTAAAAGAGGGTGAAACGATGGGTTTATCCTCACGGGGGAAAATCTTTGGAAAAAAGAGGAGTAAAAGAGTCGATGTTTCAGCAACGCCCGCCGTTCAATTCTACAAAACTAGTAATACTCGCTTTCACTCTCATCGTCGTCGTCGTAACCGCGAACATCGAAGGTGTTTCGTCCTCTGTCACCTTCCCACCTTTTAGTACTCCCTCTCTTCCTTCCATCTTTACCTCTGTTGCCCCTCGTCTTATCGCGCGGTCCTCTCGCATTTTTCGTCTTCTTGTCTTTCTTACCGCTGCTGAAGAACTTGACGTTCGCTTGTTTCGCCGCGACGACGCCATGTGCGTGTTGATCGATTGCGACGGTTTCAAAGCCAACCATTTTCATCCGTTTGACTATTCCTCGAACGCCGCCGCCTCCCGTGACGTTGGCGGATGGGTCTCCAGTGTAATGGTATACTCTGCCAGATGGTTTGAGGACGCGAAAGAGTTCGGAGTAGAAATTTTCGCCGTATAATTCCCCGGCCAACGCGAAAGTTGGCGGGTCATGGATGATTCTATCGAAAGCACAGTCGGGCAACGTTTGGATGACGTCGAAGGCGTTGCCGTAAAGTTGGGTGATGATGTTGTTTTCTGCGTCGCTACTACTTCTAAACAAGCCTTTTGAATGTGGGTTCATGGCACATATTTGTGTCATCGTCGGGTCGAGTTCGATGGTTGTCACGCTCGATACGTTCTCCAATTCCGAAGCCATAATCGCGGTGTACGCCAATCCTGTGCATATATCCAAAACCGAACATTCATTACCTCTGTATGGCTTTAAAGATGCGATTTTACGTCGTGTATCTTCCTTCGGGTCGACGCCTAATCCGAATCGATGCATACTAAATCCCGCGATTAGCGCAGTAGGTGGTAAATCTGGATTAGTATCATCGGAAGGACACAAAGCGCACACCCTTTCGATGGTGTTTGAGTACATTCGGCACGGTTCCAAAACAGGTTCCGTTGGTTTCTCGCTATCTATTGTCCAAGGTCGAACGACTCTATATACGGTCAAATCGTCCGGTTCGATGTCAAACACATCCTCTCGACGTAACGCGATTGCATTATCGTCGTCACCATTCCTCCTAATTTCTACGTGCGTGCTATCTATTCGTATGTCACTTATTGACACACCGAAATCTACCGTGTGTTCAAACGCGACTTCATCGCTCCCGTCCTTCTTCTCTTGCCATTCTGTCCTACACCTCTTCGCAAAACATGCTGTCAAGAGACACTTCGTTCCTTCTTCGTCGAATTCGCAGACCGTTCTGCCTCGTTCCAGACCACCATCTTCGTCGTCATCGGTGAGTACGAACGGAAAAGAAGGAGCAGAGGAAGAAGAAGAAGAAGAAGAAGAAGAAGAAGAAGAAGAAGAAGAAGAAGAAGAAGAAGAAGAAGAAGAAGAAGAAGA
>MDSZ01270588.1_pt1 | contig 13848 bp, 13 predicted proteins | sample 811201 | NCBI WGS metagenome assembly MDSZ01 (sample SAMN05326647, study PRJNA326480) | marine metagenome | isolation source: seawater | place: Indian Ocean: North | collected 2010
ACATTTAAGAACTAATTATCATCCAAACTATGATGTTGAACCATTTAAAGTGCAGCAAGTAGCTGATGCAGGAGATATTACTTGTAATCCATTTAATATTAATGAAGCAATTAAACAAATAGAAGATGGTGCATTAGATCTTTTAAAAAAAACAAAAGGTATAATAAGTATGGGTGGAGATCACACAATTGCTTTTCCATTACTAAGAGCAATGAATAAATTTAATAATGGCCCTGTTTCATTAGTACACTTTGATGCTCATCTAGATACATGGGATACATACATGGGCGCTCCATACACTCATGGCACTCCATTTAGAAGAGCTAGAGAGGAAAATTTATTTCTAGATGACGCATCTATGCATGTTGGAATTAGAGGACCATTATATAGTAGGGACGATTTTAAAAACGATGAAAGTTTTGGTTTCAAAATTATTCACTGCGATGAATTTCAAACTCAAGGTACAGATAAAATCGCAGAAAGAATAAAAAAAAGAGTAGGTAACAACCCATTATATTTATCTATCGATATAGATGTTCTAGATCCAGCATTTGCACCTGGAACAGGTACACCTGAAATCGCAGGAATGACAACAAGAGAAATGGTTAATGTTCTAAGAGGTCTATCAGGATTAAACTTGATATCAGCAGATGTTGTAGAGGTTGCACCCGCATACGACCATGCTGAAGTTACCTCATTAGCAGCAGCAACTATTATTTACGAACTTACTAATTTATTTGCAAAAATAGATAGATAGGATATTTTGCCTGAATGATTGATAAAACAAAATTTTATATTAATGGGAAATGGATAGAACCAAAGAGTAAAGATAAAATCGAAGTAATAGACCCTTCAACAGAAAAAAGCTGTGCTGAAATTTCCTTAGGAAATAAAGAAGATATAAACACTGCAGTTTTAGCTGCAAAAAATGCTTTTCAGGATTGGGGTTTTAGCACAAAAGAAGAGAGAATAAAATTACTTGAAAACTTGTACTCTCTTTACAAAAAAAGATGGGACGATATAGCTAAAGCGATCACAATTGAGATGGGTGCACCAAAAGATTTTTCCTCAAAATTGCAAACAGGAACTGGAGCAAGTCATATTAAATCGTTTATTAAGTATTTAAAAAACTTTAAATTTGAAAAGCCTCTAGGAGATCATGCACCTGAACAAAGAATACTTTATGAACCAAAAGGAGTCTGTGCATTAATTACTCCTTGGAACTGGCCCATGAATCAAGTTTGTTTAAAAGTAATCCCTGCTCTTTCAGCAGGTTGTACAATGGTATTGAAACCGTCAGAATTAGCACCACTTTCTTCAATGATACTTGCTGAGATAATTGATGAAGCAAAATTTCCACCCGGAGTATTCAATTTAGTTAACGGAGATGGGGCTCATACTGGGGATGCATTAACAAGCCATCCAGATGTAAACATGATATCTTTCACAGGCTCAACTAGAGCAGGTGCTCTTATATCTGAAAATGCTGCAAAAGATTTTAAAAGAGTGAGTCTTGAACTTGGTGGCAAAGGTGCAAATATAATATTTAAAGATGCAGACTCTGAGGCAATTGAAAGAGGAGCATTAAGATGTTTTAGAAATTCAGGCCAATCTTGCAATGCTCCAACAAGAATGTTGGTAGAAAAATCAATGTACAATGAGGCTGTTGAGAGACTCAAAAAATATGCAAATGAATTTAGAGTTGATGATCCAAATAAAGAGGGAGAGCATATAGGCCCAGTCATTTCAGAAGCTCAATTTAACAAAATCCAAACTTTAATACAGAAAGGTATTGATGAAGGAGCTAAATTAATTTCTGGGGGACCAGGAAAGCCAAGTGGTTTAGATAAAGGATATTATGTTAAACCAACTGTATTTGCTGATGTTAAAAATGATATGGAAATTGCAAGAACCGAAATTTTTGGACCAGTTTTATCAGTTATGCCCTTTGAAACTGAAGAAGAGGCTATTGAAATTGCAAATGATACTCCTTACGGGTTAACAAATTATATACAAACACAAGATCCTGAAAAAGTAAAAAGAGTAGCAAGAAAATTAAGATCAGGAATGGTAGATGTAAATGGAGCTGGTATCGCTGTAGATGCACCCTTCGGTGGATTTAAACATTCTGGAATTGGCAGAGAAGCAGGTTCAGAAGGCCTAGTAGAATTTCTTGAGGTAAAATCAGTTGGTGGTTGGAACTAATTAATTAGTTTGTAGATTTTTTTTTTACACCCTCTAGAAATTTAAGACACTTCAAAATTTCGTCTAATTCTATAAATTCGTCAATTTTATGAGCTTGCTCTATTGAACCAGGCCCACAAACGGCAGTGCTTATTCCAATTTCTTGGAATAAACCAGCTTCAGTTCCAAATGAAACAACTTCTCTTGAATTATCTCCAGTGATACTAGATACAAACTCACAAGCCTCTGATTTTAAATCTCTATCAAATCCAATTATTTCTCCAATTATTTCTTTTTTAATTTTTGACTTTGGAAAAATTTTTTTCATCTCTGGTAAAAGTTTTGTATTAACAAATTTATCTAACTCATTATTTAAAAAAATAGCATCTTCTTTAATTACAGGTCTAGTTTCCCACTTAACATGACATTTGTCGGCTATCACATTATGAGCAATACCTCCAAATATTCCACCAACAGATAAAGTAGAATAAGGAGGAGAAAAAATTGAATTCTTTGGAGATCTTTTTTTTAATTTTTCTCTTAGTTCGATTAATTTATTAACATATCTAGCGGCATACTCAACGGCACTCACTCCTTTATGAGGCTGAGAACTATGTCCAGCAAGCCCTTCAAAAAAAGTTGTATATTCGTAGGCGCCTTTGTGAGCATCAATTATTTTCATGTTTGTCGGTTCACCGACGATACAAATTCCATCATTAAAACCTCTTTTTTTTAATTCTTTGATTAAAAGTGGCGCTCCAATACATGCAGTTTCCTCATCGAATGTAAAAGAAAAATTTATATCTCTATCCAAATCGCATTGAGAGAAAATTGGAGCATATGCCAAAGTGCATGCTATAAAACCTTTCATATCGCATGAACCTCGTCCATAAAGTTTATTATCTTTAATTGTAGCTTTAAACGGATCAGTAGACCAACCTTTTGAAACAGGAACAACATCTGTATGTCCTGAGAGAATTATTGGTTTTTTCCTATTTGGTTTTTTTGCTTTTAAAGTTGCGAATAAGTTAACTCTTTTTTTTTCATCATCAAAAATTTTAAAAGAAGTGGCACCATTTTTTTTTAATAAATCATCACAATAATTTATTAGTGAATTATTATCCTCGCCTGATATAGTTTTAAAAGCGATTAAATCAGTTAAAATTTTAATTGAATTATTAAATAATTTTTTATTATTTTCTGTACTCATATATATAATTAATTATATATTAAAATTATGAAAGAACAAATAACCTACGATATATTTAATAAAGTCGATATAAGATTAGGAACTGTAGTTTCGGTCAAAAAAAATGAGAAAGCCAGAAAACCCTCTTTAGTTATTGAGGTAGACTTTGGAAAAGAAATAGGAGTTAAACAGTCCTCTGCACAAATTACACATTTTTATAATGAGGAAAACCTTATTGGAAAGCAGGTAATTGGGGTATGTAATTTTCCAGAGAAAAATATCGCTGGAATAAAATCTCAAGTTTTAATTCTAGGATCTATTGATACTGAGGGGAGAGTAACACTGCTTCACCCATCACAAAAAGCAGAGAACGGTCTACCCATCGCATAATCACATATGCATCCTGAGATAATATCACTTTGTTTCTTTATGTTTGCCACAAGCTGCTCACCTGGGCCAAATAATGTTGTTGCCTCTTACTCGGGTTTTAATTTTGGAATAATTAAAACCATACCACATATGCTTGGAGTTGTTTTTGGATTTACTATTTTAGTAATATTAATGAACTTTGGATTAATAAACATTTTCCAAAATTTTCCAATTATTCAAGAAGTTTTAAAGTATTCAGGCTCTTTATTTTTATTATATTTGGCTTACAAAATATCTTTTTCAAAAAAAAATTTAAATGATAAAAAAGAAAATCCTGTAAAATTTTTAGAAACCTTTTTTTTTCAATTTATAAATCCAAAATCTTATATAGTTACGGTAATAATGATATCTACATATGTAGAAAGAGGGCAAAATTTTTTGTTTACTTCTCTTTGGGTTATTTGCGTCGCGTTTTTATTTGCAATAATAAGTATTAACTTTTGGACACTTATTGGCAAATTTTTAAGGAGATTCGCGACAAATGAGAAATTTATTAAAAGATTTAATTATGCTATGTCTACTTTTTTAATAGCTTGTATAGCTACTTTTTACTTATAATTTAATTCATAATTCGAAATAAATACTTTATAAGATAGCAACATTATGAAACCAGGAAATAAAAATTCATATAACTCATTAGATACAATTGTTATTAATAACAAAGAATATAATTTCTTTTCTTTATCAAAAGCTGAAAAAAATGGTTTAGATGGTATTTCTAACCTTCCAAAGTCCTTAAAAGTTCTTTTAGAAAATCTATTAAGATACGAGGACGGAATAAGTGTTAATAAGAATCAGATTGAATCAATTAAAAAATGGTTAGTAGAAAAAAAATCAAACACAGAAATTGCATATAGGCCAGCAAGAGTTCTACTTCAAGATTATACTGGTATACCTGCAGTAGCTGATTTAGCTGCAATGCGAGAAGCAGTAAAAGAAAAGAATAAAGACCCAAAAAAAATTAATCCATTATCCTCTGTTGACTTAGTAATTGACCATTCCGTTCAAGTAGATCAATCTGCTAAACAAGACTCATTTGAAAAAAATGTTGATATTGAGTTTGAAAGGAATGGTGAAAGATACTCATTTTTAAAATGGGGACAGCAAGCATTTGACAACTTTAGGATCGTTCCTCCAGGAACTGGAATTTGTCATCAAGTAAATTTAGAGTATTTATCAAAAGTAGTTTGGTCTGAAAATTCAGATGGAAAAGATTACTTATTTCCAGACACTTTAGTTGGAACCGATAGTCACACAACAATGGTCAATGGACTATCAGTATTAGGATGGGGTGTAGGTGGAATTGAAGCAGAAGCGGGTATGCTAGGGCAACCTATATCAATGTTAATACCTGAGGTTATAGGATTTGAAGTAAAAAATAAATTACCAGAGGGAACAACTGCTACAGACTTAGTTTTAACTGTTGTGAAAATGTTAAGAGATAAAGGGGTGGTTGGAAAATTTGTTGAGTTCTATGGAGAAGGTTTAAAAAATTTAAGTCTTGCTGATAGAGCAACTATTGCAAATATGGCACCTGAATATGGAGCAACATGTGGTTTTTTTCCAATTGATGATGAAACATTAAAGTATTTAAGATTTTCAGGAAGAGATGAACAAACAATAACAATTGTTGAAAAATATGCTAAAGAGCAAGGATTATGGACCAGTAATAATATTGAATTTACCGACAAAATTTCTTTAGATATGTCTACAGTTGTTCCCACAATTTCAGGACCTAAAAGACCACAAGATAAAGTTTTGTTAACTGAGGCATCATCAAATTTTAAAAAAGTATTTAAAGAAAGTACAAAAAGAGAAAAAAAAAATATTTCAAAAGTAGAAGATACTAATTTTGAAATTCAAGATGGATCAATTTTAATTGCAGCAATTACTTCCTGTACTAATACTTCTAATCCAAATGTATTAATAGGCGCAGGTTTACTTGCAAAAAAAGCTATTGAATTAGGTTTAAAAACAAAACCATGGGTTAAAACGTCTTTAGCACCTGGATCTCAAGTTGTAACTGATTATTTAAAAAAAGCTGGGTTGAGCAAATATCTTGATATGCTTGGTTTTAATTTAGTTGGTTATGGTTGTACGACATGCATAGGTAACTCAGGCCCTCTAAAAGATAATATTGTAACAGCAATAGAAAAAGAAAATATTTATGCGGTTTCTGTTTTATCTGGAAATAGAAATTTTGAAGGAAGGATATCACCCCATATCAAAGCTAATTATTTAGCTTCTCCTCCGTTAGTTGTTGCATATGCTTTAGCAGGACATATGGAGGTTGACTTGTATAAGGACCCATTAGGTAAAGATAAAAATGGAAAAGATGTTTATTTAAAAGATATATGGCCTTCAAATAAAGAAATTGAAAAGACTCTTGCAGACTCTTTAAATGCAGAAATGTTTGTAAATCGTTATTCAAATGTTTCCAAGGGCCCAGTTCAATGGCAAAAGATAAAAACCGAAAAAAGTAGTATTTATAATTGGGACGAAACCTCTACATATGTTAAAAGACCTCCATTCTTTGATGGACTATCAGATCAACCAGAGGGATTTAAAGAAATTAAAGATGCTAGGCCACTTTTAATTTTAGGAGATATGGTAACAACTGATCATATATCTCCAGCAGGGTCTATACAAAAAGAGAGTCCAACAGGTGAATATTTTATGAAACATCAAGTTTTACCAAAAGACTATAACTCTTACGGATCAAGAAGAGGAAATCATGAGGTGATGATGAGAGGAACATTTGCAAATATCAGAATAAGAAATGAAATGGCACCAGGAACAGAAGGTGGTTTTACCAAATTATATCCAGAAGAAAAAGTAATGCCTGTTTACGATGCAGTAGTTGAATATAAAAAAAGAGGTACAGATTTAGTTGTGATAGGTGGTAAAGAATATGGAACTGGATCATCTCGGGACTGGGCAGCTAAAGGTACAAAATTACTAGGTATTAAAGTTGTTATCGCAGAAAGTTTTGAGAGAATCCATAGATCAAATCTAATAGGTATGGGGATTTTGCCATTACAATTTATTGATGGCATGGATAGAAAAAAGCTACAACTTAAAGGTTCTGAATTAATAACTGTTTTAAAAATAGAAAAGGGTATTAAACCTTCTGATAAAATAGATGTAGAAATAAAATATTTATCAGGAGACATAAAAAAGATTAAAACATTATGCAGAATAGATACGAAAAATGAATTAGAATATTATAAAAATGGTGGAATTTTACAATTCGTTTTAAGAAATATGATGTAAATTTATGGATGAAGAAATTCAATTAATAAATGAAAATACGAAAAAAGAGAAAATAAAAAATTTTTTATTAAATAATAAAAAAAAAATTATCTTATTTATTTCGTCAGCTATAATTTTATTACTATTATTTATTTTATACTCAGACTTTAAACATAAAAAACAATTAAAATTAGCAACAGAATTTAAAAAATTAACCTTATCTTACAAGCTAGATAATAACTTAAAAATAGATGATGATTTAACTAATATAGTTTATAAAAAAGACCCAACATACTCTCTGCTTGCTCTTAATTTTATTATTGATAATAAATTGGTTAAAGATAATGCAAAAATAAATAAATTATTTGACATAATAATTAATGAAATTAGTCTGGAAAAAGAGATTATAAATCTCGTTATTTACAAAAAAGCACTTTTTAATTCAGATTTTCTAAGTGAAAATGAATTGTTAAAAATTTTAAATCCACTTTTAAACTCAGATAGTGTTTGGAAATCTCATGCTTTAAATTTAATGGGTGAATATTTTTTATCTAAAAATGAAAAAGAGAAAGCCAAAGACTTTTTTTATCAATTAGTTAACTTAGAAAATGCTAATATTAATTTAAAGACAGAGGCGCAAAAAAAATTAAATAGAGAATTTAGTGATTAGATATATTCAAATATCCCTAATTTTTTTTATTAGTGCATGCTCACTTAATTCAAGTTCATCTCTATGGACAAGTCATAAAAAAATAGAACATGAAAAGTCATTAAATATTAGGCAGTTTAATAAAACAAAAGAAATTCTAAAAAACGAAATTAACGCAGATATAAAATTAAAGCTTAATTATAAAATTGATATGAGTAGTTTAGATAGAAATCTTACAAATAATAATGGTATTACAAATTATAACGGTGAATTAAAAAAAGTCTCAAAATACAATTTTTCAAAAATAAAATATTTTAATCAATATGACCCAGAAATAGTTGTAAGTAATAAAAAAATTATTTTTTTTGACAATAAAGGTACAATTTTAAATTTTAACGAAGACTCAAAACTTATATGGAAAAAAAATTATTATAATAAATCTGATAAGAAAAATAATCCTATACTATTTTTTACTCAAAATAATAAAGACCTTATAGTGGCAGATACCTTAGCAAATTATTACTCAATCAATATTCAAAATGGAAATCTAAAATGGTTTAAAAATAATATTTCACCATTTAATTCACAAATAAAAATTTATAAAGATTTATTTTATGTAGTAGATGATAGTAATATTTTAAGTTGTTTTTATATAAACAATGGAGAAAAAAAATGGTCCTATAAAACTAATAAAACTTTAATTAAATCTCAAAAAAAATTATCTTTAGCTATTAAGGATGATAAAGTTATATTTATAAATACACTTGGTGATATAACAGCCTTAGATGCAATAACTGGAAAATTAATTTGGCAAACGCCAACTCAGAATAGATCTATTTATGAAGATGCTATGTTTTTAAAAATTTCGGATCTAGTCATCTCTGATCAATCAATTTTGTTTTCGAATAATATGAACGAGTTTTTTTCTGTAAACATTAATTCTGGTGTTTTTAATTGGAAACAATCTGTCAACTCAAGTTTAAGACCAGTCAGAATTAATGATTTTATTTTTACAGTTTCAGAGGAGGGGTATTTAATAATAATAGATTTTATGAGTGGAAATATTATTCGAAGTACCTATTTATTTAAAAATTTAAAAAAGAAAAAAAGATTAAAAATAAAACCAACAGGATTTATAATTGGTAAAAAAAATATTTATTTATCTAGCTCCATTGGAAGGTTATTTATAATAGATATAGAAACCGGAAGTACTCAGTCAGTTATTAAATTAGATAACCAAAAAATATCAAGACCAGTTGCCACTAAAGAAAAATTATTTATCGTTAAGGACAATTCTATTATAAAATTAAATTAAAATGATTTTAAAACTACTTGATAAATTAGGAAGAAAAAAAGTTGTTCTTGATAGAGGTCCTTCACATCCAAAGTTTAAAGAAGCTAAACCATGGATGAATAGATACTATATTTTATTTAGAAATAGACCTAAATGGTTTCCTTTCAATATTTTAATCCATGAAATGCTAGATGATGATCATGGAGAGGGTGTTCATAATCATTTATTTCCCTTTATGACGATTATTTTGAGAGATGGCTATTGGGAAACACTTAAAACTGGGAAGTATTGGCGACCTGTTGGTTATATTGGTTTCAGATCTGCTAATACACATCATAGGGTTGATTTAAAACCTGGGACAAGACCACTTACACTATTTTTTTCAGGACCTTTTGGATTAAGAAAAGGTTTAAGATCTGAATATGGAATAGATTTTAAAACAAAAACTAAATAAAGGGATTATAAGCCCATTGAAGTATAGCTTGGCGTTGCCTTCTTCTACAACCTAGGTCTCCCTTTTCACAATTTTTTTCTATTGCTGTTACGTGCCTTTTAAAATTTTTCCATCTTTTTATTTGGATTTCATCTATATGAGGAATTCTTCTTCCATTGCAAAATCTACAATACCATTGAAACCATCCTAAAGGATCTTCTTTAAAAATCCAGCCCTTTTCTATCCAATGCTCTCTTGAAAGCCCTGCTTTAATTCTAAAACGATTTACACTTATATCAAAAGTTTTGCTAATTTTTGCATTTTGAAACCAGGATTTTGGAAACTCTTTAATATTTGTTCCAAAGTAAGATCCTCCAAACACACCAAGCTCTAACATTTTTTTTGGTGTTAGTTGAGGTTTAAAGATTTTATAAAAATCTAAATTTTGGTTATTATTTTTTTTTATTTTCTTCATTTTGATAATTGAGATATACCTTTGGATAGTAATTTCTTATAAAGTTCTTCATCGGCGTCACCTTCACATCCGATAACTAAAATGTTTGAATTTTCGCTAATTTCTAATTTTTTTTTTACAATATTATTTTTACAAGAAGAAATTAAACTAATAATACCAGGCGTAGAACACTCACCTCCGATTATTTTTTTGTTGTAAAAGTATTTATTACTTAACATAGCTATAGTTTTAGCGACATTATCATCAGGAACACTCGTACAACAATTTACTGACTCCTTTAAAATTTTCCATGGGACTAATGATACCTCACCGCAAGACATCCCACCCATTATACTCTCTTTTTTTATATCAACTTTTTGCAAATCTCCTTTATTTATGCTTTTAAGAACACAAGCTGCATTCTCAGGTTCAACAATTATTATTTTAGGAATTCTCTTAAAATATTTTGCTATACCTGTAATCGAACCTGAGGCCATACCACCTACACCAGCTTGCAAAAACACATGCGTAATGTATTGATCAGTTTGAGTACAGATTTCTTTTATCATCATAGAATAGCCTGCCATTGTTAATTTAGGCACATTTTCATAGTTTTTCCAAGCTACGTCTTGAACAATTTTCCACCCGTTTATTTTTGATTGACTAATACATGCCTCTAAAGATTTTTCGTAATTTCCTTTGACTCTAATAATATCAGCATTTAGTTTTCTCATTTCATCTGCTCGGGCTTGGCTAACATATTCACTAATAAAAATTTTACACTTAAGACCTAGTCTTTGCGATCCCCAGGCCACAGATCTTCCATGGTTACCTGCAGTAGCTGTAGAAATTGTAATATTTTTATTTCCCTTAGCAACTTTTTCAACGGCGTACGCCCCACCTAAAGCCTTAAAAGACTTAAGATGGAATCTTTTTGACTCATCTTTATAAAAAATATTTTTTACTTTGAGTTCTAATGATAATTTTTTTAAGTTTAAAAGTGGAGTGGGTTGATAATTTTTCCATTTCGATATAACTTTGCTTGCATCTTTAACATTATCTTCTCCACATACATCAAGTATTTTTTGTCTGTCAAAATTATAATTTTTATTGAAAATATAATTAGATAATTTCCAGTTAAAGACTTCAGGACTGCTCATAATCTTAGCAATCTAAAGTATTTTGTTTTTCCCAATTTGTTATTGGACTTTTTTTATCAAAAATTTCTTCCTTACCAAAATTTATTAACTCTTCTTTTTTGAGTTTAATATAGCTATCTATAACATTGTCACCAAGAGCCTCTCTCAAAACTTTATTACTATTAAGCATGTCTAATGAATCCTCTAAATCGTTCGGTAGTTTTGCTAAATTAGGATAATTTTTATAGTCTGTATACATATTACAACTTAAAGGCTCTCCTGGATCTAATTTTAAATTAATTCCATATAATCCAGCTGCTATAACTCCTGTCTGAAGTAGATATGGATTAGCTGAACCATCCATTAATCTTAGTTCAAATCTACCCGGCTCAGGTATTCTAATCATGTGAGTTCTATTATTTCCTGAGTAAGAAATGCTAGATGGAGACCAAGATGCACCAGATTTTGTTGGTGGAGCATTAATTCTTCTGTAACTATTTACTGTTGGGTTAAAGAATGACGATAGCGACTCTGCGTTTTTCATTACCCCAGCTAAGAAATTATAAGCTAATTTACTAAGGCCGTTCCTATCGCCGTTATCTAAAAATTTATTAGTTTTACCATTCCATAATGAGATATGTGCATGACATCCATTACCGGTTAAATTTTCAAATGGCTTAGGCATAAAGGTTGCTCTAAGACCATGCTTTTCAGCCAAAGCTTTTACCATAAATTTAAAAAAAACATGTCTATCGGCAGTAACTAAGCAATCAGAATAATCCCAGTTCATTTCGAATTGACCGTTAGCATCTTCATGATCATTTTGATACGGACCCCAACCTAACTCAATCATGCAGTCACAAATTTCTTTAATTAAATCATATCTTCTCATAAGAGCAGATTGATCGTAACAAGGCTTTGATTGTGTGTCTCTTTTATCTGCAATTTCAGAACCATCTGTTGATATTAAAAAATATTCACATTCAACACCCGATTTCATTTCTAAACTCTTTTTGGATAGTTCTTTAATTTGTTTTTTTAACATTACTCTTGGGGATGCATCAACTGGCTTACCATTCATCCATAAATCTGAAGCAAGCCAACCAACTTCTTTATTCCAGGGAAGTTGTATTAAACTATCAGGGTCAGGTATTGCAAACATATCGGCATCTGCTGGTGTCATATCTAGCCATGTAGCAAAACCAGCAAAACCAGCTCCATTTTTTTGCATATCTGAGATAGCCCTTGCTGGTACTAGTTTTGATCTTAAGACACCAAATAAATCTACAAAACTTATTAAAAAGTATTTAATTTTTTTTACTTTCGCTGTTTGAGACAAGTTTTTTGACATAATCTATGCTAACACAATTTTATTAAAAAAAAGATAAAAAGAAATCTTTATAATAAATTAAATTAATAACTATAATTAAAATTACTGCAATTATGGCTCCATACTTGGCTTTCGGCCAAGCTAATCTTGCCATCTTGCTTGGAGTTTTATTTATATTTTCTTGAGATTCTTTATCTTCCATTTTTTAAAAAGGGCGCATAAAATCTATGCGCCCTTAATTTTTAATTACCCATCGGTAACATTGCTTTTCCAATCATTTGGACCACGTCTTTGTCTAGCAAGCTTTTCAAGTTTTTCACTTTCTTGTCTTGCTGTTATTACGTGCCATCCTATCCAAATTATAAATCCGAGAATTACTAAAATTCCCTCAGATCCAACACCTGGATATATTGCACCTTGGACTTCAGAGGCACTTAAATGATCTATCCAGTTAGTTACTGTTGCCATAAATTATCCTCCTTATCTGGTTGCAGAGGCCACAGATTTTTCATCATCTTTTGCTGCCTCCATTATTTCATAGTCTAGTCCAGCGATTTCAGCTTCTCTTGGAATTCTTAGTTTACCCATTCCATGAAGAACTTTCGCTATCACAAATCCCGGTATCATTCCAAGAACAAAAAACATTATTATTGCTCCAATGAACATTCCCAAAGGATTTATTGATGCATAAGTAGTTCCATCCCACATAGCTCCTACACTGTATCCAGATGAAGGATAACCATTTAGAACAAATCCACAAATTACTAATCCTACGAAACCAGCATAACCATGTACTGCTACCGCACCAACTGCATCATCAATTTTGAACTTTCGTTCAACCCAGTAATGCAATTTATATGCGATCACAACTCCGATCATACCAATTATCATTGATTGTATAGGGTGATACAAATCATTTCCTGCAGAAGCACATATGATACCTGCTAGTCCTGAAGAGTAAGTCCAGAAAGGATCACCTTTTGAGATCGCATATCCAGCCAATAATCCACCTGACAATGACATTAAGAAGTTAAAAGTAATACCACTTAATGTTGTGGGAGTTACATATATGTTAGTTGCAGTAAAGTAAGTTACACCTTCCATTCCATATTCTGGTCCTAAGTCGAATATAGGTATATTACATGCAGCATAGAAACCCCAGAAACCAGTGTAAATTAGAAATAATCCAATTACAACTAACCAAGGATTCCTTGGTCCTATATTTCTAGGTTCTCCACTTGATGAAAATTTACCTATTCTTGGACCTAAAACAACTAAAATACCAAGAGCAAATCCTCCCGCAATTGCGTGAATTACTCCTGATGCGTAAGCATCATGATATCCTAAAAGTTTAAGCATCCAGCCATCAAAATGCCATCCCCAAGCAGCGTCAATTGTCCAAAATACAGATCCGATTGCAATTGCTAAAATTCCAAATGCAAAAGTTGTAATTCTTTCAATTACCGCTCCAGAAACGATTGATGCAGCAGTCCAA